>Ga0180432_10000195_pt1:40000-98166 | contig 98166 bp, 66 predicted proteins | sample SS_ome_10_FD_132414 | JGI IMG/M metagenome (GOLD analysis project Ga0180432, IMG submission 132414) | Hypersaline lake sediment archaeal communities from the Salton Sea, California, USA - SS_1_MS_2 metaG | ecosystem: Environmental > Aquatic > Non-marine Saline and Alkaline >... | reverse complement strand
TTCGTCTGTCAGTTCGTGTCGTCGCATGCGCCTTCCTCCGAAACGGGGTCGGAACCATCACCAACCCTCGTACCGGACTCGGAAAGCACATTGCAAGGGTTTTTCAGACAGAGCCTAGTCCACGCCAGTACGCGCAGAACATCCTCCGCGTAGACTGGTTTCATGTCCCCTGAACCGCGCGCCGTCGACACCGAGGGTGCGTAGAGACCTTCCCACCGGGCGCGGACCGGGGGTGGACCGTCCCGTTCCCCCTCGTCCGTGTCCTGCCGTTTCGACTTTTCCAGATCGTCGCCCGTGACCCTTACTGCGCCTTGGTCTGGCGGCGCGCCAAACGCAATTGGAACTTCCGCACGGCACCTCGGGCAACTGGCAGTCTGGCCCGCAGCCTTTTCAGATACTCGCAGCCATGCGCCGCAGGTTGGACACTTTATCCTAAGATTGGCCATTGGATAGTCCCTCTCGCGTCAGAGGCCATACGGCAAACATACGTAGCATGGCCATTCAATCCGCCGGACAGACTTCCACAACTCCTGCAGCAGCTCACTCCGAGTCGGACCCCTCGATATAGCAGTGTGCTCTCTCTTCCGGGTATCTGTCGTTTGCTGTGCTCCAATTATACTCCACGGGCGCTGAAGGTCCAGCGCTTTGCTGTGCAACTACTCGTCTGGCGTGGGGTTGTTCTGGGATGGACGGCTGGCGACTCCGGCGCGTGCCAGCGGGCGCGGAAACGGCACCCGACGATTTCTTCGGTCAGTAAGGGACAGAGCGGACACATGGCCGGCGGAAAACGATTACAATCGCTTTCCGCCGGAAGTATCAAGGCAGAAGGCAGAAGTATGAAGTAGAACGACGAAAGGCGAAAGGTAACGGCAAACGGCCAGCGACAAACGGCGGAACGGCAGACAGTAAGAAACAAGCAACTCGTCGGTCCGCCGTACGGCGGGCCTGAGGATTGAGGCAAGGCACAGCGATGCGAGTGCGGATTGGGGATTGCGGATTGCGGAATGGAACAGAAGCAACCCTGAACCCTGAATGCGGGTCCGCCCTCCCTGTTCGGCTGTCAGTTCGTGCCTTCGTGTTCTTCGTGCCCTTCGTGCCCTTCGTGGTGATTCGTCGTGTTCCAGCCGTACGGCGGGCATGAGGATTGAGCCAAAGCCCGGCAACGCGGGATCAGAGATGCTGGCGGGTCAAGTATGCTTGGCAATAGCCCTCGCTCGTCTTGCCTTCGTGCGCTTCGTGGTCTTCGTGGTGATTCGTCGTGCTCGTCGTGCTCGTCGTGGTTTCTACCGCCCGTTCGGGGCGCGGGATGTCCGTTTTGTCCGGCGCGCTTTTTTTCCTGACAAAACAAAACTGCTCTTTGACATAGCGAGAAGGCTTCTCGCGGAATCGGGCTCGTTTGGCATGTCCGGGCGGACATTCCGCCTGTGAGCGCCCGGCGGCGCCGGCAGCCCCCCTTCCCGGCCCCCCGTTCGCCGTCTCTGCGCGCTCCGCGGTCTCTGCGCTGAAAGACGTGTGGCGGAGAGGGGGAGATTCGAACTCCCGGAGCCCCCATGGGGCTCAGCGGTTTTCGAAACCGCCCCGTTCGACCGCTCCGGCACCTCTCCGCCGGCCAGTATAGCGCCTCCGCCACCCGGATGGAAAGGCACGCGCTTGACAGGAGACCCCGGCGGGTTACACTCAGGCGCCGTGGCGGGCGTAACGCTCGGCACGGATTGCTTCGCTGATAGGGTCAGACGAGGAACCACGCGGGGTATGGCGAAACGCAAGATAAGCCGCAACGTCGTCGCACTGGGGCTGGTCAGCTTCTTCACGGACCTGTCCAGCGAGATGATCATCCCGGTCGTGCTGCCGCTGTTCATGAAGGCGCAGGGCATAGCGTTCCCCGTGATCGGCCTTATCGAGGGCGTGGCCGAGAGCACGGCCAGCCTGCTGAAGCTGGTCTCGGGCTGGCTCTCGGACAGGCTGGGCAAGCGCAAGGCGCTGGTGGCGATCGGGTACGGGGTCTCGACGGTCGCCAAGCCGCTCTTCGCGGTGGCCGGCGTCTGGTGGCACTTCCTGGCGATCCGCTTCTCCGAGCGCATCGGCAAGGGCATACGCACCGCGCCGCGCGACGCGCTGGTGGCGGCCTCGGCCGCGGAGGGGACGCGGGGAGTGTCGTTCGGGCTGCACCGGGCGCTGGACACGGCCGGCGCGTTCATGGGGCTTCTGAGCGCACTCGTGCTGGTCTGGGTGCTGAAGATGGAGCCGCAGGACTTCCGGCTGCTCTTCGTGATCGCCTTCATCCCGGCGCTCGTGGCCGTGCTGCTGGTGATCCTGTTCGTGCGGGAGGCGACGCCGCCTGCCGGCGAGGACACAGCGGGCGAGGCGCGCGCGGGCGGGCGGCTCGGCCCGCAGTTCAAGTGGTATCTGCTCATTGCGGGGCTGTTCACGCTGGGCAACTCGAGCGACGCGTTCCTGGTGCTGCGGGCGGACGCGGTGGGGTTCTCCGCGCCGTTCGTCATAATGCTCATGCTGGTCATGAACGCCGTGGAGGCGGTGCTGGCGACGCCGATCGGGAGCCTGTCGGACCGGGTCGGGCGCAAGCCCATCCTGGCCGGCGCGTTCCTGGTTTACGCGGCCGTGTACTTCGGGCTGGCCTTCGTCGGGGGCAAGGCGTGGCTCTGGCCGCTGTTCGCCGTGTACGGGGTCTACTACGCGATGGCGGAGGGCGGGTTCCGGGCGATGGTGGCCGACCTGGCGCCGGCCAACGTGCGCGGGCTGGCCTACGGGCTGTTCCACCTGGTGGTGGGGCTTGCGGCCGTGCCCGCCAGCGTCATCATGGGCTGGCTGTGGGACAGGGTGGGCGTGCAGTACGCCTTCTCCTTCGGCGCCGCGCTCGCCTTCGTCGCGATGGTGCTGCTGCTGGCCGTCATCCGCGTCCCGAAGCCGGCGGCGGCGGGCGCGATCACGGAGGTCAGACAAGGGTGAAGCTGACGGGCCCTCAGAGGGTGATGCTGTTCAAGTTCTCGGCCTACGGGTTCCTGAAGAACCTTCAGTTCTTCGAACCCCTTTTTCTGCTGTTCTTCACGGTGGCAAAGGGCCTCTCGTACACGCAGTTCGGAATCCTGATCGGCATTCGGGAGATCTGCGTTTACGCGATGGAGGTCCCCACGGGCATCGTCGCGGACGTGACGGGGCGCCGCCGGGCCATGATGACAGCGTTCGGCGCCTACCTGTGTTCCTTCGCCGTGTTCTCGCTGGCCTCCTCGTTCTGGGCCTTCGTGCCGGCGATGGTCCTGTTCGCCGCGGGGGAAGCCTTCCGGTCGGGCACGCACAAGTCCATGATCATGCAGCATCTCGACCTGGAGGGGCTGGGCGACCAGAAGGTCCACTATTACTCCATCACGCGCTCGATGTCGCGGCTGGGTTCGGCGGCGTCCGCCCTGGCCCTGATCGTCTTCGCGCTCTTCGGCGGCAGCTACGGCATCATCTTCCCTGCCACGATGGTGCCCTACGTGTTGGGGCTTCTGCTGATGCTCACCTACCCGCGCGAGTTGGACGGCGAGGTCAAGAAGCAGGCCGTCCTGAGCGGGATGTGGTGGCACACGGTGCAGAGCGCGAAGTCCCTGTGGCAGACGAAGGAACTAGGCAAGATCGTGGTGAACGAGTCCGTGTTCGAGTCCTTCTTCCGGGTGGCCAAGGACTACCTTCAGCCGATCGTCAAGACGGCGGCGCTGAGCCTGCCCCTGCTGGCCGCCGTGGGCGACGACCAGAAGCGCACGTTCGTGCTCATAGGGGTCGTCGCGTTCTGCGTGCATATGAACAGCTTCGTTTCGTCGCGCCTCAGCGGCCACCTGGCCGACAGGACCGGCCACCTGGGCAGGACGCTCAACGGGCTTTTCTGGGTCTTCGCCGTGGCGTTCTGCCTCACCGGCACCCTCTACAGGATGAACCTGGTCATTCCCGCCATCGTCGTGCTGTTCTTCTTCTACACGCTTTACAACCTCAGGAAGCCGGTCGTGGTCGGCTTTCTCTCAGAGAAGATACCCGGTCAGCAGCGTGCCACAGTCCTGTCGGTGCAGAACCAGCTCCGCGCAATCCTGGCGGCGGTCGTGGCGCCGCTGTTCGGTTGGGTGGCCGACAACATCGGCTCCGCCCGGCAGACGGGCATATCCTGGGCGTTCCTGCTGGGCGGGGGGGTTCTGTTGCTGCTGGGCTTTGTGCTCAGGCTGGAGGGCCGCCCCACCTGAGGAGTGACGCGGCGCCGGCCGAAGGCGTATAATGCGCCCGTGCGCGACCCGCCGCTCCCGAGGGCAATGGAGCCATGAAGAATATCCTGTGTATCGGCGCCGGCTACGTGGGCGGCCCGACCATGGCCGTGATCGCCAAGCACTGCCCCGAGTACCGCGTTGACGTGGTGGACATCAACGCGGACAAGGTCGCAGCGTGGAACAGCGAGTCCCTGCCCATCTACGAGCCCGGGCTGGAGGAAGTCGTCCGGGCCGTGCGCGGCCGGAACCTGTTCTTCCACGCCGACGTCGAGGGGCACATCGACGGGGCGGACGTCATCTTCGTGAGCGTCAACACGCCGACCAAGACGTTCGGCGAGGGCGCCGGGCGGGCCGCCGACCTCCAGTACTGGGAGGCCACCGCCCGCCAGATCGCCCGCTGCAGCGCCAGCCCCAAGGTCGTCGTCGAGAAGAGCACCCTGCCCGTGCGCACGGCCGAGGCGATGGAGGCGATCCTGCGCGATAACGCCGGGGGCGTGCACTTCGAGGTCGTCTCGAACCCCGAGTTCCTCGCCGAAGGCACGGCCATCCGGAACCTTGAGGAACCGGACCGCGTGCTGATAGGCGCGCACCCGACGCCGTCCGGGCGGGAGGCCCTCGATGCGATCGTCGAGATATACGCCCACTGGGTGCCGCGCGAGCGGATCGTGGCGACGGACCTGTGGTCGAGCGAGCTGACCAAGCTGGCGGCCAACGCCTTCCTGGCGCAGCGCATCTCGTCGATCAACGCCATCTCGGCGCTCTGCGAGCGGACGGGGGCGGACATCGTGCAGGTGAGCCGGGCCGTGGGCATGGACGGCCGCATCGGGCCGGAGTTTCTGCGCGCGGGCGTCGGGTTCGGCGGTTCATGTTTCCAGAAGGACATCCTGAACCTGGCCTACCTCTGCGAGCAGCACGGCCTGCCCGAGGCGGCGGCCTACTGGGCGCAGGTCGTCGCGCTGAACGACCACCAGCAGCAACGGTTCGTGCGCGCGATGCTCGGCGCCATGTTCAACACGCTGGCCGGCAAGCGGGTCGCCGTGCTGGGGTTCGCCTTCAAGCCCGGCACGAGCGACACGCGCAACTCGCCGGCCATCACGATATGCCGGCAGCTCGCCGATGAGCGCGCGTCACTGGCGGTCACGGACCCGCGCGCGCTCGACAATGCCCGCAGGGACCTCGAGGGCACGCCGGGGGTGACCTTCACGGCGGACCCCTACGAGGCCGCGGAGGGGGCGCACGCGCTGGCGCTGCTGACCGGCTGGCCCGAGTACCGCGAGCTGGACTTCGGCAGGATACTGGCGCGGATGGAGAGGCCGGCGTTCCTGTTCGACGGCTGCAACCTGCTCGACCACGCGGCGCTGGCGCAGATGGGCTTCCACGTCCACCGTGTCGGCGCGCCGCCGCTCACCCCGCCGCAGGCTACGGCCCGCCCGCCGGCTCAAGGATGAAGAGCGTGACCTCCGGCGGTGCAAGGAGCCTGAGCGGCGGCCCCCACGTCCCGGCGCCGCTGCTCACATAGAGGATCGAGCCGCCGTCCAGCCGGAACAGCCCCGCAAGGTGCGGATACTGCAGGGCCTCGAACAACCCGAAGGGAAATATCTGGCCGCCGTGCGTGTGGCCGGACAGTTGCAGGTCGAAGCGCCCGAGTGATCCCTCGGACACGGACGGCCGGTGCTTGAGCAGCACGGTCAGGGGCCGCCCCTCCCCTGCCGGCAGGGCGGCGTCCTCGTCCGCCCGGACCTCCTTACCCCAGATGCGCCCCGCCGGGTCGTCCACGCCGGCGACGATGAGCCTGTCGCCGACGGGCGTCGATTCGGCTCTCAAGAGCGTGAAGCAGGCCGCCTCCAGGAAGGCAAGGCTCTGCTCGACGCCGGCGTTGTACTCGTGGTTGCCCAAGACGGCGAACTTGCCCAGGGGCGGCCGGCACCCGGCCAGCATGGCCGCCTCCTCGTCGAGGCCGCGGAAGGACGCGTCCACCGTGTCGCCCGTGGCCACCACGACGTCGGGCCTGGCTTCGGCCACAAGGTCGAGCACTTTGCTGAGCCTGCCCTGTCCGAGTATCAGGCCCAGGTGGAGGTCGGCCAGTTGCACGATGCGCAGCGGGGTGGACCCGGGTTCGAGGCGGTCCGTCTCGATCGTCACCTGGACGAGCCGAACGGCGCCGGCTTCATACAATCCCCAGCAGGCCGCGCAGAGGACGACAACGCCGGCCAAAGCGAACGCGGGACGCCCGGGCACGGCGAGCCGCCGGGCCGGGCGCACGGCTCGCGCAAGCAACCTCACCACCAGGTTCCAGAGGTCCACGGCCATCACAAGCAATGTGAACCAGAGGATGACGGCGATCCACATGTAGCCGACCACGGCCAGGGGCCGCGCCGCCCACATCACGCCGGCGCGGTCAACGAAGAAGACCACGAACGGCGCAAGCACCATGAAGATGAACACGCCGCCGACAGCGCGCAGGAAAGCGCGACGGGAAGAGACGACGGCCCGGAGCCGCAGGAAGCAATAGAGGTGCACCGCGGCGTAGAGCAGGAACTCGATTACGTATCGCTCCACAGGCCCTCCGACTGCACCATCCGTAACGGGGAGACGCCTCTCAGTGCAGGGCGTAGAGGCAGCCGTCGTCGCTGCCGACGTAGACTACGCCCTCCCCTACCCACGGGGACGACCCGACGGGACCGCCGGTGCTGAACCGCCATTTCTCCTCGCCTGTGCGGGCATCGAGAGCGTAGAGATGCCCGTCATTGCTGCCGAAGTAGACGACCCCGTCGGCGACGGCCGGCGAGGAACGCACCGCGCCGCCCGTCTGGAAGTCCCACAGCGGCGTCCCCCGCAGGGCGTCCAGCACGTACAGGTAGCCGCTGTCGCAGCCGACGTAGAGCCTGCCCTCCCAGACGGCCGGGGAGCAGTAGATCGTGCGCTTCTGCTCCTTGGAAAGGTGTGCCTCGACCTGTGCGCCCCACCTGCGCCGGCCGTCGGCGAGCTCGAAAGCCCCGACGCCCGGCTCGTTCGAGCTTGTGCCGACGAAGGCCAGGCCGTCCGAGACGGCGGCCGTGGTGCCCGTGGTGTAGCCGGGGACCCTGCCCTGCCACTGCACCCGTTCGGTGCGCACCGAGGCGGCGTAGGCTGTCGAGACGCCCGAGCCGCCCTGGATCAGGAGCCCCTCGGCGAGGGCGGGGGAGCCGAGGCCGGCCGGCGCCATGGCCTCGCGGCAGCGCCAGGCCTGCTCGCCCGTTCGCGCGTCCACGCCGATGACGCCGCGCCGCCCCAGGTTGACGAAGACAATCCCGTAGCCCACGACGGGCGAGGATTTCGTCGCCGTCCCAGCGTCGGGGCAGGAGAACTTCCACCTCAGTTCGCCGCTCCGGGCGTCAACGGCGTAGAGCCGGCTGTCGTTGCCGTGGAAGTAGACGACGCCCCCCGCGACGCAGGCCGACGACTCGACCCCGCCGGGGACCTCGAGTTCCCAGAGCGGCGCGCCGTCGGCCGCCGCCACGGCGTAGAAACGGCCGTCGTCGCTGCCCACGTAGACCGCGCCGTCAACCGCCACGGGCGAGGACCTGACCGGGCCGTCGGCCTGGAACCTCCATTTCTCCCCCCGAAGCCGAGGCAGGCCGGGGGCCTCGAACACGCCGTTGCGCATGACGTTCGCCCGCCAGATGCGGCCCTGTAGCATGTCCAGGGCCTGGGGGTCCACGTCGAGAGCGACCCGCTGCTGCGTCTCGACGCCGTCGCGGGGATGGGTGCCGGCCTCGCACCTGACCACGCGGAAACCCACGTCGGGATAGCCGACGGAGGGGATGAAATTCGTCGCGCCCATCCCCCCGCGGAACCACGAGCCGCCGGCGGCGTAAGGCCCGCGCTTGGCGCGCACGTGGCTGCGCACGTCCGCCGGCCGGCCGAGCGCGTCGTAGTCGTACCAGTCCCCGTTCGGGTTCCGCGTGTCGTAGTAGTAGTCCTTCGCGTCGTCGGCCACGCTCCAGAGCCTCTCGTACACGTTGCCGATGATGTCGTACAGGCCGAAGGGGTTCGGCGCCTTGCGTCCGACCGGGTGCGTGCGGCCGCCCGCGCCGGCCCTCGTCCAGGCGTAATCGTCGAGCTCTCCCGCCGCCCATGACGTGCCTGCCGAGGCGGCATACTGCCACTCGGCCAGCGTGGGCAGGCGGTAGCCGTCCGCGTCCCACCGGACGAAGACCCACGGCTCCGGCCCGTTGACGCGCAGGTACTTCGAGTACTCGTCCTTCGTGTGCATGCTCTTGCCCAGCTGCTCCCCGTTGATCTTGATCGGCCGGAAAGCAAACGCCGCGCGGTAAACGGCCATCCTGGCGACGTCCACGTAGTAAAGCGGCGTCCTGCCCTCCAGCTCGGACAGGGCGTTGCACCAGACCATCATGTCGTGCCAGGTGATGTCCGTGACCGGCTCATCGGGCCCGTGCGGGTGGTCGTACCAGTACATGCTCCCCATGTCGCCATCGGAGGCGAACACGTAGCCGTTCGCCAGGGCCCAGTCGCGCACCTGGCGCCACTGGGAGTAGGTGACCTCGGTCCTGCCCATGCGGAAGGAAGAGAGCGAGATCGTGGCGCGATCGTCCGGCCGCACGTAGGAGCCCTCGGGCACCTCGACCATCTCCAGCGCCAACTGCGGTACGGGGACTGCGAAAGGCGGACGGCCCCTCTCGCCCGGAGCGAAGGGCCAGGAGGGGACCTCCGGCGCCGGCAAGGCCGGAGTCACTGCCGGGTCCGGCAGGCCGGGCTCCCTGCGGACGACCCGGAAGCCGACGTCGTAGTTCCCGTCGCAGTGCTCGTCGCCGTAAGGAATGGCCGGCGCGGCGGCCACCCTCCCCTGCTGCGGGCTCCAGTTGAAGCCCCCGCCCAGCGCCGTCAGCGGGTCCGCGCGCCCCGCGTCATGAGCCCCGCGCGCCGTCCAGACCAGCTCCCACGCGTTGCCAATCATGTCGTAGAGGCCGAGGGCATCGGGCGCCCCCGACCCGACGGGGTGGGTCGTCCCGCCGCTGTTGGCGCTCGTCCACGCCGAGTCCGCATCATGCAATCCCGATTCCGCACCCGCGGCGGCAGTCCATTCGGCCTCCGTCGGCAGCCGGTAGCCGTCGGCCTCCCACCTGACGTGTATCTCGGGCGCCTCGATGGGCTCATAGTCGGGGTTCTCCCCCGCCTCGCGCCCCCTCGGCCAAGTTGCCCGGGTGGATATCTCCTGGAAGCGGAACACCTCCTCCATGGCCGGGTCCGTGTAGTAGCACGGCGTGCGCCCCTCCATCTCCGAGAGGGCGTTGCAGAAGGCGAGGGCGTCCAGCCAGGTGACGTCCGTCACGGGCTCGTCCTGCCCGTGCTGGAGGTCGCCCAGGTCCATGCTGCCCATGTCGCCGTCCTTCAGGAACAGGTAGTTGGGCTCCATCGCGTAGAAGGGGCTGGTCGCGCAGCGGTAGACCTGCTTCCACAGGCTGTAGGGCACCTCGCAGGCGCCCATGTAGAAGGCCGGCACGGGCCCGGCCTGCCCGGCGGGGACCTCGACCATTGCCATGCTCTCGCTCGGACGGCGCGGCCGGTGCACCACGGCGTCCACCTCGAACGCGTACCACTTCACGTGCGTCTGCTCGGTGTCCAGGTCCCTCTTGCCCAGGTACCAGCCGACGGCCCGCACGTCCCGGAACTCGTGCTCCTCGAAGGTCGCTGCGTCCGGGTCGAAGTCTATCCTGTAGCCCGCCGGCTCGTACCGCGCCCAGCGCGTGGCCGCCGGACGGCAGACGTAGGGCTTGCCGTTGTTCCACTTCGTCCCGATCACCCATTCGGGGACGTCGAAGGTCTCCTCCGAGACGTAGAACGGGGTCGCGCCGGGGCCGGCCCCGGCCGCGTCCTGCACGACGAAACGGCCGTCATCGAACCCATGCCAGTAGCGGGCGATGTAGACCACCATCCGGCTCTGGTCGTCAAAGCTGACCGGCCAGCGGTCGCCGCCGTTCTGAAAGTCCTCCTTCTTCCAGACGAACACGGCGAACTGCCGGTGCGCGGCGGCCGGGTTCGCCGTGTAGGTGCTGCCCTGGAGGGCGAAATCCTCGGCCCGGCGGTCGAAGAACGGGCCCTCGTGGTTGGGGTTGACGTAGTGCTCGGCCGTGATGCCGTGGGCGCCGAGGGGCGTGTTCGCTTCGTACCAGGTGATCCCGCCGTACCAGGTGCCGTTCATGACGCCCGGCAGGTAGCCGCTGGCCGGCCACGGCGGGGGGCTGAGCGTCTGGCTCAGACTGAACTCCAGGCAGGCGACGTGGTCGTCCTCGGTGTCGCCGTCCCCGTCCACGTCCGGGCCGTGCTCCAGCTTCAGCGGAAGGGGGGCGTCGCCGGAGCGATAGCTGGTGCCGCCGTCCCCGGAATCGTAGCGGGCCAGGTCGTCGCCGTAGTCCACGACGCGGCAGTGGAACGGCACGACCGGGGCCCCGGGGGCCGCCGGCGCGGGCACCCACCCTCCTTCGCCAACGCTACGGGGGGCTTGCGCGGGAGGCGCCTCGCCGCCGGATACGCCGGCCGCCTCCGGCCCGTCAGGAGGGGCCGCAGCGCGGGCCGGCGCGCAGCCCGCCAGCAGGACGACAAAGAGGCCCGCTATCAGCATTCCCGCACATCTCTTCGCCGCGCTGTCCAAGGGCATGCCTCCGCGCCGGAACCGCCCTCCCTCCGCCCGCTCTCCCCGCTCACCAGTCGTCCGTGCGGAACGGCGAGGCGGGCAGCCCGGCGCTGTTCACAAGGTTCCCGACGGGGTTATTGGCCCAGCTATAGCGCACCCCGACGGGGTCCGCCACGTCCGCCGAGCTGACGACGACGGTGTCGCCCTCGATCTCGGCGTGGGCCCAGGCCCACTGCCCGTCGGGGCCGGCGACGGCGAAGCCCTTCAGCTCGCCGCCGTCCCGGGCCTTCAGCCCGTCCCCGACGTGCTTGAAGCGCAGGACGATCCGCCCGTCCCCTTTCTCCATCCCCTCGTAGAGCGGACCGGAGTAGACCAGGTCCTCGCCGTACGCGACGGCGCGGGCGACCAGCGCTAGCCTGCGCCCGACGTCGAGCTTGTTGCGCGGGTGGATGTCGTCGGCCTCGCCGACGTCAATGATGATGGGCATCCCCGTCGCGGGCAGTGAGAGCGTCTGGACCTGCTCCTCGCGCAGGACGGCCCAGGAAGAGCCGTCCTCGACGGGCTCGGTCTGGAGGGCGAGGAAGTTGGGAAGCTGGACGAACAGGAACGGCAGGTCCCCCCTGCCCCAGGCCGCGCGCCAGCTACGGATCAGCGCCGAGAGCAGCTCGTGGTAGTCGCTCGCCTCGCCCGCGTTCGACTCGCCCTGGTACCAGATGAAGCCGCGCAGGCCCATGGGCGTAAAGGGGTGGATCATGGCGTTGTAGAGGGAGCACGGGCGCCAGGCGCTCGTGTGGGGGTTGCTCAGGTGTGCGGGCATTCGCGGCGGGGTCTGCCGCTCGGCCCGTGCTCTGGCCACGGCCTCCCGCCACTTCGCCGTCTCCGCCTCGCGCTGTCTCGTCGCCTCCTCGTTGTACCACGCTTCGAGGCTCCGCTGTGAATCGTCCACGCGCTCCCGGCCCCCGGGCGCCTCCAGCAGGGCGGGCATCGGCATCCAGGATTGGGCCGGCGTGCCGCCCCAGGCGGTGTGAATCAGCCCGACGGGCACGCCCAGGTGCCGATGGAGTTCGCGCCCGAAGTAGTAGCCCACGGCAGAGAATCCCGCCACGGAGGACGGGCTGCAAAGCTGCCAGCGGCCCGCTGCGTCGGCCTGGGGGGCGCCCGAGACGACGTTGGGCGCCCGGAAGAGGCGGATGCCGGTCTCCCGGGCCGCCTCGGAGGCGGCCTGCTGGCCGCCCTCGGAACCGCGCACCGCGAACGCCATGTTGGACTGGCCCGAGCAGAGCCAGACGTCCCCGACCAGAACGTTCGACACCTCCAGAGAGGCGCCGGCGGCCGACACGCTCAGCGCGGCCGGCTCGTCATTCGCCGGCACGGCCGGCAGCTCGACCTGCCACGTGCAGTCCTGCCCGGCCGTCGCCGTCGCCGTGTCCCCGGCGAAGCCAACGGTCACCTCCTCCCCCGGCGGCGCCCATCCCCAGACGCGCACGGGCACGTCCCGCTGGAGGACCATGTTGTCCGAGAGAACGGACGGCAGGTCCAGTTCCGACGTCAGTTCGACCGCCCCGAAGACGCCCGCGTCCTGCCAGCCCCGGTTCTTGTCCTCGCCCTCGATCTCGACCGAGCCGATGAAGCTCTCCCGCTTCTCGCTGGCGTCGTTGTCGCAGTACGCGATGGCGAATCCCATGACCTTGCCGGCGTTGAGGGTGACGGGCCGGTTCGCGTCGGAGCCGTCCTGGTAGGTGTCGTCGTAAACGTCCAGCGCCAGCTCCCAGGTGTACACGCCTCTGTCCTCGTTGCGGCGGGCCGTCACGTGGTCGTTGTAGTAGTGCGGCCGGCGGTCCGTGCCCATGTCCACCACCCGATAATCGAGCGCGACGTGGTAGGCGAAGGCGTTGTAGCTGTAAGTATGCTCGCCGCCGGATCGGTCCTCGTCGAGGAAGACCTCGACGCAGTCGTCGTCCGGCCACTGCCGGAGCCCGTCGGGGTGCGTGTCGCGGAGCACGTCGTCCTTGATCTCGGCGAGGACGTAGAGCCTCTGCGGGGTCCAGACGACCTTGTAGCGGCCCGAGAAATCGGTCGCGGTCACGGGCTCGCCCACCCACAACTGGTCAACGGGCGCCCAGGGCGCGCGCGCCCAGCACACATCGTTGCCGACGCCGTCCACGACCGGGGCCGTGACCGCCAGCGGGGCGCGGTACAGGCCCCGGGCCGGTTGGGCTTCGACTACCTGTGCCGCCACCGTCGGTCCCGCGCAGCCGGCCAGGATCAGGACCGTCACCGTCAGAGTCACCGCTCCACACTTCTTCATGAACCGCTCCGTCCCGTTGGAGAAGGCATTGCCCGTCAGCCGCCACCCGCGGAATCGGCGGGAGGCGAATGAGCGATTCTACGTCCGGGGCCGGGGGCTGTCAAAGAGGACTCCGCCCCTCACGTGTTCCTGCGGAGCCAGTCGAGCAGGCTCTCCGCCTCGGCGACGCTGTCGCACCAGGTGTCGTAGAAGACGCGCTCGGGGCGCAGGACGCCGTGCAGGCGCCTGACCTGCTCGGGCGGCGCGGCGACGTGCAGGCCCTTGCCCGCCCGCTGGATCTCCAGCATCAGGTCGTCCCACAGGTAGTTCTCCCTGTTGCCCGCGCCCGGCACCCACTGGATGGCGTCCACGTCCGGCTCGGCCAGCACGGCGGGCAGGTGCTGGAGCGCCGTCACACCGTCGTAATGGTAGATGGTGTGGTCCAGGAAGGACCACTCCTTTCGCAGCTCGGGCAGCACAAACTCCACGAACATCTCCCGGGACAACATGCACGCGTAGTCGCACTGGGTCACGGCGTAGCGCGTCGGCGAATAGGCGCCGATCCAGCCGATGTAGCCGCGCTCATTGTGCTTGCCCGCCGTCTCGAGCCGCTCGAAGACGGGCACGAATGTGTCGCCCACCTGCCGCGCGGCCTCCCGCACGACGCCGGGCTCGTCGTAGATGTCCATCGAGAGCCGGCAGGGGGACCTCATGGCGGAGAGCGCGTCGAAGTTCGAGTGCAGGTCGAGCATGCCCACCAGGAACCTGCCGGCCCCGGCGTCGGCCAGCGCCTCCATCAGGGCGACCGTCTTCTGCCACGCCTCCCCGTCCCAGCGCACGCGCAGCGGCATTGCCGAACGCCAGTCGTCCACGAACGGCTCGATCCAGTTCGTGTTGCCCGAGTCGCCGGAGAACTGGATGTGCCCTCCCAGCCAGGCGCCGTACTGATCCGGCCCCAGGTCGGCGCTGACGTACGGCACCGCCTCGCCGAGGTACTCGAAGTTCTCGACAGACGCGGCGGCCTTTTCGACGGCTGCCCGGACGTCGCCGCACCTATCGCGATAGGAAGGCCATGGAAAGTCTCCGCCCTTGGGCACGCGGACCGCCACGCACGGCCGGTCGATGATCTCGCCCGCCCAGAACGCCTGCCATCGCACGAGGGCGTCGTCCAGGTCAGGCTTCAGCGAAAGCTCGTCTATCAACGGTCGTCTCCTTTACTCCATCTCCCGAGGGTCAACGCATCCCGCCGCCGAAGCGCCCCATGTAGAGCGAGAAGAAACGGAATATGAAGGTGATGATGAATGCCGCCACGGCGAGCCAGACGAGCCTCGCCAGGACGGCGGTCGCCAGGCGGAGGCGTGATTCGGCCTCTTCGGCGTGATGGCCGGCCAGCCAGCCGAAGCGCTCCGGCAGAGCGCCCGACTCTTCGGCGATCCGCACAATCTCGATGTAATCGGACGGGAACAGGCGCGAGGACTCCAGCGCTTCGGTCAGCGTGGAGCCGCCCGAGACGGCCGTCGACAGGCGCCGGCCCCTGGCCGCGAAGGCGGCGTTGCCCGTCGATTCGAGCGCCGTCTCAACGGCCTCCCGCACGAACATGCCGGCCTCCGTCGTGAGCTGCATCACCAGGCTGAACCGCGCCAGCGCCAGGGACCGGAGCACGCCGGCGACAGCCGGCACGCGAAGGGCCATTTCGTGGACCAGGCGCGTGCCGCCGAGAGGCCGGAGGACCAGGAAGTAGGGCGCGATCAGCGCCACCGGCCCCCCGTAGCCCAGGCCCAGGGCCCAGGCAGGGCTTCCCAGGTCCACGCCGAGCGCTCTCAAGATGAAAAGGGCGAACGCCACGACGGCAACCGCGACCACGTACTCCAGGACGGGCCCCGTTACGCGCGCGAGGAACTCCTTCCAGAGCCGTCGCTGCATCTCGTAGAACCGGGCCAGCTCCGCCAGGACGCGGTCCAGGCGGCCGGTCGCCTCCCCGACCTCGACCAGCCGCACGAACAGCGGTGGGAACGCCGCGCGCGCCTCCAGGGCCCAGGCGAGCGTGGAGCCGGCCTTGACGTCGGCCCCCACGCGCGCCAGCACGGTGCGCACCCGGCCGCGGCCCTGTGAGGTGAGCGTGTCCAGCGCCCGCGTGACGGGCAGGCCCGCCTTCAACATGGTCGCCAGGCCGTCCGCCAGCCAGATGAGCCGGTTACGGGACAGGCGCAAGGTAAGGTCCCAACGGAAGTATGAAGTATGAAGGCAGAAGGATGAAGGACGAACGACCAAGGATCGGAAAACGGCAAACAACGGCCGGCCTGCCGCCTACGCTCTGCGGTCTGCTGCCTTCCCTCTGCCGTTCGCCGTCACTCGCCGTACGGCGAGTGAACTTCATCCTTCAGACTTCCTACTTCAGCCTTCGGCTTTCCGCCCCCTGCCGTAGCGGGCGGCCGAGCCGAGGTCCTCTTCGATCCGCAGGAGTTGGTTGTACTTGCAGATGCGGTCCGTGCGGCAGGCCGAGCCCGTCTTGATCTGGCCGGCGTTGGTCGCGACCGCGACGTCGGCAATGGTCGTGTCCTCGGTCTCGCCGCTGCGGTGGCTGACGACGGCCGTGTAGCCCGCCTTGTGGGCGGTCTCGATGGCGTCGAGCGTCTCGCTGAGCGTGCCGATCTGGTTGAGCTTGATCAGGATGGAGTTGGCGATGCCGCCGTCGATGCCGCGCTGGAGCCGCTCGACGTTGGTCACGAACAGGTCGTCGCCGACCAGCTGGATCCGGCCGCCGAGTTCGTCGGTGAGGGCCTTCCAGCCGTCCCAGTCGTCCTCGGCGAGGCCATCCTCGATGGAGATGATTGGGAACTGGTCGCAAAGGCCGGCGTAGAAGGCGACCATGTCCTGCGAGGTCTTGATCTGCTCGCCTTCGGCCTCCGCCGCGAGGACGTATTGCCCCTCGGCCCCGATGCCCTTGCCCTTTGCGTCCTGGCCGTAGAACTCGCTGGCGGCCGGGTCCAGGGCGATGCAGACGTCCTGCCCGGCGGCGTAGCCGGCGGCCTCGATGGCCTGCATGATCATCTGGAGGGCCTCGACGTTGGAGCCCAGGTCGGGCGCGAAGCCGCCCTCGTCGCCCACCGCCGTGCTCTTGCCGGCCTTCGAGAGGACCTTCTTGAGCGCGTGGAAGACCTCCGCGCCCATGCGCAGCCCCTCGGCGAAGCAGTCCGCGCCGACGGGCATGATCATGAACTCCTGGAGGTCCACGTTGTTGTCGGCGTGCTTGCCGCCGTTGAGGATGTTCATCATGGGAACGGGCAGACAGCAGCCGTTCGTGCCGCCGATGTAACGGTACAGGGGCAGGTCGAGCGTCTCGGCGACGGCCTTCGCGGCCGCCAGGGAGACGCCGAGGATGGCGTTCGCGCCGAGATTGCCCTTGTTCGGCGTGCCGTCCAGTTCGATCAGGCGCCGGTCAAGGGCGCGCTGGCGTGCGGCGTCGAAGCCGTAAACCGCCTCCCGAATGACCTCATTGACGTTCTGGACGGCCTGGAGCACGCCTTTGCCGCCGTAACGCGACTCGTCGCCGTCACGGAGTTCCACGGCCTCATGAGCGCCGGTCGAGGCGCCGCTCGGGACAGCGGCCCGTCCGACGGCGCCGGATGCCAGTCCCACCTCCACTTCCACGGTCGGGTTACCGCGGGAATCCAGTATCTCTCGCGCCCTGACGTCCACGATTTCCGTCATGTTCTTCCCCTTGGAGCGTATTGGTCGAACAGAAAGGCAAGACGGGCCGCACGGTGCGAGCCCGGACGGACAATACTTAACCGAAGGCCGGCGGTAAGTCAAACAAACGGCACTTGCGTGCGTGATCGATAGCAAATATAATGGGCAGAACGTCTTAGCCCTGGTCGGGCTGTGTTTGAGGGTCTCAGTGGCTGATTGGAGAAGATTCGGGCGAGTTCATGGAAAAGGAACGTAAGACGGAGTTGATGGAGCAGTTCCGGCAACACGAGTCGGATACGGGCTCCCCTGAAGTGCAGGTCGCTGTGCTGACCGAGCGCATTAACTTGCTGACCGACCACATGCGTCAACACCGCAAAGACCACCATTCCCGGCGCGGGCTGATGCAGATGGTGGGGAAACGGTCGTCTTTGCTCAGGTACTTGAGGCGCAAGGATACAGCGAGGTACAGGAAGATTATCGAAGCGTTGAAGCTGCGGAAGTGAGGATAAGTCGCTCAGTCGCCCCCCTTTGAGACGCGTGGCACGTGCAGCCTTGCCGCAGGCCGATCCGTGCGGGAGCAGTCCGGTCCCCTGACGCCCCGTGATGCCCGTCAGGATCGAGCCGCCAGTCATGCACTCCGCCGGCCTTCAGGGATTGAGCAGAGAGCAATCAATGGTTTTTCAGTGTGGTTGAGAGGAACGTGATGGTGGAAGGCAAAGTCGAGAGGAAGATAGGTGACCGCCTGCTGACGATCGAGACAGGCAAAGTCGCGAAGCAGGCTGACGGTGCTGCGATGGTGAGATACGGAGACTCGGTTGTTCTGGTCTGCGCTGTGGCCCGCCCGGACACGCGGAACGTGCCGTTCCTGCCGCTGACGGTGGACTACCGCGAGAAGCAGTACGCCGCGGGCCAGTTCCCCGGCGGAGTGATCAAGCGCGAGGGGCGCCCGACGACCAAGGAAGTGCTGACCTGTCGCCTGATTGACAGGCCGGTGCGGCCCCTGTTCCCCAAGGGATACCACGAGGAGATCCAGGTCGTCGCCTGGGTGCTGAGTGCGGACGAGGAGAACGACCCCGACACGCTGGCCATGATCGGCGCCTCCGCCGCCCTGAGCATGAGCGACATACCGTTCCTCGGGCCCATCGGGGCGTGCAGGATCGGGTTGCTGGAGGATGAGTTCATCCCCAACCCCACCTACCCCCAGCGCGACGCGGGCGAGTTGGACGTGGTCGTCTGCAGCACGGGCGACGGAGTGGTCATGGTGGAGGGCGTGGCGGACGCGATCCCGGAAGAAGACCTGGTGACGGCCGTCCGCTGCGGCCACGACGTCAACCTCCAGATAGTGGAGATGATCAACGACCTGACGCGGCAGTGCGGCCGCCCCAAGCGCCAATGGGAGCCCAGCAGCGACACAGAGAAAGCGCTGGAGGTCCTTCTGCCGCTTTACTACGACAGGCTGGAACAGGTCGACCCGACGACCGTCAAGCTGGAGCGCGAAGCGGCGATCCGCGCCCTGCGCCACGAAGCGGTCGAGCAGTTCTGCGACCCCGAGCGCCAGGACGCGCTCACGACGGGGCAAGTGGGCGGAGCGTTCGAGGAGATGGAGCGCCGCATCACCCGTGAACAGATCGTCAATCAGCGCCGCGTCGACGGCCGCGGCCTGGACGAGGTACGGGAGATCACGTGCGAAGTGGCCTCCCTGCCCAGGACCCACGGCTCCGCCCTGTTCACCCGGGGGGAGACGCAGGCGCTCGTGATCGCCACCCTGGGAACCGTGCACGACGAACAGCGCATACTCGACCCCCTGGTGGAAGAGGAACCGAAGAAGTTCATGGTTCACTACAACTTCCCGTCGTTCTCCGTCGGGGAGGTCGGCCCCATCCGCGGGCCCAGCAGGCGGGACATCGGCCACGGCGAGCTGGCCGAGCGCGCCCTCCAGGCCGTCCTGCCCGACAGCGATGTTTTCCCGTACACCATCCGCCTCGTCTCGGACATCCTCGAGTCGAACGGCTCGTCCTCGATGGCCAGCGTCTGCGGGGGCACCCTGTGTCTGATGGACGCGGGCGTGCCGATAAAGAACCCCGTCGCCGGCGTCGCCATGGGGCTGGTCAAGGACGGAGACAACGCCCTTGTCCTGACCGACATCGCCGGCGCCGAGGACCACTACGGCGACATGGACCTGAAAGTGGCGGGCACCCAGCACGGCGTGACCGCAGTCCAGATGGACCTGAAGATCGGAGGCATCGGGCTGGACATCCTGCAGCGTGCCCTGGCGCAGGCAAAGGAGGCCAGGATGCAGGTGCTGCGGACAATGCTCCGCGCCCTCCAGCGCCCCCGCGAGGAGATCTCGCGCTACGCCCCGAGGCTCATCAGGGTCAAGATCAATCCCGACAGCATCGGCAAACTGATAGGCCCGGGCGGCAAGACCATCAAGGGCCTCGAAGAGCAGTTCCAGTGCAACATCGAGGTCGAGGACGACGGCACCGTCACCGTGTCCAGCAAGCAAGCCGGCTGCGCCGAGGAAGCCGCCCAGTACATCGGCCAGCTCGGGCAGGCGGTCAAGGTCGGCGCCATCTATAACGGGAGAGTCACGGACATTCGGGACTTCGGCGCCATCGTGCAGCTGTTCCCCGGCGCGGACGGGCTCTGCCACATCAGCGAGTTGGACGACGGCTACGTGCAGAACGTGCGGGACGTCTGCAACGTCGGGGACACCATACCCGTCAAGGTACTGAGCGTGGACGACAGGAGCGTGCGCCTGAGCCGCAAGGCCGCCCTGAAGGAGAGGAAGGACTCCTGAGCCGACCGCAGGGGTCCCGCGCGGCCGTGCCACGGAACGCATGGACGACCATGTGAACATACTGGTTTGCCACCAGGCCGGACCCGCCACCGACACCATCGCTGAGACCCTCGAGGAAGACGGCCACGCCTGTACGGTGGTCAGCAGTGCGGCCGAGGCGCTGGACCAGGCCCAGTCCGGCCGCTACGACATAGTCATCACCGGGCTCCATCTGGACGAGATGGACGGGATGGCCATCCTCAGGGCCGCCCTGCGCACCGATCCGGACTGCAAGGTCATCACCATCACCGGCCGGCCAAAGGATACCCCCGAGGCCGTCGCGGCCATGCGAGAGGGGGCGCTCTACTACCTGCAGACCCCCGTCAATCCCGGCGAGCTGAGCGCCATGGTGCAGCGCGCGGCCGAGCACGTGCTCCTGGCCCGGGAGCACGCGGCGTTTCAGGAAGAGCAACTGGAGCGCTACGGCTTCCACAACATCGTGGGCAACAGCCGCCCCATGCAGAGGGTCTTCCGCAAGATACGCCAGATAGCGCGCACGACCGCCACGGTCCTCATCCAGGGCGAAACCGGCACCGGCAAGGAACTCGTGGCCCGCGCCGTCCACTACAACAGCCAACGGCGCCACAACCGTTTCGTCCCCCTCAACTGCGCCGGTCTGGTGGAGAGCATCCTGGAAAGCGAACTGTTCGGCCACGAAAAGGGCGCCTTCACCGGGGCCGTCAGCGCACGCGTCGGACGGTTCGAGTACGCCAACCACGGCACGCTGTTCCTGGACGAGATCGGCGACATGCCCGTCTCCACCCAGACCAAGCTGCTCCGCGTCCTGGAGCACGGCGAGATAGTGCGCGTCGGAAGCAACGAGGCGACCCACGTCGACGTGCGGCTGATCGCCGCCACGCACCAGGACCTGCGCAAGAAGATGGAAGAGCGCGCCTTCCGGGAGGACCTCTTCTACCGGCTGAACGTCATGATAATCCGCCTGCCGCCCCTGCGAGAGCGCCAGAGCGACATTCCCCTGCTGGTGGACGAGTTCGTGCAGGAGTTCCGCGATCTGTCCGGCAAGAAAGTGCACGGGCTCACGCAGGACGCCCGTGCCATCCTGTTCCGCTACCAGTGGCCCGGCAACGTGCGAGAGCTGCGCAACACCATTCAGCACATGGTCGTCTCGACCACTGATGAAGCCCTCGGGGAAGATGACCTCCCCGAGTACATGCTGGAGCACACCGGGCAAATGCGCGATGAACCGACTCTGGCCTCCCTGGCCGGGCAACCCATCGAGCAGGTCGAAAAGCTGCACATCGCCCGGACCCTCGAGATGGTCAACGGCAACCGCGAAAGGGCCGCCGAGATGCTGGGCATCGGCGAGCGCACCCTCTACAGGAAGCTTCAGAAGTACGACCTGCGCTGATCCCACGTGCCCCCGGGCAAGGGAGCTGCCCCCGTCGCCTGCCCCGAGTCGCGCCTTGTGCCGGCGGCCAACACCCTCCGATCAGCAGGCCGATAACGGCGCACGTCGGGCGAGGCGACAGGGCGCTTTTTTTCGGAGGAAGAAATGTTCTCTCGCTCTTGCATTGGTCTGGTGGGTTGGATAGAATAGCGCCGGTTTTTGCCAGGAGCCGGCCATGCCGGCGCAGGCAAGCCGAGATGCTTGACATGATGGGGTTACGGATCAAGTTGAGTTGAGGGGGCATAGCGGCCAGACAGCCCTATCCTCAGTGATGTCCTTTGTGCACTACTCGGTGAGGCTGTCTGTCCCTTAATCACGACGCTCCTACCCCAAAGCAAAGCGTCGTGAGCTGTCGGGCGAGCGCCCCCCTCCCCGACAGCAGCCCCTCTTGCGGGTGGGTTGACCCCAGCCCACCCGCATTATTCTGTACCCCCCGGCAGTTTGCAGCGCCACGGCGTTTCTGCTATAGTCGCACGCTCCGACCTGCACAGTTCAGTTGGGAAGGTCCCTATGAGCCAACAGCTGCATCTCTTCACCTCCGAATCCGTCTCGATCGGTCACCCGGACAAGATCGCAGACCAGATAAGCGACGCCATCCTGGACTCTCTACTGACCCAGGACAGCAATGCCCGAGTAGCCTGCGAAACCGTGGTCAAGACCGGGCTGGTGTTCATCGCGGGTGAGATCACGGCGGACGCGTCCGTGGACTACGCCGGGGTGGCGCGGGACGTCATCCGCGACATCGGCTACACCGATCCCACGTGCGGCTTCGCGGCCGACACCTGCGCGATTCTCCTGTCCCTCGGCGAGCAGTCGCCCGACATCTCTCGGGGCGTGTCGGCCGACAGGCAATCGGGCAAGGAACAGGGCGCCGGCGACCAGGGCATGATGATGGGCTTCGCCTGCAGGGAGACGCCCGAACTGATGCCCCTGCCCATCATGCTCGCCCACAGGCTGATGCAGCGCGCTTACGAGGTCCGGCAAGAGGGCACGCTTCCCTTCCTGCGCCCGGACGGCAAGAGCCAGGTGACCGTGCGCTACGACGGGCTCCGCCCCGTGGGCATCGACAAAGTGGTGCTCAGCCTCCAGCACTCGCCGGACGTGACCCAGCAGGACATGCGAGGGGCGCTCATCGAAGAGATCATCCGTCCCTGCCTGCCGGAGGAGTTCGCGGGCGACAACATCACCTACCACATCAATCCCACGAGACGCTTCGTCATCGGCGGCCCGCACGGCGACTGCGGCCTGACGGGACGCAAGATCATCGTGGACACCTACGGGGGCCGCGCCAGGCACGGGGGCGGCAGCTTCAGCGGCAAGGACCCCAGCAAGGTCGACCGCAGCGGCGCTTACGCCGCCCGATACGTCGCCAAGAACATCGTCGCGGCCGGATTGGCCGACGTCTGCGAGGTGCAGCTCGCCTACGCCATCGGCGTCGCCCAGCCGCTCTCCATCGAGGTCGATACGGAGGGCAGCGCCGCCATACCGGAAGAGCGCATAGTCAAGCTGGTGAGGGAATGCTTCGACCTGCGTCCGGCGGCGATCATCGAGCAACTGGACCTGCTCAGGCCAATCTATCGGAAGACGGCGGCCTTCGGCCACTTCGGACGCACGGAGCCGGAGTTCACCTGGGAGAGAGCCGACCGCGCCGACCTGCTGCGCCAGAAAGCCGGGCTGTAGGCAATCCGCCCGCAGCTCCTCAGCCATTCCCTCGACTGCAGCCCTTCTCCGGCCGCCCCGGCGAGATTCCTCAGGGGCGCCGGGGGCAACTCACAACGGTAAGCAGCTGGGCGTGCTCCGGGCCCAGGCGAAAGGCGGAGTGAGCCGGGCGCACAAAAAGGAAAGCCCGGCCACGCGGTGCGTGGCCGGGCTCCCTCAAGGATTGGAGGTACTTATCCTTATCAAACCAAGGCAGGCACTTCGCGCCATCGTTCTTTGATGGCAGCTATCAGTTCCCGCCTGAGTTCTCTGAATTCGAGTTCCAGTTCGGGTGTCTCGCCGCTCTCACGCCACTCTCGCAGCGCGACCTTCGCCTTTTGGGCCAGTTGCACGGCCACGCGGCGCGTGCGCTCGTTGTCCAGGTATGAATCGTGCATCAGGTGTGCTTCGCCTTCTCCGTTACAGAGCCCCAGCGCACAGCGATAGACGGCAAGCGGCGCGTACTTCAGTTGCCCCTGGGACTGGAAGTAGCGTCGGACCGACCCCGCCTTGACGCCGGTCCGCTTCGATAGCACGCGGTACATCTCCTCTTTGGTTGGGAACCTGCTCTCAAGCTCCGAGAGCAGGGCGCAGGTCTGCTCGACCGGGACGCCCCTGTACTGGTCGTCGATGTCCGGTTCCCGGCCCTCGTCGGCATCCTCCAGCCACTTGTCCAGGCAGTACTTGATCTCGGCCTGAACGCGCCTGGCCTTCTGCTCACCGCTGAGCGCCTTGTGCACGCAGTCGTACTTGAGGCTCGTGACCTGTGCGATCGCCTTGTGCATGGCGCTGTGACTGCGGAACAGCAGCCTCTCTCGCGCTTCCTCCAGCCACCGGTCCGCGTCGACGTCCCCAACCAGGTCTTCCAGCGGGATCAGCCCCGTGCGGAACTCACCGTTCAGGCCCCGCAGCAGCCACGCGATGCAACGCGGCGCCTGGCCGACGGCGCCGTCAGGCTTGAAGAACTCTCGAATCTCCGCCTCGTCCAGCGACATGCCGCGCCTGGCGAGCTCTTCGCGCAGGTAGGGCACGAGCTTGACCAGGGCGAACGGCCCCTCGTCATTCTCCAGCTCGCGCAGGAGCGCCTGCAGGTCCCCCACGTCCATCTGCGCGGGCCGGATGAACTGACGCTGCCCGTTCAGGAGCAGCTTATCCGCCAGATCCTCCCGCCTTGCGCCGGACAGCGCCCTGAGGCACTTCGCCAGGTCCCCGTTTGCATCTGGGTCGGGCGCGTCTCCTTCCGCCTGCGCCACCATGTCGCACAGGTCGCGAGCCAGCCGCTCCCTCAGATCGTGCATGCGTTGTGCGGCGTCGGAGAAGGGGCCTGGACCGGATCGCTCATTCCCATCGAGCGCGTCCAGCAGGGCCTGCTGCTCCTCGTCATCCTCGGCCAGGAAATCAACAACGGCCGCCATGTCCACCGCGTGACCGACGGCCGTCACCAAGTCTACGTATGCGCCATACTCTTCAGCGATCGCTTGCGATCCTACGCTCACCTCTGGATCACCGTCCCGTCCAAGTGTGAGAATGAAGATGAAGACGAATCGTAGCCGCCAAAGGGGGATGCAACAGGGATGCCACATGCGGGAGAGAAGCAGTCAGGAAGCTGTCTCCGACGCTCGCGCGGGCGGCCTCACCGGCGGGCAACGCTGCCGGGCAATCTCATCTCTTTGCCCTGCAAAGTCTTAGGGCGACAGCAGGAGCCGCCGGCGGCCCCGGCAAGCGACAGGTAATTCTGGGAAGAAAACCAGACTTGCACGGAAGGCAGGCCCCGGGAGGACCGGAAATGTGACCGTAGAAGTCACACTGTGACGGGGCCAATGCCGGGGCCGCTGCCCCGGGCGAGGCTTGCCCGGACCTGCTCCGGCAGCACCTGGAGCAGCGTCCGCACGCACGCCGCAGACGCCTGCGCCCCCCGCGAGGCCGCCACGTGACGGTGAATCCCGCTCTCGTCGTCGGCGTAGCGCAGGATGAGAAAGGCAAGGACGCCCACGAGCAGGCCCGCCTTGATCAGTCCGAAAACGGCCCCGGCCACGCGGTCCGGTAACTGGGGCTTCAGCGCGTTGACCACGCCGCGCAGCAGGAACGACGCCGCGTAGCACGCCGCCAGCGCCACCGCGAAGATGACCGCGGCGCTGACCAGCCGCCCCGTTCCCTCATCAACGGTGGCCGGCACGAAGCCGCCGACCACGGGATGGAGCAGCCAGGCGGCCCACAGGCTCAGGAGCACGCTCAGGATGCGGAGCAACTGCCAGACCAGCCCGCTCCAGAAGCCGAGCCCGGCGCCCAGGAGCAGGGCCGCTATCACGACCAGGTCCACCGGGCCCAGCACACCCAGGACCTTTGACAGGTCAGAAGCCGCTACTGCGGCAAGCATCCGCGCCACCTCCAAAACGCATCCAGTGTAATGTAGCGGGCCGCCCGCCCGCGAATCAAGCCTCCTTCGGCACCGGGGGCCCGGGAGATGCGATTGAAACCATGCCCTGTTCGTATATACTGAGGCCCGCCATCGGAGCCCATCCCGACAGCCGGGCAACGCGACATGCACCTGCCGCAACAAGACCGTGCGCTTTGCACGGACCTGTACGAACTGACGATGGCTGCCGCGTACTTCGAGCACGGGATGACGGAGCCGGCCGCCTTCGAGCTGTTCGTGCGCGAACTGCCTGAGAAGCGGTCCTACCTGATCTGCGCCGGGCTGGAGCAGGTCGTCTCCTACCTGCAGAACCTGCGGTTCACCGGCCGGCAGATCGACTACCTGCGCGCCTTGCCCGTCTTCGAGCGGATCGGGGACGCCTTCTTCGACTGCCTGGCCGGCCTGTCCTTCTCGGGAACGCTCGAGGCCGTCCCGGAGGGAACGGTCGTCTTCCAGAACGAACCCCTCCTACGGGTCAAAGCGCCGATCATCGAGGCGCAGTTGGTGGAGACGTTCCTGCTCAGCATGGTCAACTACCAGACGCTGGTCGCCACCAAGGCGTCCAGGGTGGTGCAGGCGGCGTGCCTGGACGGCCGGCAGCGCGCCGTGGTGGACTTCGGCGCGCGCAGGGCCCACGGCCCGGACGCGGCGATCCTCGCCGCCCGCGCCTGCTTCATCGGGGGGTGCGTCGGCACCTCCAACGTCGAGGCCGGCGCCGCCATGGGCATACCCGTCTCCGGGACGGAGGCCCACAGCTTCATCATGGCCTTCGATACGGAGGAGCAGGCGTTCGGCGCCTACTACGACTGCTTCGGCGAGCACGCGGTCCTTCTCATCGACACCTACGACGTGCTGTCCGGAGCCGGCAAGGCGGCCCGGGTCGCCCCGGGGATGAAGGGCGTGCGCATCGACAGCGGGGACCTGGTCGAGTTGAGCAGGCAGGTGCGCCTGCTGCTGGACCGCGCCGGCCGCAGCGAGGCCATGATACTCGCCAGCGGGGATCTGGACGAATATCGCATTGCGGAACTGATAGAGAACGGGGCCGCCGTCGACGGCTTCGGTGTCGGGACGAAGATGGTCACCAGCGAGGACGCGGCCAGCCTCGGCGGCGTCTATAAGCTGGTCGCCGTGTGCAGGAACGGCCAATGGGAGCCGCGCCTGAAGCTCAGCGAGGACAAGGCGACCTACCCCGGCATGAAGCAGGTCCATCGCTTCGCCGACGCAGGCACGGGGCTGACGGCAGGCGACGTGATCGCCGGCGACGACGAAACATGCCCAGAGGGTGCCGAGCCGCTGCTGCAAACCGTGATGGACGGCGGCGCGTTGGTCGGCGACCTGCCGCCCCTGGCCGACATCCAGCGCCGCGCCGGGGAGCAGTTGGGGCGGCTGCCGGCGGAACACAGACGCCTCAAGGGCGCCGAGCCCTACCCCGTCCGCGTGAGCCGCGCGCTGCAGGAGAGGTTCCAGCGGCTCGCCGGAGAAGTGGAATAAGGAGCGGCCATGAACCGGAGCCCGGTATTCTGGGACGTGGACACGCAGCACGACTTCATGGACGAGGACGGGAAGCTGGCAGTTCCCGGAGCCGCCGAGATCGTGCCGAACCTGAAGAGGCTCACGGACTTCGCGCTGCAACGCCGCATACCCATCCTGGCCAGCGCCGACGCGCACGGTCCCGACGACCCGGAGTTCGACCAGTTCGGCCGGCACTGCGTCGCCGGGACGCCCGGGCAGGGAAAGATCGAAGCCACCGTGACGCCGACCTGCGAAACGGCGGACCCGTGGCGCCTGGGCGAGCAGCTCAACGGACTCCTGGAAGGCGGCATACAGCAGATTGTCATCGAAAAGCAGGACCTGGACGTCTTCTCCGTGCCCCTGGCGCAGAGGGCTCTTTCGGCGCTGGGGCCGGATCGGGTCTACGTTTACGGCGTCGCGACCGAGTACTGCGTCCTCCGGGCCGTTCTGGGGCTCGTGGAGCGGGGCTACGACGTCACCGTGGTCCGGGACGCCGTCCGGGGCGTGAACGAAGAGAACGCACGTGAAGCCATCGAGCAGATGCGGGCCGCCGGCGCAAAGCTGGCCGACACCCGGACCGTGCTGGCCTCCCTTTCCGAGGAATGAATGGATACACCCACGACGGACGAGCGACTTCGGCGAAAGGCGGAGGGCGTCCGCGAACGCCTAAAGGCCCTGAGAGACGAGATCCACAAGGTCATCGTCGGCCAGGACGACCTGATAGACCGCGTCATCACGGGCCTGCTGTGCAACGGACACATCCTCCTGGAGGGCGTGCCGGGGCTTGCAAAGACGCTCTGCGTCACCACGCTGGCGGGGGTGCTGGACGCCGGGTTCAAGAGGATACAGTTCACGCCCGACCTCTTGCCGGGGGACCTGCTGGGCTCGGAGATATACAACCCGCAGACCGGCGAGTTCACCACGCGGCTCGGGCCGATCTTCGCTAACCTGCTGCTGGCGGACGAAATCAACCGCGCCCCGGCCAAGGTGCAGAGCGCGCTGCTGGAGGCCATGCAGGAGCGCCAGGTGACCATCGGCGGGAAGACGTTCCCACTTCCGGCGCCGTTCCTGGTCATCGCCACGGAGAACCCCATCGAGCAGGAAGGCACCTACCCCCTGCCCGAGGCCCAGGTGGACAGGTTCCTGCTGAAGCTCCGCGTCCCCTACCCCAACCGGGAAGACGAGTCGCAGATAGTCGACCGCATGGCCGTCTCCGAGCCCAACCTGGCGGTGGAGCAAGTGCTGCCCTGCGCCGACGTGCTGGAGTACCGCCGCGTGGCGGACGCCGTTTACGTGGACGCCAGGGTGCGGGATTACGTCCTGGACATCGTGCGCCTGACGCGCGAGCCCTCCCCGGAACTCGGCCTGGAGCAACTGGTTGAATGGGGCGCCTCGCCCCGTGCCTCGATGTACCTGGTCATGGCCGCGCGGGCCCGCGCGCTGATCGACGGCCGCGCCTACGCCATCCCGGACGACGTCAAGGCCATGGCCCCCGACGTGCTCCGCCACCGCATCATACTTACGTTCGAAGCGGAGGCCGAGGGGGTGGACTCCGACACGATCATCCAGCGGATCCTGGACCACGTGCCCGTGCCGTGAGCCGCCGGCGCGTTAGAGACCCGCTATGGCCCGTGCCAGCACGTCCAATGCCAGCAGCACGATCAGCGGCGACAGGTCAATCCCGCGCCCCAACGGCAATGCCCTGCGCACCGGGCGCAGAACGGGCTCGGTTATCGAACGCACGAACTCGTACAACTCGTTCGCACGCGCGCGCGGCGGCAGCCAGGACGCTATCGCCCGAACGACGATAACCAGCATGTAAACCCGTATGGCGGCAACCAGAAGGCCCATTCTCTCACCGTCACGTGGTCTCTAACAGCCTGTTGGGCGCGGCTGCGACGGGGACGCCAGCGTATTGCCCTTCATCCCCGGCGTCAAGCGTGGACTTGATTTCCGTGCAGGTGGCGTTATATTCGCGCCCTCTCCCCGAAAGCGGTCTTTTTCTTCTTGCCGGAGGCTGAAGGCATGGACAGGACGGACACCAAGATACCGTACAGTGCCGAGGAACTGCTCTCGCGCGGCCCGCAACGGGTCTTCGCCGGAGACGCTCTGCGAGAGATCGCCTTCCCGCTCGGCGGGATAGGCACCGGCTGCATCTCGCTGGGCGGCCGGGGACAGCTCCGCGACTGGGAGATATTCAACCGCCCCAACCAGGGCTATCGCCCGGTCTTTGCCTTCGCGACGCTGCGCGCCGAGACAGCGGACGGCAGCGTGGTGACCAAGGTCGTCGAATCCCCCACGCTGCGCCCGTTCTCGAGCGCCCACGGCTCGCCCCGCGCCAACGGCGAGGGCTTCCCGCACATGGAATCGAACGCCTTCCGGGGCGAGTACCCATTCGCGTGGCTGGAGTTCCAGGACTCCGCCGTGCCACTGCGCGTGAGCCTGGAGGCGTTCAACCCCTTCATCCCCCTGAACGACTTCGATTCGGGCCTGCCCGTCGCCATCCTCACTTACCGCATCGAGAACACCACGGACGGCCCGGTGAAGGCTCTGCTGGTCTGGACGATGGAGAACGTCATCGGCTACTCGGGCACCGGTGGGCCCCACAGGTCCGACTTCGGCGGCAACCGCAACACGTTCCGCTCCGCAGACGGCCTGAACGGCATGGTCATGGACTCGACGAAGCAGCCCGCCGATTCGCCGCGCTTCGGCTCGGTGGTGCTCGCCACGCCCTGGTCGGACGTGACCTACGCGGGCGACCTCGGCCCGGGCGGCTTCAACACCGGGCATGTTTTCTGGGACTTCGTGTCGTGCCAGGGCAAGTTCGACGACAAGGACCTGGCCGAGCCGACCGAGGACGGGAAGACGGCGGTCTGCGCCCTCGGCGCGAAGATGGAGCTGGCGCCGGGAGAGAGCGCCGAGGTGCCCTTCCTGATCGCCTGGAGCTTCCCGAATTACGCCCTTGCGCAACGCCGCCGGGACGAGGCCGAGGGCGAGAAGCCGCCCCAGTGGCGCAACTATTACGCCACCCAGTTCGAGGACGCCTGGGCCGCCGCGCGGTACGTGAATGACAACCTCGGCAGGCTCCGGGAGGAGACGGCGAAGTACCACTCGGCGCTGTTCTCCTCGACGCTGCCGGCGCACGTGCTGGACGCCGCCAGCTCGCAGACCTCCACGCTGAAGACGTGCACGTGCCTGCGCCTGGAGGACGGCACGTTTTACGGCTTCGAGGGCTGCTCGCCGAACGTGGGGTGCTGCCCCGGTTCCTGCACGCACGTCTGGAACTACCAGCAGGCACTCCCCTTCCTGTTCCCCGCCCTGGAGAGGTCCATGCGCTCGGCGGACTACAAGTGCAACCTGCGCGAGGAGGACGGCCGGATGTGCTTCCGCATCGGGCTGCCGCTGGGCACGTCGCACTGGGGCTTCCACGCGGCGGCCGACGGCCAGCTCGGCGGCATCATCAAGACCTACCGCGACTGGCTCATCTGCGGCGACGACGACTGGCTCCGGCAGGTCTGGCCCCGCGTCAGGAAGGCCCTCGCCTACTGCTGGGAAGAGTGGGACAAGGACCGCGACGGCCTCGCCGAGGGCATCCAGCACAACACCTACGACATCGAGCTCCAGGGGCCGAACCCGCTTATCGGCGCCTTCTACATGGGCGCCCTGCGCGCCGCCGAGGAGATGGCCCGCTACCTGGGGGAGGATGAGCAGGCCGACGAGTACCGCGAGATCTTCGAGAAGGGATCGGCGAAAACGGACGAGGTGCTCTTCAACGGGGAATACTACGTCCAGAAGTACGATCCCGAGAAGGTCGCCACCCAGCAGTTCGGGGACGGCTGCCTCTCCGACCAGATGCTCGGGCAATGGATCGCGGCGATTTGCGAGCTCGGCTACCTCTTCGAGCCGGAGAACGTGCGCAGCGCCCTGCGGAGCGTCTTCCGCTACAACTGGCTGCCGAGCCTGACCGACCACGCCAACCCCCAGCGCATATACGCAACCAACGACGAGGCGGGGCTGCTGATGTGCACCTGGCCCAGGGGGAACAGGCCGCTCATACCCACGATGTACTGCGATGAGGTCTGGACCGGCATCGAGTACCAGGCCGCCAGCCATCTCATCATGGAGGGCATGGTGGAAGAGGGGCTCTGCATCGTCAAGGGGGCGCGCGACCGCCACGACGGGCTCGCCAGGAATCCCTGGGACGAGCCCGAGTGCGGCAGCCACTACGCGCGCGCCATGTCAAGCTGGGGCCTGATACTCGCCCTGAGCGGCTACTTCTACAACGCCTCGGAGGGCCTGATGCAGTTCTCGCCGCGCGTCTCGGCGGAGGACTTCCAGACCTTCTGGTCGAACGATTCGGCCTGGGGAACCTTCGCCCAGAAGATCGAGGGGCCGGCGGCGCAGGTGCGGCTCGAAGTGTCCCACGGGAAGCAGAACCTGAAGGTCCTGCGGCTCTCCCTGCCCGCCGAGCAGGCGAGCGCGGAAGTCGACGGGGAGCCGGTGCCCTGCTCGGTGGCAACGGAAGGCGATTGGACGGGACTGCGCTTCGAGGAGGGCGTCGAAATGGCCGCCGGCCAGGCGCTCGCCGTACAGCTTACGGCCTGAACCACGACGACACAACGATCACGACGAAAAGCGGCAGGAAGGAACCAGCTACAACGACTCCCGAGCAATGCGTTGCTCTCTGCTGACCGTAGTGTCCGTCGTGCCGGTGTGGTGGAATGGAATCCGTGCCGCTCAGTCTTCGAGGACGACGTCCTTGCCCTCGTAACGCGGCGTATAGGCCAGGAGCGCCACGAGTTCCGTCTCGGTCTTGTGAGGCAGAACGGCGTAGGCCGTGTACCGCGGCAGGAAGACCGCCGAACCCGCCTCGACAAAGTAGGGCACGTCCTCCACCCTGACAATGGCGCTGCCGGAGACCACCATCAGCGTGACGTCGTGGCTCTTGTGATAGCGTTTGCCGAGCTTGGCGCCCTTGGCGAGTTGCAACACGCAGATGCTCTGCGCACCGCCCTGGGCGTGGAGGGCCAGCCTCTGGTCCTCGCCCCAGGCCAGCGGCGCCACTTCGCCGGGATCGAACACGCGGTTGATGGGCTGACGGGAAAGCTGTGCCTTCTGCCGCGCCGTAAGGCATCCGCCAAGCGGCAGGAACGCGAGCAGGCAGATGAGAACGGATGGCAGCCAGTTGCGCCGGCGCATGTGAATCACCTCCTCGGGAAAGGGGCGGGCCACTTCCGCCGCCCGCCACAACTATAACCGGGTCCCCGGTCGCTTTCAACCACAGGCCGGCGGTTGAGGAGCGTGAGCGCTTGCATCCCGCCGCGCCTTCCCCGATAGTATCTGCTGCCTCCGTCCCTTTCCTCGAAAGAGCGCCGACGCGCCGGGCCATGAGAGTAACCATCTGCTGCAAACGGTTCGGGCCGAGCGGCGGGGCCGAGACGTTCGTGTCGAACTTCGTCCGGTGCCTGCTCGCGGGCGGCCATCGCGTCAGGATCATCACCGCCGAGCCGACCGGGCCCGTCGAGGGCGTCGAAGTCGCGGAACTGGCCGTGCCGCCAGTGCCCAAGACCTTCCGCGACCTGGCGCTGGCGCGGGCCGCCAGGCGGGCGCTCGAAGCCGAGGACGCCGACGTCACGTTCAGCGACCAGAAATGCTGGGGCGCGCGCGTCGTCCGCCCGGGCGGCGGGGTCCAGCGCGAGTACGTCAAGCAGCGCATCAAGGCGTTCCGCTCCCCGGCGCAGAGGATCGCCAAGAGGCTCGCATACGCCCTGAGCATCCGCGAGCGCCTGCGCATCCACATCGACGACACGCTCTACCGGCCGCCCGGGCCGGAGCTGATCATCGCCAACTCGGACATGGTACGCCGCCACCTCAAACTGCACTACCCCCACCTCACGGGGCGGATTCGGGTGGTTTACAACGGCGCCGACGTCGAGCGCTTCCACCCAGGACTGAAGGAGCAGCACCGGGCGTCGGTCCGCGAGGAGTTGGACATCCCGCAGGAGGCGCTGGTCGGCGTGTTCGTGGGCACGGGATGGCGGCGCAAGGGCCTTCACACGTTCGTCGAGGCCCTCGGCCTCCTGGCACGCCGGCAGGCAGCCCGGCCGTTCTACGGCATCGTGGTCGGGAGGGGGCCCGTGCGGGCGATGCGGGCGTTCGCCGCCAGACGCGGCGCCGGGGACCTGGTGCGGTTCGCCGGACAGGACCAGCCGGACAGGTATTACGGGGCGGCCGATTTCCTGGCGCTGCCGACCTACTTCGACCCCTGCGCCAACGTGACGCTGGAGGCGCTGGCCTGCGGCCTGCCGATTATTACGTCGGTCCATAACGGCGCCCACGAACTGCTGACGCCGGGCACGGAGGGCTTCAGCCTGGAGGACCCGTCCGACGCCTGCGGGCTGGCCGGTTTCATGGAGCAAATGGCGGACGAGGGATGGCACGCCGACGCCTCGGAAGCGGCCCGGGCGCTCGCGATGGAGCACACGCTCGAGCGGCAGCACGCGGAGCTCACGGACGCTATCCTGCCCCTGGCCGGATGAGCGAGGGCGCGCTCAGCAGCGCTCGACGCCCGCCCCGTCAACGGCGACGCACTGATAGACGTCGGGCTTGATCCCCGTTGCGTCATGGTAGGCGGCGGCCAGTGCCTCGACGAAACGGTCCACGTGCGGGCGGAGCACCAGGTTGACTGTGCAGCCGCCGAAGCCGCCGCCGACCATCCGCGCGCCGAGCACGCCCTCCTGCCGCCGGGCGGCCTCGACCATCAGGTCCAACTCCTCGCAGCTCACCTCGTAGTCGTGGCGCAGGCTCTCGTGGGAGTCGTCCATCAGGCGCCCGAACGCCTCGTAGTCGCGCGCCTTCAGCGCCTCGGCGGCGCGCAGCGTGCGCTCGTCCTCGGTGACCACGTGCCGGGCCCGCTTGAGCGCCACCTCGTCCAGGGCGTCGGCGTGCTCGGCCAGCATCTCGGGAGTCACGTCCCGGAGCTGGCTCACGCCGGGGACCCTTTCCCCCAGCAGACGGGCGGCCGTCTCGCACGAGGCGCGGCGCTCGTTATAGGCCGAACTGCCCAGCTCGTGGTGCACCATCGTGTTGGCGACGACGACGCGCACGGCCGAGGTGTCCAGCGGGAGCTGTTCGTGCTCCAGGGAGCGGCAGTCGAGCAGGAGTGCGTGCTCGCGGCGGGCGTGCACGCTGACGAACTGGTCCATGATGCCGCAGTTGACGCCGACGAACTGGTTCTCGGCCTTCTGGCACAAGAGGGCCAGCTCGCGCGACTCAGGCTCGTGGCCGCCGGCGCGGCAGTATGCCTTCGCGCAGGCCACCTCGAGGGCGGCCGAGGAGCTGAGCCCGGCGCCGAGCGGCACGTCGCCGTAAACAAGCCCCTCGATGGACCCCGGCTCGAACCCGGCCAGCTGGAGCATGACGGCCACGCCGCGCACGTAGTTGGCCCACTGCTGCCGCTCGTTGCGCCCGATGTCGTCCAGGTCGAACTCGTCCCACTCGCCGACGTTCTCCGCCCAGACCCTGACCGGGCCGCTCTCGACGGGCCGGAAGAAGACGCGGACCTCGCGGTCAACGGCCATCGGCATGACGAAGCCGCCGTTGTAGTCGGTGTGCTCGCCGATGAGGTTGACCCGGCCGGGGGCGCGGGCGCACATGAGCCCTTCGCCCTGACCGAAGGTCTCCTCGAACCTGCCGACCATCCTTGCCACGGTCCGGTAGTCCAGCTCCCACCTCCCCGGGGGCTACCCGGCCACGACGTTCACGACGCGGTTCGGCACCACGACGACCTTCCTGACCTCCCTGCCCTCCAGGTGGTGCCGGACGTTCTCCAGGTCCAGGGCCATCTGCCTGACGGTCTCCTCGTCCTCGTCCCGCCGGACGACCAGGCGGTCGCGGACCCTGCCGTTGACCTGGACGGGCAGCTCCACCTCTTCGGTCTTCGCGAGTTCTTCGTCGAACGAGGGCCAGCCGTGCTGGAAGACGCTCGACTGGTTGCCGAGCCTGGTCCAGAGCTCCTCGCAGACGTGCGGCACGAACGGCGCCAGCAGCTGCACGGCGCTCTCCATCGCGAACCGATAGACGTTGAACTCCGCCAGCTCGTCCCCGCCCGGCTCGCCGGCGTAACCGGCCCGGAGCGGCAGGCGCTGCACGTCGTTGATGAGGCTGATGACGGCGGCGACGGCCGTATTGAAGTGCCATCGCCCCTGCACGTCTTCGGTCACCTTCTTGATCGTGGCGTGCACCTGCCGGTGGGCGCCCTTCCAGGGCTCGGGCAGGTCCTCGTCCCGCACCTGCCGGCGCGGCACCGAGCCCAGTTCGTCCTGGCGCGACACGACCAGGTCCCACAGACGGTTCAGGAAGCGGTGGTAGCCGACGATGCCGCTGTCCTGCCACTCGGCGTCTTTCTCGGGAGGGCCGATGGCCAGCGTGTAGAGCCGCAGCGTGTCCGCCCCGTACTGACGAATGACCTCGTCAAAGGTGACAACGTTTCCCTTCGACTTGCTCATCTTGTCCAGGCTGCTGACAACCTCGACCTCCTCCGCCAGTCGGCGCTCGAGCGGCAGCCCCACGTCGCAGGCGCACGGCTCGCGGACGTTGGGGTCGTCGCTCACTATCTTGCCGCAGCGCGTGCAGACGTAGCTCTGCTTGCAGATCATGCCCTGAGTGAACAGGGACGTGAACGGCTCCGGGAACCCGACCTGCCCCGCGTCGTGCAGCACCTTCACGATGAAACGCGAGTAGAGCAGGTGCAGCACGGCGTGCTCGACGCCGCCGATGTACATGTCCACCGGAAGCCAGAGGTCCACCAACTCCCGGTCGAAGGGACGGTCTGCGTCATCGGGCGAGACGTAGCGCAGGAAGTACCAGCACGAGCAGAGCCACTGCGCTATCGTGTCCGTCTCGCGCCGCGCTTCGGCCCCGCACTGCGGACAGGTCGTCCGGACGAAGTCCTCCACGAACGCCAGGGGGCTCTGCCCCCTCGGGGTGAAATCCACCTCCTCCGGCAGCAGGACGGGCAGGTCCTCCTCCGGCACGGCGACGGGGCCGCAGTCAGGGCAATGAATCACCGGTATGGGGGCGCCCCAGTAGCGCTGGCGGCTAATCAGCCAGTCGCGCAGCCGGAAGTTGACCTCCCCCCTGCCCATGTCGTTGTCTTCCAGGTAGCGGATGACCCCGCCGATGCCCTCGGGCACGCGCGTGCCATCGAACGGGCCGCTCTGCGCCATGACGCCCGGCCCCTCGTGCGCAGCGTCCATGCTCTCGCCGTCCAGTTCCTCGCCCTCCGGCTGGATGACGACCCGCACGGGGAGGCCGTACTTGCGGGCGAACTCGAAGTCCCTCTGGTCGTGCGCCGGCACCGCCATGACGGCGCCCGTCCCGTATTCCATCAGCGCGTAATTGGCCACCCACAGCGGGACCTGCTCGCCGTTGACGGGGTTGACCACGCAGCGACCGGTGAAGACGCCCTCCTTCTCGACGTCCTCCCCGTCGCGCGCGGAGAGACGCGCCGCGCGCGCCCGGCGCACGAACGCCTTCACCGCATCCTCGTGCTCGGTCCCGGCGACCAGGCCAGGCACGGCGGGGTGCTCCGGCGCAAGGCTCATGAACGTGACCCCCCAGAGCGTGTCCGGGCGGGTGGTGAAACAGGGCATCGGCTCGCCCGTGTGAGCCACCGTGAAGTTGACCGACGCGCCCTCGCTGCGCCCGATCCAATTGGCCTGCATCAGGCGCACGCGCTCCGGCCAGGCGCCCAGCAGGTCGAGGTCGTCCAGGAGCTGCTGCGCGTATTCGGTGATCCTGAAGAACCATTGCGGGAGGTCCTTCTGCCCCACCGGCGTGTCGCACCGCTCGCAGAGGCCGTTGACCACCTCCTCGTTGGCCAAGGCCGTCTGGCAGCCCGGGCACCAGTTGACGGGGGCGTCCTTGCGGTAGGCCAGGCCCCGCTGGAAGAGCTGGAGGAAGACCCACTGCGTCCACTTGTAGTAGCCGGGCTCGCTGGTGTTGATCTCGCGGCCCCAGTCGTAACCGATGCCCAGCGAGTCCATCTGCTGCTTCATGACGCGGATGTTCTCGGCCACGTAGCGGGCGGGGTGGGTCTTGTGCCTGATGGCGGCGTTCTCGGCGGGCAGCCCGAAGGCATCCCAGCCCATCGGGTGCAGCACGTTGAAGCCCTTCATCCGCGAGTAGCGGGCGACGACGTCGCCGAGGATGTAGTTGCGCCCGTGCCCGACGTGCAGGGCGCCCGACGGGTACGGGAACATGACGAGGCAGTAGAACTTCGTCTCATCGGCGCGATCGGGGCACCGGAAGAGGCCGTTCTCGTCCCAGTACCGTCGCCATCGTGACTCGACTTCCGCCGGCGTGTAGCTGTCGCCGCTCATGCAGTGGTCGCTCCAGTCCGAGGCGGGATTCCGCGCAAGGGCAAAACGCCCAACGATTATATCGCAGGCCCGGGAGCGTTCAAACGCCCGATGACGAGCGGGGCCATCTTTCCGTTGACAGGCACGCTCATTTGGCTTTAGAATTAGCATTGCTGGTGGCGGGCATAAGCGGCCCGTGGCATTTCGTGTTCCCTCGGGCCGTGGCCCACTGGCACGCCCTGCACCAGGCCTGCCCGGTCGCGCTTGCCTCACACGCTCTTCGCCCGGACAAAAGCCGTATGGGGCCGTTGCCAGTGCGAAATTGAGAGGAGAGAAGCTGTGGCAGTACCCAAGAGAAGGACAAGCAAGACGCAGAAGAGGAAGCGTCGCACTCACTACGTTCTGGACGCGCCGAACGTCCCAAAGAGCCAGAAGGTGCGGGCCGAAGGCGCCCGTTCCACAAGATTCTTCTGCAGCAATTGCAACCAGCCGAAGGAGCCGCACGCGGTCTGCCCGAACTGCGGCTACTACCGGGGCCGGCCCATGATCGAAGTGGAACGATAGAGCAGGACGCGGCTGGGATGAACTCGCCGGGGCAACAGCGGACGGCGTCCGGACCGGAGAACACTCAACCTGCCCGCATCGTCCTGGACGCCTCCGGCGGGGACAGCCCCCTCCAGGAGCGGGTCAGCGGCGCAATCGAGGCCGCCGGACTCTACCCCGACACCATCGTTCTCCTGTGTGGGCCGGGTGACAGGTTGCAGGAAGCGGCTGACGACCTCGGCGGGCTGCCCCAGAGCGCGGCCATCATCGACGCGCCCCAGTCCATCGGCATGCACGAATCCCCCGTGAAGGCCCTCCGCGAGAAACCCGAATCCTCGATAGCGGTCGGCATCCAGATGGTCGCCGACGGGCGGGCGGACGCCTTCGTCAGTGCGGGCAACACCGGAGCGGTCGCTGCCTGCAGCATGTTGAGGCTGGGCCGCCTGAAAGGCGTCCAACGGGCCGGCATCGCAGCGCCCATGCAGGTGCTCGACTATCCCGTTGTCGCCATAGACGTCGGCGCCAACGTGGATTGCAGGCCCATCAACCTGTTGCAGTACGGGATCATGGCGTCCGTATTCGCCCGGGAGGTGCTGGAGATCCAGAACCCCAGGGTGGGCCTGCTCAACGTCGGGGAGGAGACCACAAAAGGTAACGACCTGACGAAACAGGCGTTCGAACTGCTCTCTCGGGCGGACCTGAACTTCGTGGGCAACGTCGAGCCCCTCCAGTTGTTCGAGCGCGGCTGTGACGTGCTGGTCTGCGACGGTTTCGTGGGCAACGTCCTGCTGAAGCTCGGCGAGAGCCTGGTGACGAAGCTTGTCGGATGGGTGCGCCAGAGGGTGAAGGGCCATCCGCTCTATAGGCTCGGTTTCGCGCTCTGCGGCAACGTCTTCCGCCACCTGCACCATTGCGCCGATTACAGCGAATACGGCGGGGCGCCGCTGCTGGGCGTCAAAGGAGTGACGATCATCACGCACGGCGCCTCCGAGGCGCGCGCCATCCGCAACGCCATCCGGGAGGCGCGCAGTTTCGTCAAGCACCACGTTAACGAACATATCGAAGCAGCGATTCAGCAGGACGCCGCCGCCAGAGGCATGGCAACCTGACCGCTCTTTTCTACCTCGAACCCACGCCGCAGGAAAATCGATCATGCACAGCGCGAGGAGTCTGCCCGTCGAGATAGCCGGCACTGCAAGCTACTTGCCCGAGCGAGTACTGACGAACTTCGACCTGGCGGAGATGGTCGACACTTCCGACGAGTGGATCGTCCAGAGGACGGGCATTCGCGAGCGGCGCATCGTCGCCGACGATGAGGCCACAAGCGATATGGCCGCAAAGGCCGCTCTGAAGGCCCTGGCCACGGCCGGCGTGGAGGCAGAGGACGTGGACGCCATCCTGGTTGCCACGTCCACGCCCGATTATCTCTTCCCGGCCACCGGCTGCCTGGTCCAATCCGCTATCGGCGCGCAGAACGCGATGGCCTGCGACCTGGAGGCCGCATGCAGCGGCTTCGTCTACGGGATGGGCTGCGCCGCAGGCATGATTAGCGCCGGCATGGGACGCAACATCCTCGTGATCGGGGCCGAGTCCCTCTCGCGCATCACCGACTACACGGACCGCCGCTCCTGCATCCTGTTCGGCGACGGCGCGGGAGCAGCCCTCTTGCGCGAGTCCCGCAACGGCGGCGAGATAATGTACGCCGAACTCGGGGCAGACGGATCGAACCCGGAGATACTGATGACGCCCGCCGGCGCCGCCCGCCTCCCCGCCAGTCACAAGACCGTGGACGAGCACCTGCACTACATGCAACTCCAGGGGCGGGAGGTCTTCAAACTGGCCGTCAACAAGCTGACCGAGCTGCTCCTGCGCATACCCGACGAAACGGGCGTGGACCTGGCCGAGATCAAGATGATCGTCCCGCACCAGAGCAACGTACGCATCATCAAGAGCGCGCTGGAGCGGAGCGGCCTGGAAATGGAAAAGGCCTACATGAACATTGACCGCGTCGGCAATACGTCCGCGGCCTCGATCCCTATCGCAATGGCCGAAGCGCTGGAAGCCGGCTCACTGGACCGCGGCGACCTGGTGCTGCTCCTGGCCTTCGGCGGCGGCCTGACGTGGGCCTCTCTGCTGCTGCGCTATTGAGGGCATCCTTCGGATGAGCGTGGACCCCATAGCGTTGCTATTCCCCGGCCAGGGCGCGCAACAAGTCGGCATGGGCCGTGACCTGGTCGAAGCGTTCCCCGCTGCCGGAGAGGTCCTGGCATCGGCCGACGACGTGCTGGGCATCGACCTGAGCCGTCTCTGCTTCGAGGGGCCGCAGGCGGCGCTGTCACGCAGCGACATCGCCCAGCCGGCCATACTGGCAGTGAGCATCGCTGCCCTGCGGGCACTGCAGACGCAGGCGGGAGGGCTGCCGGCCGTGAAGGCGTCCGCCGGCCTGAGCCTGGGCGAGTACACGGCCCTGGTGGCCGCCGGAGCGCTTTCCTTCCGGCAGGCCGTGGACCTTGTGCGTCACAGGGGACTCTACATGCAGGAGGCGTGCGAGGCGAACCCGGGCGCCATGTATTCCGTCCTGGGCCTGGAAGACGCACTCGTGGAGGAAGCCTGCCAGCGGGCCGGCCGCCAGACCCGGGGCCGCGTCTGGCCGGCCAACTACAACTGCCCCGGCCAGGTCGTCATAAGCGGCGAAGAGGAGCCGGCGCGCGTTGCCGCCGACCTTTGCGGGGAAGCCGGCGCGCGCCGTGCAGTGCGGCTGGACGTTGCCGGCGCGTTCCACACGCCCCTGATGCAGCCGGCGGCCGACAGGCTGGCGCAACGCCTGGACGACGTGCAGGTGACGAAGCCTAACCACCCGGTCGTGGCGAACGTCACCGGACTGCCCGTGACGGAGCCGGACGAGATCCGGCGCCTTCTGGTGAGGCAGATCACCGAGCCCGTGCGCTGGACGGACTGTGTGCGCTGGCTCATAGGGCAGAACGTCAACGAATACTATGAGATCGGCCCCGGCCGCGTGCTGCACGGGCTTCTGAAGCGCATCGACCGGGAGAGGACTTGCTGGACGGTCAACACCAGCCAGGACGTGGCAGACGCCGCACTCAGATGGCGGGAGGGAAAGGGACTATGAAAACGCTCGAAGGCAAGACGGCGCTCGTCACGGGGGCCTCGCAGGGCATCGGCAGGGCCATATGCACGCGGCTCGCCCGGGAAGGCGCCAACGTCGCCGGCCTCGACGTGCAGGCCGAAGCCCTGAAGGAAACGGCCGCACTGGTCCAGGAGAGTGGCGCACAGTTTGTGGCGGTCTCGGCCGACGTGACCTCCCCGGACCAGCTCAACGAGGCCGTAGCGCGGGTCACGGAAACGTTCGGGACGCTGGACATCCTGGTCAACAACGCCGGCATAACGCGGGACAACCTGCTGATAAGGCTCGACGAGGAGGACTGGAACAAGGTGCTCGCCGTCAACCTCACAGGGGTCTTCAACGGCATGAAGGCGGTCGCCCGGGGCATGATGAAGCAGCGCAGCGGGCGCATCGTCAACATCGCCAGCGTCGTGGGAATAACCGGCAACGCCGGTCAGGCCAACTACTCCGCCAGCAAAGGCGGCGTGATCGCGCTGACCAAGACGGCGGCACGGGAACTGGCCCGGCGGAACGTGAACGTCAACGCGGTTGCGCCGGGCTTCATCGCCACGGCTATGACGGACAAGCTGACCGAGGAGGCCAAAAGCGGCGCCCTGAGCGGCATCCCCCTGGGCCGGCTCGGCCAGCCCGAGGACGTGGCCGCCGTCGTCGCATTCCTTGCAGGCCCGGACTCGCAGTACATCACGGGTCAGGTCATCTGTGTGGACGGCGGCATGGTCATGTAGGGGCACCGCGACGCTTGCAAATAGCCCCCGGACTGCGTAAAATGCCGCGTCCGCGAGGGGGCGTCCGCAGGAGTGTGTACAGGCAATCGGCGCTTTCGTGTGAGGGTTTTTCCATTCACCGGGAGGAACAGAGGTGGCTGACACTGTAAGGGAAAGGGTCATCAAGCTAATTGCTGACAGGATGGACGCAGATCCTGAGCAGATCACCGATGACACGCACTTCGTCAACGATCTGCAGTCGGACTCCCTGGACATGGCCGAACTGGTCATCGACCTGGAGGAGGAGTTCGACCTGAGCATCAGCGACGAGGAAGCTCAGCAGATTGAGACCGTAGGCCAGGCCATCCAGCACATCGAAGCGAGCCAGCAGCAGGAATGATGAACGCCAGACGGGTGGTCGTAACGGGGGTTGGGGTTGTCTCGCCGGTCGGCAAGAGCCCGGACGAGGCCTGGCCGGCCGTGCGCGACGGCCGCAGCGGCATCAGAGCGATCACGGCGTTCGACACAACCGAGTACGACGTTCGCATCGCCGGCGAAGTCTGGGACTTCGACCCGCTGGACTACTTCAGCAAGCGGGAGTTGAGCCGGCTGGACCGTTTCGTCCAGTTCGCGCTCGTGGCGGCGGACCAGGCCATCCAGAGCGCCGGTCTCGAACTCGACAAAGAGGACTGCTCCCGCGTGGGCGCGTACGTCGGCACGGGGATAGGCGGGCTGCACACGTACGAGGCACAGCACACGCGCCTGGTGCAGAGCGGCCCGCGACGCACCAGCCCGCTCATGATACCGAAGCTCATGACCAACGCCGCCGCGGGCCAGGTGGCCATGCGCCACGGGCTCCACGGGCCGACCATGTCGGTGTCCAGCGCGTGCGCCTCGGCCTCGCACGCCATCGGCGAGGCGTTCCAGTCCATCCAGTACGGCATGGCCGACGTGCAGGTCTGCGGCGGCGCCGAAGCCGCCGTCACGCCGATGGGTCTGAGCGGCTTCCAGCAGATGAAGGCGCTCTCAACGCGCAATGACGACCCACCGGCCGCCAGCCGGCCGTTCGACGCCAACCGCGACGGATTCGTCATGGCCGAGGGCGCCGGCATACTCGTGCTGGAAGAACTCGAGCACGCCACGAAACGCGGCGCGCCGATACTGTGCGAACTGGTGGGCTACGGCGCCAGCAGCGACTCCTACCACATCACGTTGCCGGAGCCGGAGGGCAAGGGCGCCGCTCGGGCCATGTGCAACGCGCTGGAGGACGCGCAGCTCACCCCGGAGCAGGTGGACTACGTCAACGCGCACGGCACCGGCACGCCGGCCGGCGACGACGTAGAAGCCAAGGCCATCGTGAGCGTGTTCGGCGACTACGCCAGGAAGGTGGCCGTCAGCTCTTCCAAGAGCATTTTCGGCCACTTGCTGGGCGCTTCGGGCGCGCTGGAAAGCGCCGTCTGCATATGGGCCATGCAAGACAACGTCTGTCCGCCGACCATAAACCTGGACGATCCCGACCCCGAGTGCTGCGGGCTCGACTTCGTGCCGCACCAGGCGCAGGAACGCGCGCTGGACGTCGTCATCAACAATTCGTTCGGCTTCGGCGGGCACAACGTCTCGCTGATCTTCCGCAGGTTCGCCGGCTGAGGCGTCCCGGCGTCCCCCGTCGCCTCACCAACCGTCCTCCCCGATCAGCCGCACGAACACGCAATCGCACAGGTGCTTCTCTTCCAGCGTGCCGTCCTCCGCCTGCCGGTAGCGGACCAGGCTCTGGTAGTGGCGCGGCCCCACCGGGACGACGGCCTCGCCGCCGGGGGCGAGCTGCCCCAACAGGATGTCGGGCCGGTGCGGCGCGCCCGCGGTGACCATGATGCGGTCGAAGGGCGCCTCCTCGGGCCAGCCCAGCGTGCCGTCGCCGACGCGGAAGGAGATGTTCGCATACCCCAGATCGCCGCACAGGAGCCCTCTGGCCCTCTCGCTCAGTTCGTCCAGCCGCTCCACCGTGTACACGTGAGCGGCCAGTTCCGCCAGGATCGCCGCCTGGTAACCGGAGCCCGTGCCCACTTCCAGCACGCGCTCCTGCCCGGTCAGGTGCAACTCCTCGGTCATTAGCGCGACCATGTAGGGCTGGGAAATCGTCTGCCGGCAGCCGATGGCCATCGCACCGTCCCAATAGGCGCGCGACCTCGAATCGGCAGGGACAAACAGCTCCCGGGGCACTCTGCCCATCGCGTCGAGCACACGCGCGTCTCGTATCCCCCGGCACCGCAGCTGCCCCGCGACCATGTCACGGCGCGCTTGCTCGAAATCGCCCGAAGTGCCGAATGCCATGGGAGAACTCGGAGAAGCTATTTTCTGTTTCGCGCCCGCCCTGCGTATTGTATGATACAGGGGAATTCCTGACTGACAAATCGAAACCCCTTCCTTCGGGGGCCGGCACAATGATCGATACCAGAACCATAGTATTCAGCACCGAAGCGGAGATGGACATCGTGGACGTCACGAAGGACGTCGCCGATCTGGTCAATGATGCGGCCGTAAGCGACGGCGTCGTGACGGTCTTCGTCCCGGGCTCCACCGGTGCCGTGAGCACGATGGAGTACGAGCCGGGCCTGATCAAGGACATGCAGGAGCTGTTCGAGAAGCTCGCACCGCGCGACCACTACTACCACCATGAGGAACGGTGGCACGACAAGAACGGCCACAGCCACGTCCGGGCCAGCCTCATCGGGCCGTCCGTGATGGTGCCTTTCCGCGACAAGCGGCTGATGCTGGGGACCTGGCAGCAGATCGTTTTCTTCGACTTCGACGTCCGCGCCCGGGAGCGCGAACTCATCGTCCAGATCATCGGCGCCTGACGACGGTCCGACGGGGACCTTGACGACGGGCCTTCAGCGGCTATAATCTCGATACGGTCGGGGCGTGGCCCAGCCTGGATTAGGGCGCCAGCATGGGGGGCTGGAGATCGCGGGTTCGAATCCCGCCGCCCCGACCATTCTTCACAGACAGCCCTACCGTCGGAGTTCGGCTACCTTTCTGCTTGCGCAACAAAGAGTTATGATGTATGCTGCTTGCTGGGAAGGTTCAAACTCGCAGGGGAGGCGCCTGGATTTCCAAACCTTCCCAGCTTCCCCACCGGCAAGCCCACGACATGAGAAGGGAGACCGGCGTGGACTATCGAGAAACTGCGTTCAGAGCGAAGTTTGACGATGCCGCAAAGCAACTTGGCGTGGCTGCGGACCAGATTGTCTCCCTTAAGGTGCGCGAGGAGTTTCCGCCGTGTCACGAGTATCCACGACTTCTGGCCGCTCTCCAGACTGACGCGCAGCTGGATTGTTCGTCGGTCAGCGGCGACTATCAGGGTAGGAGCCATCTGGTCGGCAACGCCAAGACGAGCATTATCGTCGTCGAGCACGAAACGGGCCTGGAGATACTCTACGTTGCCGGGTCCGTCGCTTCCATAATCGGTCTGGTTCCTGTGGTACTTCGATGCTGGACGGCCATTCGCGGCCACCTTGGAGGGCGGCGACATCCTGACTTCCGAACGGTCGAGATCCGCCGAATCGATAGTGGCGGGCACCTCTTGGAGGAGCGAAACCACAGCATGGGCCTTCCCTGGTCAGAGCCCCTGGACATTGCCAACCAAGCGCTCCTATCGGCAGCGGAGAACATCGACGGAGAAATACAGCAAGTCAAGGCTTCCCTCCAGAGCCTTACGAATCGCATGAATGCGGTCGAGGAGAAACTGGCCGAGAAAACGCCCCAAACCTCAGTCAGACCCCGTAGGAGTACGACAAAGAGGAAGCCGAAGAAGGGGTGATCGCCGCAAGCAGTGACCGCGCTACCACGCGAAGAGGCGTGTGACGCGGTCCGCGGTCAGGATATGGGGCTCGGGGGGCTTGAGATACAGGGCCATGATGGGCGCGGGGAGTATCTGGGAAGGTTCAAACGAGCGCCAGTCGCCCCGACCATTCCCGCCGCACGGCGGGAATGGTAGAGCAGGCGAGCATCCGAGCAGTAGAACAGGTGAGAACCGCGCAAGCCCCTGCCACCACCGCGGCCTGTTCCAGGCCCTCCCGGATGTGGGTTCGCAGGTCGTCCAGCAATTCCCGCTTCTGTCCGGCCGATGCGCCCCGAAGATGCCCCTCCACCTCTGTCAGATAGGCGTTCACGGCCTCCTCTACTTCGGCAGAACACTCCATCCTCAGGCCTCCTCCTTCTCCGGCGTCCTCAAGCGCTCAACAGAAGCGACCAGGTCATCCCAGTAACGGTTCATCGCCGCGACGCGGCGCCGGCCCAGATCAGTCAGGCAATAGCAGCGGCGCGGCGGCCCGGTGCCCGACGGCACGTGGCGCACCTTCAGCAGCTCGTCCCGCCTCAGACGAGCCAGGATCGGATAGGCCGTGCTTTCGCCTATGGCGAGTTCCTCAATGCGCCTCAACTGCTGAACCAACCGGTACCCATACGTCTGCTCTTGAGCCAGCACGTTGAGCACACAGAACTCCAACAGCCCTTTGCGAAGCTGCGTGATCCAGTCTTTCACCGATGGCTACCTCGTATAACACAGTAGCTCCGGTCGCAGTCTAATGTCGCATGGCCGGGGCGTCAAGCACTTTCACGTACCAACCTGACCGGGACCGCTCGATAAGGCAGACGAAACGCCGGCAGGCGGCGCACCACCCGTCGCAACGGCAGGCTGGCGAGCCCGAGCCATGGCCCATGACAGCGAATGCATTCCTTGACACCATGCCCAACAGGCGATATCTTCTGCTCGTTTGTCGGCGCACCTGGAACGGGCGGCAGGGAGAATGAGAGTGCACGGCACAAGGATCGTTCGGGGCCTTGCGGCCCTCATGTTGTTGATCGTCGCGGCCGGCCACTGCGCCCACGCCGCGGGGACGGCCGCAGGTTCGCGGAACGCACGCCCCCAGGCCGTGAACACCCGTGAGGAACGCGCAGCACGGAGGAGAAGAATGCAGTTGCCCGAACCCGACGTAAAAAACGAGGTTTACGGGCCGCACGAGCGCAACAGGCTCGACCTGTGGATGGCGGACGGCGAGGGGCCGAGGCCGCTCCTGGTCTTCATCCACGGCGGAGGATTCCGCGGCGGCGACAAGAGCAACGTTGACATCGGCCTGCTCAGGGGATGTCTGGAAGCGGGGATATCCTTCGCGGCAGTCAACTACAGGTTCTCGCAGATGGCCATATACCCCGCCCCGATGCACGACTGCGCCCGGGCGATCCAGCACATCCGGCTGAACGCCGAGAAATGGAACATAGACCCCGCGCACGTCGCGGCCACCGGCGGCTCGGCCGGCGCGGGTATTTCGGAATGGCTCGCCTTCCACGACGACATGGCCGACCCCGAGGCCGAGGACCCCGTCGCGCGCCAGTCCACGCGGCTGAGCTGCGCTATCGCTAAGAGCGCACAGTCCACCTACGACCCGCGGGTCATAAAGGAGATCATCCCCGGCAACGCCTACAAAGAGTCGGCCCTCATACAGCTGTTCGGCCTGCCCCCCGACTGGAACTGGGACCGGGACGAGGTGGACGCGGAGACCGACGCGCTGATCCGGGACGGCTCGCCCATCAACCACCTCTCCGAGGGCGACGCGCCGGTGTTCGTATTCCACGTGGAGCGCCAGAACACGCCGGGCAACATCCATCACTCGAACTTCGGCAAGCACCTAAAGGAGGCGATGGACAAGCTGGGCATCCAGTGCGTGCGCCGCATGGACACCGACTACGAGACGCCCGGCGGGGCCCTGGAAGAGATGATGGCCTTCCTCAAGAAACACCTTGGCGTCTGACGCAGGATCGGCCTTACGGAGAGAGCAACGATGAGCAGCGAGGACCTGATCTACGACGTTGCGCCGGGGCGGTTTGAGGAGCGCGTGATCGCGGCCTCGCGGGCGCGGACCGTGGTCGTGGACTTCTGGGCCGAATGGTGCGCGCCATGCCGCGCGCTGGGGCCCGTGCTGGAGGACGTGGTCCGTTCGCACGGGGGACGGGCCGCGCTGGCCAGGGTCAACGTCGACCAGCACCAGGATGTGGCCGCCCGGTACGGCATCCGCGGGATTCCGGCCGTGCACGTGTTCCGCGACGGGCAGGTTGTCGGGCAGTTCGTGGGCGCCTTGCCCCGCGCGGAGGTCGAGCGCATCCTCGGGGCCGCCCTGCCCTCGGTGGCCGACGAACTGGCGGAGGAAGGGAGCCGGCTCGCCGGCGAGAACCGGGTCGAGCAGGCGGAGGAACGGTTCCGCCGGGCGCTTCAGGAGCGGCCGGACCATGCCGGCGCGCTGCTGGCGCTGGGGACCCTCGTGCTGGAGGCCGGACGGACGGACGAGGCCCGTGAGTTGCTGTCGCGCATCGAGGAGAACGCGCCCGAGCACGACGCCGCCCGGGACGCTCTGGCCCGCATCGAGTTCGCGGAGACCTGTCAGGCCAACGGCGGCCTGGAGGCCTGCCGCGAGCGCGCCGAGGCGACTCCGGACGACCTGGACGCCCGCCATAGTCTGGCCTGCTGCCTGGCCGCCGACGGGCAATACGGTGAAGCCCTGGAAGAGTTCCTGCTAATCCTGGGCGCGAACAGGGAATACCGGGAGGGAGCCGCCAGGGAGGCCATGGTGCGCATATTCTCCCTGGTCGGGCCGCAGGGCGAACTGGCGAAGGCCTACCGCAGGAAGCTGGCGGGGGTGCTGTATTGAAGCCGCGGCCGGCCCCGTGCCGTCAACCCGTCGCTTCCACTTCCGGCGCAATGATGACGAGCCGCCCGACGGCCTGTCCCGTGTCGCGCGCCAGGACCGGGCACTTCACGCGAAGAAGGAAAAAGACCGGCCGGTCGGTTTCGCTGAGCGTCTCGTAGTTGCCCTGCCCCTTGGCGATGACCACGTCCGCCGCCCGGAAACGGGCGCGGAACTCGTCCGAGCAGTCGTCCAGGACTGTGCCCGGCGTGGCCGTTCCGCTCGACATGACGTCCGCGACGGCGGCCATGTTGACCGCCGCAGCGTCCTCCATCGTGGCGTCATTGATGATAGGCCCGCCGCGCACGGCCGCGGTGGTCCTTCCCGGCGGGAACTGCTCGATGAAGAAGCGATCGAAGACGATCTCTCCCGCGTTGTCGGTCAAGTAGAGTATGGTCTCCGCGCGGTCAACGGCGCGCCGGAGCGCCTGGACCGCCCGCCTGGGCAGGGGCTCTGCCAGCGCGCGCTCCAACTCCGCCTCCACGGCAGCGGGGCTGGCGTCGTGCCCGCTCTTCGCCCCGAGGTCTATCACGTTGCCGGCAATGGCAAGCCGCAGGGCCAACTCGAACAGGTCGGTCCCTTCCTCCAGCCCGTCGCGTATCTGCGCGAGCAGTTCGCCGGCCAGCTCATTGGAGCGCCTCTTGGCATCCAGGTAGGGGTCGGGGTTGCCGGTCCCCTCGCGGACGATGCGGTGTATGCTGCGCCCCAGCACGGGCGGCGGCAGCTCGAAGGAGAACTCGGCCGCCTCGGACAGAATCCGCCGCAGAAGCCGCTCCTGAAGGGGCACGTCGTCCGTAACCATCCGCACGGCTTCCAGCGCCTGCTGCATGAAGCACGGCAAGCAGTCCATGTACGTCCTCATGGGGGTCTCCCTCAGCGGCTCATCGCAAGAGACAATGGGAGGGGTCCAGGGCGCTCAATCCGCATGCATCGGGGCAATGGCACGCCCTTCCCGAACGAGAGTCCGCACAGTGAAAAGCAGCAGTCCGAAGATGGCCAGCACGCCCAACGTGCCCGCCGAAAGCTCCTTCAAGGTGGGAACGGCTATCAGGTAAGTGACGAACAGCGCCGCCGGCATTCCCCAACTCGCCGCAGCGGCCGCGCGCTCGCCCTGCCTCCGCAAGCAGAACGCCGCCAGCACGCCCACCGGCACGGCCAGGATAGCCAGGTGCCCGCCGACCGACACATCGGACAGCAGCAGCATCCCCGGCGGCGCCAATGCGAAGAGCGCGCCCTCCAGCTCGTGGCTGCACGACCCGGACACGCCGAGCCAGCAGGCCAGCAGCGCCGCCAGAACGAGCAGCTTCAGGCCCGTGGCGACCTTCCTGGCCGTCCCGACGGACAGGCCTGCCACGTTGACGTAGTGCGGGCGGCTCTGCCGGCCCGCGTTGTACGCACTGAGGTAGCGCACCGTCGCGGCCGTCAGCGATTGGTTCGTGCGCCTGTACGGCCGGTCGATAAACGCCTCCGGGCCTTCCTTCGCCAGGGGCAGCATCACGTTCGTCACCCAGGAGTGGTACCTCTCGTAGGCTCCCTCAAACCCCCAGGTGAGCACGGGCAGCACGACGGCGCAGACCACCCCGCCGACGGCCATGCCGGCCAGCGCACCCCACTTGCGCCGGCAGAGCAGATAGACGCCGAAGAGCCCCGGCGTCAGCTTGAACGCCGTCGCCACGCCCAGGCAGAAACCGCCCTCCCAGTCTCGTCCCTCGGCCAGCATCAGCGCCATCGCAGCCGCCACAAGGAACACGACGATCATGTCCGTCTCGCAACGAACGATGCTGTTGAACATCAGCCCGCCCGAGGCGAACCACACGCCCGCCGCCAGGCACGCGCGCCAGCGCCGCTCCCGGTCGCAGGCCGATGCGATGAACCGCGCAGACCACACCGTCATGGCCGCCATCAGGAGCAGTGCCGCCGCCGCGCTGAGCGTCAGTTGCGCCACCTGCCAGGCAGTGGTGCCCGTGAGGGCATTGTCCGGGTCGGGGGTCCGGCCGAGCGGGAACAGGCCGAACGGGCTCCAGAGAATGACGAACGGCGGCCCGTAGGCGCGGACGTGGGCAATGTGCGTATAATGGTCCTTGCCCTCGACCAGGCCGACCTGCACGATCTCCCGGAAAGCCCTGAACTCCGTGGAGCCGCACAGGGCGCGCCGCACGGCGTTAGCCAGCACACAAAGGACGATCAGCGCACCCAGCGCAACCAGCGCACGACGCACCTTGCGTCGTTCCCAGAAGGCGCAGGCGGCCGGCAGGTTCATGCGCTTCCCTCCCCGTCAACTCTCGGCATAGCCGGGCTCGCGGCCGATCGCGCTCAGGTCGTGCCCGTGACCCATCGCGTTCTGCGCCGCCTTCAGCCCCATATCGATGTAGTGGTCCGAACTGGTATAGACGAACGACGCGTTGCGGCCGATGTTGTGCAAGTTGCCGAAGCGCGCCAGATGACGATTCACGGCGTCTACGTGCTGCCGATAACCGAGGTCGTAGAGCGGGTACGCCCTGGAAAGGCGCACCGTGGTGAAGCCCGAGACCCACTCGCTCCTGATCAGGCCCATGCTGACCAGGTCGTCCGTAGCATCTGCCGCAAGGTCGGCGGGTTCACGCGTCCAGGACTCGTCGCCCTCCTGGCAGAAGTACTCCACCACCAGCGACGTCTTGTCCGGCGGCGCCATCTCCGCGCTCCAGTTCTTCGGCTCGTGCAGCCGGCAGAACCCGATGTCGGGCGAAGGAACGTATATCCAATGGTCCGGACTGACCCGCTCCACGTCCAGGAACAGCACGAGCACGACGACGCTCCGGTAGCGGAGCCTGTCCGCCGCATCGAGCACGTCCTGCGGCGCGGCTGGCCGCAGCATGTGGACGATCTCGTTGACAGGAATGGAACTGAGCAGCCCCGAACACGGCTGCCGCCCGCTGTTGCCCGCCGAGTCCCGCGTCGTCACAGCCGTGACGCGGTCGCCGTCGTGCTCGACCTCCGCGACCTCATGCCCGGTGAGCAGGCGGCTCGGCTCCCGGACGGTCCCGGCCATCGCATCCGGTATCTGGCCGAAGCCGAAGCGCGGGTAGATGAAGCGCCGCACCAGGCTGTCGTCCTCACCCCTCTTGAGGAGCGCATCCCTGACGGCCTCGCGGAACGAGAGGCCCTTGATGCGCTGCTCGGCGAAGTCGGCCGCCAATTCCGAACAGGGGATGCCCCAGGTCTTCTCCGTGTAGCCCTTGAAGTAGATGCGGTACAGGTATTCCCCGAAACGGTTGAGCGCCCACTGCTCGAAGGTCTCTTCGGCTCCGGGCGCGGCGAACAGGGAGCCGACTTTCATCGCCCCGTAATCGAAGACTGCCCTGGCAGCACCGGTCAGACCAAGCCCCCTGAGCGTGCTGACGATGCTCAACGGGTAGTGCACAAAACGTCCGTTCAGCAGGATGCGGCTCAACCTGTCCACCGTCAGCCTGTCCTCGCCTAGCAGGTCGCGCACGAGCCTTTCCACGTGAGCCTTCTTCGTGTAGAAGCGGTGCCCGCCCAGGTCGAAGCGGAAGTCCCCGTACTGCATCGTGCGCGAATAGCCGCCCACGTGCTCGCTCTTCTCGTACAGGACGAAGGGGACTTCCGAATCGGCCTGGAGGCGCCACGCAGCGGACAGGCCCGCAATACCGGACCCCGCAATCACTATGGGCTCCATAAGGGCCATCCTTGTCCTCCGGCTCAAGCCGAGTCATCCCTGGTCGCATCGAGGATCGAGCCGCACGTCGTGAACCGGCCGCCCAGCGCCTCAAGCGCTTCGTCGAGTATCCGCCAGGCCGTCCGCCCGCAGTTGCGCGTCAACAGCCAGCGCGTGCGCGCGGGCAGGCACGCGGCCGTCTCCGCAGACAGGAACTCGTGCAGGTGCAGGTACAGCAGCGACGCGGACCCGGGCAACTGCGCCAGCGACGCGGGAGCAAGGATCCTGAGCCACGTCAGCGACAGCGGCATCATGCCGCCCCACATTGCGGCCGTCGGGAACTCGTAGAGATCACCCCGCCTGAACGGGCAACCCAGACGCGCCAGCCGACCGTTGACGGGTCCAGGCAGCACGCTGCCCAGCGAAGCGTCATAGCTGTAGCCGGCTTTCCGGAGCATGCGAAAGAACGCCGGACGCCGCTGAAAGAACGGCGCCCGAAAGCCCCGGACCGCCCCGGCCACATCCTCCAGGCGTTGTCGCGACTCCTTCAGCTCCCGCCGGGCCTCCCCGTCACACAGGGAGCCCAACAGCCGGTGGGAACAGCCGTGCGAGCCGACCTCATTGCGCTCGGCGATGGCCGCAACCAAACCCGAAGACGTTTCAAGCAGGTCACTTACGATAAAAAACGTGGCCGCAATGCCCCGCTCCTCCAGGAACCGGAGGAACACTGGAGTGATCTCCCGCAACGCGCGCGTGCCCCGCACGCCCCAGTCCGGCTCCAGGTCCACCGTCAGCGCAATCCAATCGCCCATCTTGCCCGCCGAGGCGACAACACACACAGCTTCAGGCCCATCTTTCCGTACAGCGGCGTATTATGCCAGATGGCGGGCGCCATTGCAAAGACGCCCCCTCCTTGCGCGCGTCGCATTCGCATCCGTATAATCCCAGAGCTGCACTGAGAAAAGCGTTCTGCGGTCATCCGGAGGCACACCGTGAAACTCGTCGTCAAAGCGAGCCCACTGGCCGGAGAGGTGGCGATCCCCGCCAGCAAGTCGCACACGATCCGTGCGCTGCTCATGGGCGCACTGGCCGACGGCGTCTCCGAGGTGGTTCGGCCGCTCCGCTCCAGTGACACCGAGAGCTGCGTGACGGCCTGCGAAGCCCTGGGGGCCGAGGTAACCCGTAAGAGCGACGACGTCTGGGAGGTGCACGGCACGGCGGGAACGCCGCGCCCCGCGCCGCAGCCCATAGACGTGGGCAACTCGGGGACGACCTTGTTCCTGGCCATGACGGTCGCGGCGCTCGCCCGGGGCGAGACGGAGTTCACGGGTGACGAACAGATACAGCGGCGCAGCGCCGCCGAACTCATGGAGGCGCTGCGGGCGCTGGGCGCCACGGCGCGCTCGGTGCGGGACAACGGGTGCGCCCCCCTGCGCGTGGGGGGGCCGCTCACGGGCGGTCACGTCTCCATCGAGTGCCCCACCAGCCAGTACCTTTCGAGCCTGCTCATCGCCTGTCCACTGGCCGGCGGGGACACGACCATCGACGTCCCGTTGCTCAACGAAGCCCCCTACGTCCGCATGACGATGCAGTGGCTGGATGAGATGCGGGTATCCTATCGGGCTTCCGACGACCTGTCCCGCTTCGAGATACCGGGCGGCCAGAGGTACGCGCCCTTCTCAAGGACCATCCCGGGCGACTTCTCCAGCGCCGCGTTCTTCCTGGTCGCGGCAGCCGTGACGGGTTCGCGCCTGCTTCTGCGCGGGCTGGACATGCAGGACAGCCAGGGCGACAAGGCCGTCGTGACCATGCTGGAGGCAATGGGCTGCCGGGTCCTGCATCAGAGCGGGGGGATACTCATCAAGGGGCCGGAGGAGCTGCGGGGCGGCACGTTCGACCTGAACGCCACCCCCGACGCCCTGCCCGCCATGGCGGTGGCCGGCTGCGCGGCCGCCGGCGTCACCCGGCTCGTCAACGTGCCGCAGGCCCGCGCAAAGGAGACGGATCGCATCCAGGTCATGGCGGCGGAACTCGGCAAGCTGGGCGCCCGCGTGGAGGAACTGCCGGACGGACTCGTGGTGCGGCAGAGCCCGCTGAAAGGGGCCTCGGTGCGGGGGCACGCGGACCACCGCGTGGTCATGGCCCTGGCCGTGGCGGGACTGAGGGCCGAGGGCGAGACGACGGTCGACACGGCCGAGGCCGTCGCCGTGACTTTCCCCGGCTTCACGCACTTGATGCAGGCCGTCGGAGCCCGGATGGAATCGGTGCCGTAAGGTCCCGGCGCGCTTCCTCGGCCGCGGGTCGCCCTATTGACTCCCGCCCAGTTTCTCGATGAGGACCTGGTTCTGCAGGTACAGGGCGACCTGGCTGTACGCTATGGCCTGGAGGTACCGGACCGTCCGGGTATCGATTTCGTCGCGGAACTCGGCGTCCGAGATGAAGCCCCGGGCGCGCTCCATGTGCTCGTCCGCCTGTGCCAGGCGTTCGTCGGTCTCCGCCATGTCTGTGTCCACCACTCTAACTGAATAGGATTCAAAGCCCCACGGTGAGCCGGTCGCCGAGGCTGTCGGGCAGTTCCGGCCGGTCCTTGATCTTCTGGATGGTCCGCCCGATGTCGTAGGCAACGCGGCAGATCTGCACTACCTCGCTGACAAAGCGAAAGCTCAGGTCCTCGTCCCGGATGAACTTGACCTTGAACCGAACGGGGTCGAGCCTGGCGTAACTTGCCATCCAGTTGCGGTCCCTGGGCTGGCCGACGCTGCCGGGGTTGATGACGCGGCTGGCGCGCATGGGTATGTGGCTGTGGCCGACGACGAGCATGTGCCCCTCGATGTTCTCGGCCAGCCTGGCCGTCCCCTGTGAGGGCATGACGTACTCGTTCAGCATGTCCAGCTCAGAGCCCGGCCTGCCGTGGACTATGGTAAGCCCCTGGACCTCCAACTTGAGCGGGAGGGCGCGCAGGAAGGCCTTGTTCTCGTCCGTCAGCACGCTGTTCGTCCAGCGGGAGGATGCCTTGGCGACCGTGTTCTTGCCGTCGTAGATCTGCCGGCACAGGGAACGCTCGTGATCGGAGAACGTCGGGTCGTCCCCTTCGAGGCGGTCGAGATTCGCGCAGGCATAGTCATGGTTGCCCACCACGGACTCGATGCCCCACTGGCGCAGCACGTCGCAGCATTCGTTGGGGTTCGGGCCGTAGCCGACGATGTCGCCGGCGCAGTACACCGTGTCCCCTTCCTTGACGTGAGCCAGGACGCCCTGAAGGGCCTCCAGGTTCCCATGGACGTCTGAGATGATGATGATCATTGCCGGCGCGCTCCGCAGCCCCGAAAGGCCCCTATTTTAGCAGAGCACGCGGCACACGCGCAACAAGGGGAAGCGCCTGGTCGTCGGCGACGCGGCGGCTGCCGTGAGGCGGAGAGACGGTTGGGTCCGGCACGGCGGGGCGGGGAACGTACACAAAAAGAGCCCGGCAACGACCTACTTTCTCGGCCCGCGAAGGGCCAATATCATCGGCGCGGGAGACTTAACGGCCGTGTTCGGTATGGGAACGGGTGTTTCCCTCCCGCTGTGGTCACCGGGCAAGATCACTTGTCAGTTGACAGTCGCCGGCGCACCCGGGGCGTAGGATCGCCACGACGACGGGAGAACCGGTGACTGCCTTCTGACGTGAAGGAAGAATAGGAGAGCGTCAGTGGTTCCGGCACACGACGACGTAATGCCGAGTCGAACTGATCGGTAATGTGTCAGCCTTTCGGCAGATTAGTACCGGTCAGCTAAGTGCCTTTATGTATACGCACTTACACATCCGGCCTATCGACCTCTTAGTCTTAGAGGTGCCTTATTCCCTCGAAGGGGACCGGATAGCTAATCTTGGAGACAGCTTCCCGCTTAGATGCTTTCAGCGGTTATCCTTTACGAACATGGCTACCCAGCGATGCCTCTAGCGAGACAACTGGCGCACCAGAGGTTCGCTCTCTCCAGTCCTCTCGTACTAGGAGAAAGCCTCCTCAGCTATCCAACGCCCACGGCAGATAGGGACCGACCTGGCTCGCGCCGGTCTAAACCCAGCTCGCGTACCGCTTTAATCTGTGGACTCCGGAACCCTTGGGACCTTCTACAGCCCCAGGATGCGATGAGCCGACATCGAGGTGCCAAACCTCCCCGTCGCTATGGGCGCTTGGGGGAGATAAGCCTGTTATCCCCGGGGTACCTTTTATCTGATGAGCGACGGCCCTTCCACACGGGACCGCCGGATCACTAAGCCCTGCTTTCACATCTGCTCGACACATGGGTCTCGCAGTTAAGCTCCCTTATGCCTTTACACTCAACGTGCGATTGCCGACCGCACTGAGGGAGCCTTTGGGCTCCTCCGTTACTCTTTGGGAGGAGACCGCCCCAGCCAAACTGCCCACAAAGCACTGTTCTTCGCCCGGCTTCACGGGTCGAAGTTAGAGCCCTAACAGACCAAGGGTGGTATTCCACTGGCGGCTCCACCCGTCCTGACGAACGGGCTTCGTAGCCTCCCACCTATCCTACACATGAACTGCCAGAACCCAATGCCATGCTGCAGTAAAGGTCCACGGGGTCTTTCCGTCCCGCCGCGGGTGCGTGGCGTCTGCACCACGACCACAATTTCGCCGAGTCCGTCGTTGAGACAGTGCCCGAGTCGTTACGCGATTCATGCACGTCACCAATTAAGTGACAAGGAACTTCGCTACCTTAGGACTCTCATAGTTAGAGCCGCCATTCACCGTAGCTTAGGTTGCAAGCTTCTCCCTCGCAAAGCTCGGGATAACCTGCTTCCTTGACTTTACGGCATCGAGCACGCGTCAGTCTGTATACGTAGGCTTTTCGCCTTTGCACAGACCTGTGTTTTTAGTAAACAGTCGCCCGGGCCTCTTCACTGCGGCCTTCAACCCGGCCCCTTAAAAAGTGACCGTGCGAAGGCGGTCCATTTCCCGAAGTTACGGACCAATTTTGCCGAATTCCTTAACGACGGTTCTCTCGAGCGCCTTAGGATTCTCTCCTCACCCACCAGTGTTGGTTTTGGTACGGGCGCAAGTAGCCCCTGCCTGGCGCTTTTCTCGGCGTTCCGCTCGGCCACAAACGGGCAATAGCCCTTCTGACCATGTCTATTTGATCGTGCGGCTCTGCAGGAACGCGTCGACCAGGCAGCTGTCACGGCTACCAGCGGTGCAGGAATATTAACCTGCTGTCCATCGACTACGCCTTTCGACCTCGCCTTAGGTCCCGACTAACCCTGGGAGGAATTACCTTGCCCAGGAAACCTTGGGTTTTCGGCGAAGGAGATTCTCACTCCTTTTCACGCTACTCATGCCGGCATTCTCACCTGTATGCAGTCCAGCGCTCCTCACGGTACACCTTCGACCCGCATACAGCGCTCTCCTACCGCCCGGCCCGCCTGACGGCGGGCAGGGCCCGTGGCTTCGGCAGCGCGCTTGAGCCCCGTTCGTTTTCGGCGCAGAGAAGCTCGACCAGTAAGGAGTTACCCACTTTTTAAATGATGGCTCCTTCTAAGCCAACATCCTGGCTGTCTTCGCTTCTCCACCTCCTTTGACGCACTTAGCGCGCATTTGGGGGCCTTAGCCGACGATCTGGGCTGTTTCCCTTTCGACCACGAAGCTTTTCCCCCGCAGTCTGACTCCCCTGTTTTCAAGGCGACGGTATTCGGAGTTTGATTCGAATGGGTAGCCTGGTGGGCCCCCGAATCGAGTCAGTGCTCTACCCCCGTCACCGACCACAGAAGGCTAGCCCGAAAGCTATTTCGGAGAGAACGAGATATCCCCGGGTTTGTTTAGACTTTCACTCCTATCCACAGCTCATCGCCCCGTTTTGCATCACAGGTGCGTTCGGGCCTCCACGACTTTTTACAGTCGCTTCACCCTGGCCATGGATAGATCACCCGGCTTCGCGTCTAAACCACGCCACTTACGCGCTTATCACACTCGGTTTCCCTGCGGCTCCGTGCCTGAGGCACTTAACCTTGCGCGACGTAGATTAACTCGCCGGCTCATTCTCCAAAAGGCACGCCGTCACACCGGAAGCGGGCATTCGCCCCTTCCACGGTGCTCCGACTGCTTGTAAGTACAGGGTTTCAGGTTCTTTTGACTTCCCTCAACGGGATCCTTTTCATCGATCGCTCACTGCTACTTGTTCACTATCGGTCGCCAAGTAGTACTTAGCCTTGGGAGGGGGGCCTCCCTGCTTCACGCCGGGTTCCACGTGTCCGACGCTACTCGGGGTTCCATCTGTACCCGTTTCAC
>Ga0180432_10000195_pt1:0-35000 | contig 98166 bp, 66 predicted proteins | sample SS_ome_10_FD_132414 | JGI IMG/M metagenome (GOLD analysis project Ga0180432, IMG submission 132414) | Hypersaline lake sediment archaeal communities from the Salton Sea, California, USA - SS_1_MS_2 metaG | ecosystem: Environmental > Aquatic > Non-marine Saline and Alkaline > Hypersaline... | reverse complement strand
CCGGGTGCTGGCGCTGCTGCTTGAGCGCATAGCCTGCATGCCTGCCTGTGCTCGGCACGCAGACAGGCCGAACGCGCCGCCGCTTCCCGCCTGAGCCCTTCGGGGCCCTCACGATGAGCCCTCCGGTCCTTTTCTGCGGGGAGGCTCCGCCGCCATACCGTGCGAACGGCCCACCGGCACCCCCGCCGGGGCACCCCGAGCGGCCCCACCTCGCCTGCGAAGCGCCGGCCGCAACAGAACCTGCCTCCGCTACCCCCGATACACCCCACCTGTGCCCGAAACCTGCCATCAGCCGCCCCCTCATGAATAATGCGGGCTAGTGGGATAGTCTGCCTGCAGCCGCCCTTCTCGGGAAACGCGCCATGTTGGCGCGTTTCTTTTTCCCGACCCGGCAGCGGGCTGCCATAATGGCACCCCAGCCTGAAGGCGCAACGAAAAGGCCCACGCCGGGCTCGGCGCGGGCCTGCGTTTCTGGTGACCCCACGGGGAGTCGAACCCCGGTTGCCGGATCGAAAGTCCGGTGTCCTAGACCACTGGACGATGGGGCCGGTTCGGGCCTGGAGCGCTTCTCAGGGTCGCAGGACGCGTCCCCGGGGCACACTCCGGACTCCAACCCCCTATTGTACCCCGCCGGGCCGGGGAATCAAACGGAAAGCGCCCTAACCAGCCTCGCCGGATGTAACTGGAAGGGATACGCTTTGACCGGTACGGTCACTGACCGGGCTGCCTGCCACGTAACCCTCGACAACCACCTCCAGTAATTGGGCGCTGCCGTCGCTTAGCCTACCCGTGCGGGGCGTGACCTGGACGCGCACGTCCCGCTCACCGGTGCCGAACTCGCCGGCGCGCCTCCGCGCCAGTTCGACAACGTGCCCGCGAGCGGCCTCCACGGCCTCGCCCAGAAGGCCGAACTCCCGGCGCTCGTCCCGGCAGTGAAGGACATAGCCACCTACCTGGCTCGGCCTGATGAGCGCCTGCTCGCGGACGACGACCTTGCTGACCGCTGCGCCGACGGCGTTCGCCACGTGCGCGTGGGCGGGAATGAGCGGCTCGATCCCGAGCCGCCGGCAGGCGGCCGGAAGGTAGGCGGCGACGGGAGCGCCGATCCCCACGATCGGACGCCTTTGTCGCCACTCGATGCCGAACGTGTCGGCGCCCGCGTCGGCCAGCGCCAGATCCATTACGCCCCGCAGGTCATCGAATCGTGCCTTCGAGGGGACGACGCCGGCCTCGGCCAGCTCGCGCCGCACGAGCGCCCGGGCCAGCTCCCGCTCCGTTGCCTGCACGACCAGCCTCGCCGTCTCCGTCTCGTCCAGGCGGAGCGGCCCCCCGAGCAGCCGCATGGCCAGGCGGGCCGCCTCAGCGTCGTGCGGGCGCCAGGTCCCGAGCACGTGAAGGGCGTCGGTCGGCGTGGGCGCGCTGCGGCGCACGAGGCCGATGCGTTCCAGGCGGCGCACGGGGACGAGCTGGGGCGCGGCGGAGCCGCATTCGGCAGCCAGCTCGTGCAGCGAGCGCGGCCGCTCGGACAGAAGGTCCACGATGCGCGCCTCTGCGGCGGCGAGGGCAACACCGGCAGCCGGCCTGTCCAGCGCGAACATCGCCGCCGACTCGGCCGCCGCGCCAGCCCGGGCAAGCCGTTCGAGTTCATCCCGGGCAGCCGGGCACCGTTCCACGAGCATACAGAGCGGGATCACGCGGTCCGGGCCCACGCGCAGTTCGCCGGGGCCGTCCGCCCGCACGGCGCTGTCGCCGCCCAGGCCGGTGGTCTGGATGTCGGCCGCCCTGACGCTTGTGCGCCACGCGCCCACCTGCGCGCCTTCCCGGTCGACGGTCAACTCGCCGTCCTTCAACGCCGCGACGTCGGTCGTCGTGCCCCCCATGTCAACGACCAGGGCGTCCCGGCATCCGGTCAGGAAGAGCGCCCCCGCCGCGCTGGCCGCCGGGCCGCTCAGGACGGTTTCGACGGGGCGCGAGCGGGCGACCTCTTCGCGTATCACCGACCCGTCCCCGCGGACGACGAAGACCGGGGCCCGGACGCCCACGTCGGCCAGCACCCGGCGGGCGGCATCCAGCAGGCCCTCAATCAACGGCACGAGTCGCGCGTTCAGCACCGCCGTGTGGGCCCGCGCGACGAAGTTGAGCCTGCCGGTCAGTTCGTGCCCGCAGACGACGGGCAGTCCGAACTCGCGCCCCAGAATCTCCTTCGCTTCCAACTCGTGCCGGGGGTTCCTGACCGCGCCGTAGCCGCTGACGGCGAAGGCCGCCGCCCCCTCACCGACCATCGAGCGGGCCGCAGCGACCACCTCCTCGGCGTCCAAGGGCGCCTCCTCGACGCCCTGGATGTTCATCCGGGCGCTCACCGTCCGCAGCAGCGGCGTCTTGATCCGGGACGCGCCGTCCTCGTGGTAGGGCATGAGCAGCAGCCCCACCGCCCTCCCCCGCCCTTCCACTATGGCGTTGGTCGCCAGGGTCGTTGAGAGACAGACGTGCCTGACCTGCGCGAGGAGCGCCGGGTCGAGCGCGCGCAGGGCGCCTGCGACGCCCTCGGCCAGGTTGTGGTGCGTCGTCAGCGACTTGGCCTCGCCTGGTATGCCCCCCGTGTCCGGGTCGCAGACGACGGCGTCCGTGTAGGTCCCGCCCGCGTCGATACCGAGGGTCGGCCCCACATCCGGGGATGGTCCCGCCGGCGCGGCGCGATACAGGAAGGAGCCCGCTTCGACGCCGGCCACGGCGTCCACCCGGGCGGCCCGGCCCATCGGGACGGCGTCTTCGGGCGCGGGCACGGCGGCGAAGACCCGCTCGTCATTCGTTGCGACGACCACGTGGCCGGGCGGCGCGACGAGGAAGCGCTCCTCGTCCCATTTGCCGTCGGCCAGGTCTTGCAGCAGCGCCAGGCTGCCCTCCAGCCTCTCGTAGTCCCAGCCTGCGGCCTCGGCCACGGCGCGGGTGAGCTCCTCGTGGCGCGGCTCGGCGAAGCCGTGATCGATGAGCGCGGCGCGCTGGTAGTTGCGCCGCCAGCTTTCCAGGAACTCCACGATGTAGCGGGCGTTCTCCTCGCCGTACTGCCTCCTGAACTCCTCGAAGTGCGCGTGCGTGGTCGGATCGAACCTGCGCGCGGCGGCAGCTCGGAGGGTTTCCGGATGGGCCTTCTTCCCGTACCATCCCGTCGTGAAATAGAACGTCCCGGGGAAGCGCGCGAACTGCTCCCGGTAGGCGCGTGCGCTCCCGAGAAAGAGCGAGATGCAGTCGTGAACGCGCGGCACGACCAGCGGGACGTCCCGGGCGATGAGGCCGACGGTGCCCCCGCCGCAGCGCCCGTACACCAGGCACACCGCGTCGCAGTCGCCCGCCCGGGCGGCCGAGTCGACGGCCTCCTGTGCCTCCAGGCGCAGCCTGTCGGGCGCCGCGTGCAGGCCGGCGTTCATCATTCGCACGTCCAGCGCGTTCGGGCTGCGCTCGGCAACGACCCGCAGCTCGTCCTCGAAGACGCCGCAGGCGATGATCAGCAGTCTCAGCTTGTGGGACATCGCACGGGCCGCCGATGCCAGAAGGAGAAGCGACAACGAGGGGAAAAGCCCATGATACCCCGGCCCGGCCCGCCCGGCAAACGAAGGCACGGGGCGCCGGCCGTCGGGAACTTTTTCTGGCCCCGGGCCGTCTAATGACGTAAACTCGACGTGCGTGCTGTCACCGGCCGTCACTGGCGGCCGCGAGACATCCCTTCGGAGAGGTCCGTCCATGTCAGCAAGAACGAAGTCCCTGCCGGCCCTTCTGGCCCTGCTGTTCGTCGTCTCGGCGTTCCTGGTGGCTGCGGCGACGCCGCCCCTGAAGGACGCCGACCAGCTGTTCGATCAGAAGAACTACCGCGAGGCCGCCGAGGCGTATCGCGGCATCGTGGAGGCCCGGGCGGAGGGCTGGCGAGGGGCGGCGGAGCGGGTCGTGATGTGCAACCTGCGGCTCCAGCTCTACGACGAGGCCGTCCAGGCCGCCGAAGACTTCGTGAAGCGGACGGCGGGCACGCCCTACGAGGCCCGCGCCGAGCGCCTGACCGCCCACCTCTACATGCTGCTGCCCCACTGGGGCGTACGCTCGGGCGGCGTCTTCCATCGGGCCGGCGGGCGGCAGGGGATGTACCTCCAGACCTACCAGCACGACAAGAAGCACGCCGTAGCGCACATGGAGCGGGCCAGGGACCTCTACGCGAAGTATGACGGCAACCGCGCCGCGCTCGCCGCCCTGCCGCCCGAGGAGCGGGACAACTGGCACACGGAGCGCGTCGAGGCCATCTTCGACCTGGCCAACCTCGTCGCGCGGTTCAGCATCTACGAGGACCAGCAGCAGTTCTGGTACCGGTGGTGGCAGGAGCGGGACGATTTCCTGGCCGAGACGGCGGGCGAGGACGACTTCGAGGAGGCCCTGCCCTACTGGGAGATGCGCCGCAAGCGCCCCATCGGGCTCCGCGTCGCCCCGGACGGCAAGCCCATATTTCCCCGCGCGCCGGACCGATACGCCCCCGACCTGGGCGACGACGAGAAGATCCTCTGGCTGCTGGCCGAGGCCCGCGAACTCGACGACACCCCGAACAAGGTCCACACGGCCACCAGCTACTACCGCCAGGCCATGCTGGCGCGCAAGCGGTTCGGGATGGACAGGCTGAACGCGTACGGCGGCATATACTACGTTGACGGGCGCCAGCCTCTTCAGGAGGAGCTGCAGGAGTTCAACCCGTGGGAGCTGGCCGACGATGAGGCGCTCATCCTGGCCGGCGGGCAGATACGCGTCGTCGAGCTGCCCGAGCAGTTCGACGTGATGGGGCTCCTGCGCAAGGTGGCCGCCGAGTACTCCGACAGCGGCGTGGCCGACCAGGCCCGCTACGGTCTCGGGCTCTACTACCAGAGCCGGCAGCAGTACAAGAGCGCGCTGCGCGAGTATGAGGCGCTGCGGGAGATATTCGCCGACAGCCCGTGGGCGGGCAACGCGGGCACGCAGATCAGCCGCATCAAAGAGCCGCAGGTCCAGCTCAGCCAGGCCGGCGTGCAGATCCCCGGGCAGCCCGCCGAGCTCCAGTTCAGCTACCGCAACCTCGACAGGGTCTGGTTCGTCGCCCGGCCCATCGACCTTGCCTCGCTGCTGAAAGACCTCCACGCCCTTGAAGGCGAGGAGCAGGATTACTGGCGCCGCCACAGCCTGCTGTCCAGCTGGCACTCCTACCTCGTGATGGACAACAAGCGGCCCTTGGAGACCAAGTTCGTCGCGCGCTATCTCGGCCCGGAGGAGATACGCTGGGCGGAGGCGGTCCCGAACGACGGCACGCACCGCTACGCGCAGGCCGCCACGCAGACGCCCCTGAAGGACCGGGGGGCCTACCTGGTCCACGCCTACACGTCCCCCGCGCCCGGCGCCGACAAGGGCAAGAAGGCCCTGGAAGCCATCGGCCTCGGGGCCAGCCGGGCCGTGGTGGTCCTGACCGACCTCGCCTTCGTCCAGAAACGGACCGACCGGGGCAACCTCTACTACGTGGCCGACGCCGTCACGGGCGCGCCCGTGCCGCGCGCGGACATCAACATCCTCGAGCAATGGTCCACCTATGACCAGAAGACGCGCAAGAGCACCTGGCACCGCAAGCTGACGGACCTGCGGACCGACGCGGAGGGCATGGCCCTGATGGGGGAGGCGGCGGCCAGCAACGTGAACCTCCACCTGATCGTCTCCGCGCCCGGCGGCCGGCTGGCCTGGAGCGGCATGACGTATTTCTACCGCTACGGGCCGTCGAGGCTCCGCGAGGGGCTGTTCGCGTATACCATCACCGACAGGCCGGTCTATCGCCCCGAGCAGACCGTGCGCTTCAAGGTCTGGCTGCGCCAGACGCGCGAGGGCGTCATGGAGAACGCGCCGAACCGCATGATCAGCATCACCGTCTATGACCCGCGCAGCGACAAGGCATACGAGACCACCAAGCGCACGGACGACTACGGCGGGTTGGACGGGGAGTTCAAGCTCGCCGGGGAGCCGCCGCTCGGCGTTTACCGGATACAGGTGCACGGGGAGAACTACGCGGGCGGGCAGAACTTCCGCGTCGAGGAATACAAGAAGCCCGAGTTCGAGGTCACCGTCGAGCCGGACAAGAGCCACGCCCGGCTCGGCGAGAAACTGACGGCCGTCATCAAGGCGGACTACTACTTCGGCGCGCCCGTGACCGACGCGACGGTCAGCTACAAGGTCTTCCGCGAGGAGTACACGCACAGCTACTACCCCCCCGGCCGGTGGGACTGGCTCTACGGGGCGGGCTACGGCCTGTCCTGGTACAGCTATGACTGGTTCCCCTGGTGGGGGAGCCTGCGCTGCTGCTGGTCGCCCCCGCCCTGGTGGTGGGGTTACCACCCTTACAGCCGCGCGCGGGAACTCGTCCAGCAGGGAGACGCGCGCATCGGCGAGGACGGCACGCTCAAGGTCGAGATTGACACCGCGCCCGCCCTCAAGAACCACCCGGACCGGGACCACCGCTACGTCATCCAGGCGGATGTCCGCGACGCCAGCCGCCGCGTCATCAGCGGCGAGGGCGACGTGAAGGTCACACGCCAGGCGTTCTACGCCATGATCCAGAGCGACCGCGGTTACGTCCGGCCCGGCGAGGAGACCGTGGTGACCGTCCGCTGCCTGACGCCGGACAACCAGCCCGTCCAGGCCGAGGGCCTGGTCACGGTCTCGCGCGTCGTCTTCGGCGGCCCGGACAACGCCCACATCGAGGAGGAAGAACTGGACCGGTGGCGCGCCGAAACGGACGGGAGCGGGACGCTCTCGTTCCGGCTTCGCCACGAGCGGAGCGACCTGCTCAAGATCAAGTTCGCCGCGCCCGACGAGTGGGGCGGGATGGTCGAGGGGTACGGCCTGGTCTGGATCGCCGGACGCGACTTCGACGGCCGATTCTACCGCTTCAACGACCTCGAACTCCTCACCGACAAGCGCACCTACCAGCCGGGCGAGGTCTGCCACCTGATGGTCAACACGCGCCGGCCGGACAGCTACGTGCTCTTCGCCGGCGAGGTGGACAACGGCGCCCTGCTCGACTGGCGCCTCCTCCACCTCGACAAGGGCCACGCCATCGTGGACATCCCCGTCAAGGAAGGGGACAAGCCGAATTTCTTCGTCGAGGCGACCACGATCTCCGACGTGCGCGTGCACCAGCAGGCCAAGCGCATCTGCGTGCCGCCCGAGGACAAGGTCGTGGACGTCACGGTCGAGACGGACAAGCCCGAGTACCGCCCCGGCGAGGACGCCACGGTGCGCGTGAAGGCGACGACGCCGACCGGCGAGCCCGCCGAGGTGCAGGTCTGCCTGAGCGCCTTCGACAGGTCGGTCCTCTACATCCAGCCGGAGTACACGCCGGCCATCGCTGAGTTCTTCCACGGGCACGTGCGGCACCACAGCCCTGGCATGGTGACGAACCTGCTCGACCAGTTCAGCGTCGCCGGCTACGTCCGGCGGCCCTTCCAGCAGCTCCATCCCCTGCCGCCGGCCTGGGCCGGCACGTGGGGCGTGACGGTGGACGACTGGGCCGCAATATCGCAGCAGGAGTTCAACGAGTTGGAGGGCCTCTCGGGCGGCGGTGGGGGCGGCTTCGGGCGCGGGGTCATAATGGAACGGTCCGCGGTGGCGATGAACGGCGTCGCCGACCGCCAGATGGCGCTGGCCCCGCCGATGGCCGCCGGCGCCGCCGACGCGCGGAAGCAGGCCGAAGAGGCCCCGGGTGAGGCGGCCCCCGCCTTCGCCGAAGCCGCCGTGCGCAAGGAGTTCGCCGACACGGCGCTCTGGGTCACCGCGCTCACCACCGGGCCGGACGGCAAGGGCGAGGTCACCTTCGCCATGCCCGAAAACCTGACCACCTGGAAGGTGAACGGCTGGGCCATGAGCAAGACCACGCAGGTCGGCCAGGCCGACACCGAGGCCGTCACCACGAAGGACCTGCTGGTCCGCCTACAGGCGCCCCGGTTCTTCATGGAATACGACGAGGTGGTCATCAGCGCCAACGTGCACAACTACCTCGACTCCGACAAGACGGCCCGCGTCAGCCTCGACCTCCCGGCCGAGCACCTCGCGCTGATGGACGGCTATCCGGCCACGACGGACGTGAAGGTCCCCGCCGACGGCGAGCGGCGCGTGGACTGGCGGGTCAAGGTGCTCAAGGAAGGCGAGGTGACGCTGCTGGTCAAGGCGCTGACGGACGAGGAGTCCGACGCCATGCAGATGACCTTCCCCGCCCTCGTGCACGGCATGACCAAGCAGGACTCGTTCTGCGGGTCGGTCCGGCCGGACGAGGCGCGCGCGACACGCGTCGTCGAGTTCACCGTGCCCGATAAGCGCCGCCCCGACCTGACGCGGCTGGAGGTGCAGTTCGCGCCCAGCCTCGTCGGGGCGATGATGGACGCCCTGCCCTACTGCCTGGACTACCCCTACGGCTGCACGGAGCAGACGGTCAGCCGCTTCCTGCCGGCCGTGCTGACGCTGAAGACCCTGCGCAACATGGGCATCGACCTGGAAGACGTCAAGGACATCCGCGGCCGGATGGCCGAGGTGCGCCGCATCGAGAAGGGCGAGCACCGGTGCATCTACGCCGACAGCCCGATCTTCGACTCCGACAAGCTGCACGAGCTCATCCAGGCCGGCCTGGGCCGCATCCGCAAGATGCAGCACGGCGACGGCGGCTGGGGATGGTGGACGGCGGGCGATTCCAGCCCCTACCTGACCAGCTACGTGCTGCACGCGCTCCTGAACGCCCAGGAGGCGGACGTGGCCGTGGACCAGGGCATGGTCCAGCGCGGCATGAACTACCTCCAGCAGTGGGAGTCGGCCGAGTTGAAGAAGGTCCACTGGACGCCCCACGCGCAGCACGCCTTCGTCGCCTACGTGCTCTCACTGAAGGGGATGAAGGCCGACGACTGCGCCGACCGCCTCTACGAGGGGCGCGACAAGCTGAACCTCTACGGCAAGGCCCTGCTCGCGATGGCCCTGGCCAACCTCAAGGACGACGCGCGCGGCGGGACGGTCCTGCGCAACATCATGCAGTACCTGGAGGAGAACCCCGAGACCGAGGTCGCCTGGTTCCGCACGCCGCGCAACGGCTGGTGGTACTGGTACAACTCGGACATCGAGACCAACGCCTGGTGCCTGCGGGCCATCGTCCGGCTCGACCCCAAGAGCGACGTGGCCCCCCGCCTGGTCAAGTGGCTCCTGGAGAACCGCCGCAACGGCTACTACTGGCGCTCGACCAGGGACACCACCCTCTGCGTGGCCGCCATGAGCGACTTCGTCGTCGCCAGCGGCGAGGGCAGGCCCGACTACACGCTCACCCTGAGCCTGGACGACGGCGCCGTCGTGAAGAAGGTGAAGATAAACAAGGACAATTTCTTCACTTACGACAACCGCTTCGTCGTCGAGGGCGTCGCGCTCGAGGGCGGCGAGCACACCCTCACGCTGACCCGCGAGGGCGCGGGCGCGCTCTATTACTCGGCCTGGGTGCGCTACTTCACCAAGGAGGAGAACATCAAGGGGACGGGCCTGCAACTGAAGCTCCAGCGCCGCTACCACCTGCTCAGGCAGATACCGTTCACCGTGGAGGTCGAGGGCTCCGAGGGCCAGAAGCTCACCGAGGAGCGGCTCCGCTACGAGCGCGTGCCGCTGGCGGACGGCGACCGCGTCGAGAGCGGCGACGTCGTCCAGGTCGAGCTCGAGGTCGAGGCGGACAACGACTACACCTACCTGATGTTCGAGGACATGAAGCCGGCCGGCTTCGAGCCGACGGAGGTCCGCAGCGGCGGCGAGGGGCAGGAAGGCTTCTGGAGCTACATGGAGTTGCGCGACGAGAAGGTCGCCTTCTTCGCGAGCCTGATCGGCCGGGGCAAGCACCTGCTGCGCTACCGGCTGCGGGCGGAGACGCCGGGCGTCTTCCACGCCCTGCCGGCCGTCGTGCAGGGCATGTACGTGCCGGAGCTGCGCGGCAACAGCGACGAGTTCGTCGTCGGCGTGATGGACAAGTAGCGGCGGACCGTCGGCGGGCTCAGCGGTTGGCCGACCGGGACAGCGCGATGCGTCCCGTGCGGGCCATCTCCTTGACGCCGTAAGGCCGGACCAGGTCGAGGAAGGCCTCGATCTTGTCCTCGGTGCCGGCCAGCTCGACCATGACGTCGCTGTGGCCCACGTCCACAATCCGGGCGCGGAAGATCCCCACGAGTTCCAGCACCTCGTTGCGCCGCTCGGCGGGGGTATTGACGCGGATCAGGACCAGGTCGCGCTCGACATATTGCTGGCCGCTGAAGTCCTGGACCTTGACGACGTCGATGAGCTTCTCCAGTTGCTTGCGCACCTGCTCCAGGATGGCCTCGTCGCCGCCGACCACGATGGTCATCCGGCTGAGGTCGGGGCCCTCCGTCTCGCCGACGGCGAGGCTCTCGATGTTAAACCCGCGGGCGCTGAAAAGACCGGCGACACGGGCCAGCACGCCGGGCCGGTTGGCCACCAGGGCTGAGATGATGTGCTTGGGCATCAGGGGACCTCGGCAAAAGGTGCGCGGACCGGGTCAGGCCATGCCGATCATGCGGTTAATGGCCTGGCCGGTCGGGACCATCGGGAAAACATTCTCCTCCGGGTCGATGCGGAAGTCAATCAACACCGGACCGTCGTCTATCTCCATCGCGTTGTGCAGGGCCGGTTCCACGTCCTCCGGCCGCTCGACCAGCAGGCCGCGGCCCCCGTAGGCCTCGATCAGCTTCACGAAATTGGGGTTGCCCGGCGCCAGGTGCGTGTGCGAATAGCGCCTGTCGAAGAACAACTCCTGCCACTGCCGGACCATCCCGAGGTATCCGTTGTTGAGCAGCGCAATCTTGACCGGCACCTTGTTGAAGACCGCCGTGGCCAGCTCCTGTATGTTCATCTGGAGCGAGCCGTCCCCGGCGATGACGAAGACGGTGCGGTCAGGCTGCCCGAACCACGCGCCGATCCCCGCCGGCAGCCCGAAGCCCATCGTGCCCAGCCCGCCGGAGCTGAGGAACGTGCGCGGCTCGCTGTAGCGGTAGAACTGCGCCGCCCACATCTGGCACTGTCCCACGTCGGTGCAGATTATCGCTTCGCCCCCGGTAACGTCATAGACCGCTTCGACGACGGCCTGGGGCTTCACAACGCCCTCTTCGCGCCCGTAAGTCAGCGGGAACTCTTTCTTCCACCCCTCGATGCACTCGAGCCATTCCTTGCGGTCGCGGCCTTCCAGCAGCGGCAGCAGCTCGGTCAGGACGCCCTTTGCGTCCCCGACGACCGGGACGTCCGCCCGAACGTTCTTGCCGATCGAGGCGGGGTCGATGTCCATGTGAATGATCTTCGCCCCCGGGGCGAACTCGTCTATCTTGCCCGTGATGCGGTCGTCGAAGCGCGCCCCGACGGCGATCAGCACGTCGGACTGGGTGACGGCGTAGTTTGCGTACACCGTGCCGTGCATGCCCAGCATTCCCAGCGACAGCGGGTCGGTCTCGGGGAAGCAGCCCAAACCCATCAGCGTCGTGGTGACCGGTATGTTGGTCTTGTGCGCCATCTCCCTGAGCTGGTCGCAGGCCTCGCCGCTGATAACGCCTCCGCCCACGTACAGCACCGGCCGCTGGGCGGCGTTGATCATCTCGGCGGCCTTCTTGAGCTGACGGGCGTGCCCCTGGCCCGCCGTCGGCCTGTAGCCGGGCAACTGCATTTCCGTGTCAACGCCGGCGGGCGCCTCGGCGGACGCCACGTCCGCCGGCAGGTCGATCAGCACCGGTCCCGGCCGGCCCGTGGCGGCGATGTGGAACGCCTCCTTGATCACGCGGCCCAACTCGCGCACGTCCCTGACCAGGTAGTTGTGCTTGGTGGCCGGGCGCGAGATGCCCGTCACGTCGGCCTCCTGGAAGGCGTCGTTGCCGATCAGGTTCGTCTTCACCTGGCCGGTAATCGCCACAAGCGGAACGCTGTCCATGTAGGCGGTCGCAATGGCCGTTATGAGATTGGTCGCGCCCGGGCCGCTGGTGGCGACGCACACGCCGACCTTCCCGGTGGCCCTCGCATAGCCGTCCGCCATGTGCCCCGCTCCCTGCTCGTGGCGGGCGAGAATGGTCTTCAGCGGTGCCTCGTAGAGGGCATCGAACAGGGCGATCACCGCGCCCCCAGGCAGGCCGAAGATGTGCTCCACGCCCTGCTCCAGCAAGCCGTCAATCAGTATCTGTGCACCGGTTCTTGCCATTGCGCTCTTCAAACGGGGTCGAGGTTCGTTTTCATGCACGGCCCCCCGAGTGCACGGCATCCCCTCGATCCGCCGCTGAGGCGGCGGCCTCGGGGCAAGCCTGCCGGCAGCCAGGGGGACCTCACAATGCCCGCAGCAGGCAGTCGGGACGCCTCAGAGAATGCCGGCGCCGAAACCCTCGTCCTCGGGCTCCTCTCTGACGGTTTCCGGCTCGGCCGGTTCTTCGGGCTCTTCTGCCGCGGCTTCCGGCTCGGCCGGCTCCTCGGGAGCGTACGTTTCCGGCTCAGGCTCCGGTTCCGGGAAGAAGCCCTCGAACTGCTCCTCCTCCGCGGCTTCCGGCTCCTCGGGAGCGTACGTTTCCGGTTCAGGCTCAGGCTCCGGGAAGAAGCCCTCGGACTGCTCCTCCTCGAGGGACGGCTCCTCAGGCATCTGGAGAACCGATTCGTCCACCTGTTCCTCGGGACCCTCAGCGTCCGCGCCCGGGGGCGGAATCTCTCCGCCTTCGTCGTAATCGTCGGAGTAATCGTCCAGCCCGTCGGCGTCGTAGTCGTGCTGCGGCGGCAGGCCGTCCTCTGCCCTCTCCGCCTCCGCCTTGTATGCCACCAGGACCGTTTCCTGGAGCATCTCCCGGCAGGGAGTGTTGATGGGGTGCGCGACGTCGACGTGCAGCTTTTCCCGTGCCGAGACGCCCTCCGTTGCGCGGTTCTCGTCCATCCGCCGGCCGCAATGGCCGCAGAACTTGGCGCGCAGTTCGTTCTTCGAGCCGCAGTCCGGGCAGTTATCCGTCAGCTTCCTGCTCGGCATCGCAACGAAGAAGCCCTTGCGACCCTCGATGACCCGCAGGTCGTGCACCACGAAGTCGTCATCTATGGTGATGCTACAGAAGGCACGCAGCCGGTCGGAGCGGTTGCGCATCAGTTTCACACGCACTTCGGTAATGTTCAAAGAAGTCCCCTCCCAGTCGTCAGCCGTGAAACGCGACCGTCCCATGCCGGAAGGCTGTGCACAGCCGTGCACGGGACGCCCAGGCTGGCCTGAAGGCTCCCCGCCGCCTGGGCCGCTTCCTGCGCCCCTCGGGCAACCGCAAAGAAGCTGGAGCCACTACCCGAAAGCAAGATACCCTCTACGCCACAGAACTCGCCTGCCTCCTTGAGCTTGGTCCAGAGCTCGTCCAGTTCCCCATGTAGCCGCAATGCAGCGTCTTGCAGGTCGTTAGCCAGGCAATGCCCAAGGAGCTCCGCGTCAGAAGACCGAAGAGCCATCAGTACGTTACTGGCGTCCCCCGCGCTTGTCAAGCCACTTTGCGCCCCGTAAACCGACGCGGTCGATACGCTCAGCGCCGGCGTGACGAGCACGTAGTGCATCCGGCTCGGGCATTCCGCCGGGCTCACCCGCTCCCCCCGGCCCGTGCAGAGGGCCGTCCCGCCGCGCAGAAAGAAGGGCACGTCCGACCCGAGCTCTGCGGCCAGACGGCTCAGTTCGGGCACGCCCAGCCCCAGCCCCCACAACTCCGAGAGCGCAAGGAGCGTGACGGCGCCGTCCGAACTGCCGCCCCCCAGCCCGGCGCCGACGGGGATCCGCTTCTCCAGGGCGATGCGCGCGCCGGCCTCCACGCCCGCCCGCTCCTGCAGCAGGCGCGCCGCACGCACGACCAGGTTACCCTCGCCCTCCGGCACGTCGGCGCCCGAGCAAGTCAGTTCGATCCGCCCGTCGGGCAGCGGGCGGAACACCAAGTCGTCGCACAGGCTGACGGCCTGCATGACCGTGCGGATACCGTGATACCCGTCCGGCCGCAGCCCGAGGACGTGGAGCGAGAGGTTGATCTTCGCGGGCGCCCGCACCGCAAGCGCCGGCCCCTGTCCCGCATCAGTCACCGCCGCCTCCCGTGGCCCATTGGAAGAACGTCAGCTGGCTGCGCCCGTAGACCCTCTGGTCCGTGCTGCGCAGGAGGTCCGGCGGCCAGGCGAGGTCGCACCCCGGCTCGTGGTGCAGCACGAGCAGCGCCCCGCCGGCGATCCAGCCGCCCCGCAGCTCCCCGAGCAGCGCGAACAGCCCCTCCCGCCCCGCCTCGTCGCTGACCGTCGCGTACGGCGGGTCCAGGAAGACCAGGTCCGCCGGCAGGTCGGCGTCCCCCGCGTCGCGGCGCGGCAGGTCGCGCACGTCGGCCTCGACCACGCGGCACCGGTCGGCCAGCCTGCACTTGCGGGCATTCTCGGCGATGAGCACGGCAAGCGCGCGATCGCTCTCGACGAAAACACACGTCGCCGCGCCCCTGCTCAGCGCCTCCAGCCCGAGCGACCCCGTCCCGCTGAACAGGTCGAGCACCCGCGCCCCCGGCACGACGTCCCGGATGATGTTGAACAGCGACTCCCTGACCCTGTCCAGCATCGGCCGCAGGGCGCGCACCGGCAGCGAGCGCAACGGCGTGCCGCGGGCGGTCCCGCCGATGATCCTCACGGGCCGCGCTCCCCCAACTGCTCCCCGGAAGTCGCCACTATGCAGACACCCTCCTGGTCGGCGCGCCGGGCCATCTCGTCGCGGTCCAGCGCAATCGTCCTGCCCGCCTCCACCGCCAGCACGGCCACGCCGGAGCGGGCCAGTGTGTCGGCTGTTGACGGCCCGATGCAGGGGATGTCGAACCGCTCGTCGTGGCCCTCCTTGGCCACCTTGACGGCCACCGCACCGCCGCCGGTCAGCCTGCCCCCCCGCTCCAGCGTCGCGTCGGTCCCGTCTATCCCCTCGACGGCCACCACCGCCCCGTCCTTGACCACGATGCACTGGCCTATCTGGAGGGCGGCCACCTGCTTGACGATGGGCCAGGCGAACCGGATATCCCCCCACTGCGCCTCCGTGGGTTCCCTGCGCGTCAGCGGGCCGGGCGGGGCAAGGAGCTCCGGGCAGTAGTCCACGACGCTGCGAACCGGGATGCCGGCCTTCTCGAACTCGTCCGCGACCGCCCCCAGGATCGTGTGGTCCTCGCGGGCCTTCAACTGCTCGTACCAGAGCCTGAGCGAGCGCCAGTCGGGCAGCAGCGCCGCCACGTCGCCGAACATCTTCCGCTTCTGGATGGCGCCCAGCATGAGCAGCACGTCCACGCGGGCCTTGCTGAACAGCTTGATCCAGCGCCCGAGCTTCGCGATGCCCGTCCAGTGGACCTCGTCGGCCGCCCCGTCGAGGGCGGGGTCCGCCTCGCCCTTGATGCCGATGGCCACGACGCGGCAGCCCCTCCGCCGGAGCGCCTCGGCGACCCTCAGCGGCAGGTCGCCCGCCCCGCAGAGCAGTCCCACGGCCTCGCCCTCATGGTCCCCCGTCGCCACCGTAACTCCTTATCCGGGAAGCCCTTCCCGCCGCGCCACACGGTATAGCACAACCGCCCCGGCCCGTCAAAGCGCCCCGTCACGGCCGGAGCTGGCCGTTGCCGAGGACGCGCCACTTGTAGATCGTCAGCTCTTCGAGGGCCATCGGCCCGCGGGCGTGGAGCTTGTCCGTGCTGATGCCTATCTCGGCGCCGAGGCCGAACTGCTCCCCGTCGTGCCAGCGGGTCGTCGTGTTGACGAAGACCGCCGCCGAGTCCACCTCGTCCAGGAACCGCTGCGCGGCGGCGTAGTCGCGTGTCACGATCGCGTCGCTGTGCGCCGAGCCGTAGCGGGCGATGTGGTCTATCGCCTCGTCCAGGCTGCCGACCACGCGGACGGAAAGGATGAGGTCCAGGTACTCGGTCCGCCAGTCCTCCTCCGTGGCCTCCACGATGCCGGGCATGAGCCGACAGGAGACGGGGCAGCCGCGCAGCTCCACCCCCTCCTCCTCGAAGACGGGACGCATCTTGCCGAAGAACTCCTCGGCCGCGTCCTCGTGTACCAGTAGCGTCTCCATCGCGTTGCACGTGCCGGGCCGCTGGCACTTGGCGTGCCGGCAGACGGCGACGGCCATGTCGAGGTCCGCGTCGCGGTCCACGTAGGTGTGGCAGACGCCCTCGTAGTGCTTGATGACGGGGACGGTGGCGGTCTCGACCACCGTGCGGATCAGGCCCTTTCCGCCGCGCGGGATGACAAGGTCCACGCAGTCGTTCGCCTGGAGCAGCGGGGGCACGACGACCCTGTCCGGCGTGTCCACAAGCTGGACGGCGCGCACGTCCAGGCCGGCTCCCTCGCAGGCGCGCGCGATGCAGCGGTGGATGGCGAGGTTGGAGCGGATCGCCTCCTTGCCGCCGCGCAGGATGACGGCGTTGCCGCTCTTCAGGCAGAGGGCGGCAGCGTCGGCGGTCACGTTCGGGCGCGACTCGTAGATCATGCAGATCACGCCGATGGGCACGCGCACCTTGTCGAGCTTGAGCCCGTTGGGCAGCACCCAGCCGTCGATGACGCGCCCGACGGGGTCGGGCAGCGCCGCGACCTTGCGGAGGGCCGCGGCCATTCCTTCGATGCGCTTGTCGGTCAGTTCGAGGCGGTCAATCATGGCGGCGGAGAGGCCGGCCTCGCGGGCGGCGTCCAGGTCCTTTCGGTTGGCCTCCTTGAGCTCATCGCCGGCGGCGAGGATGTTGGCGGCTGCGGCCTCCAGGACGGCGTTTTTCAGGGCGGTCGAGGCGTGGCCGACGGCCCGCGCGGCCTCCCTGGCCCCGGTGACCAGCTTGCGCACGTATGCTTCAGCGTCCATTGCGGTTGCCCCGTTCCTTGCAGAGTAACGTCGGTCAAGCATCCCTTGCCGCCCTGCCGACCGCGAGGTTCCACGCGGCAAGGATCAAGGCGGTGACGACGAAGGCGGCCGCCGGCAGCAGTAAGGACACGCGCCGCCAGGAGATCGCCAGCGCCCAGAGCGACGGCGGCGTCACGCGCAGAGGCGCCGGCGCCGGCTCGGGCAAAGAGGACTCGAACGCGTCCGCGCTCTCGCCCGGCGCCGCGAAGCCGTAGTCCTCGCGCGCGACCCTCTCGATGGCCTCGGGGGAGTTGAGCAGCGCGTCCCTCTCGGCCTTCAGTCGGGCGTTCTGGCGCTCCAGCCCGGCGATCTCACGCCGGAGGCGGGCCTGTTCCACCAGCAGTCCCTCCAGCTCCCGTCCGCGGCGTGCCAGCAGCGCGCCGAAGAATGCGGCGATCAGCGTCGCCAGCAGCAGCGGCATCCAGAAAGACCTGGCGGAGAATGCACTCATGCCCTCGCGCCCGATGATGCGACGGTGTAGCGCCGGCATCCCCTCGATCCGCCGCCGGGGGCGGCGGCCTCGGGACAAGCCCGCCGGCCTGGGTGTGGGCATCTTGCCCACGCCCGTGTCCCAAGCTGCGGGCAAGATGCCCGCAGCTATGCCGCCGGGACGGCGGCGCCACAAATTGCGTCCCCTGCGCCACCACCGGGCGGATCAATGTCTCGCCGGGGCTACCCGGGAACCGGTCATCTATCTATAACAGGAAACGTCGGGGAGTGTCAACGTGACGGGCGGCCGGCTTGACAAGCCGGCGCGTTTCTGGAATACTCGCCTATGCCGTCCCCGAGAGCGGGCGGCATTTCCACAAGGCTCCGGGGAGAAGGCACTTGAGGCTGCGTATCACCCGCTACGGGCTGCGCGAGACGGCCGTGGGCAGTGCGGTTTGTGTGGCGCTGATCGTGCTGGGCGCGCTGTTCTTCTGGCCGCTGGCCGTGCTGGGGGGTGCGCTGTGGGCGGCGCTTCTGGCCTTCTTCCGCGACCCGGAGAGGCCGTCCCCACAGCGACCCGGCGCGCTGCTGAGCCCGGCGGACGGGACGGTGCAGGACGTGGAGCAGGTGGACCCGCCGGGGGATTTCCTGCCCGGCCCGGCCCTGCGCGTGGGCATCTTCATGTCGCTGCTGAACGTGCACGTTAACCGCTCTCCCGTCGCGGGGACGGTCCGCTACAGGCGCCACGTCCCGGGGCGCTTCCACGACGCGCGGAGCCCGCTGGCAGCCACTGAGAACGAGCACTGCTGGCTGGGCATCGAGCTGGAGGGGGGCAGAAGGGTCCTCGTCCGGCAGGTAGCCGGAACCGTGGCCCGCCGCATCGTGTGCAAGGCCGCGCCGGGCGACGAACTGGCCGCGGGCCAGCGATTCGGAATGGTCAAATTCGGCAGCAGAGTTGAACTTTTCGTGCCTCAACAAGACCAATTCCAGGTGGCGGTCGCCCCCGGGACGAAAGTGAAGGCGGGTCTGGACATCCTGGGCTCCTATACCTCGTGAGCTCTCCCGCCTCGCTTGCACAAGGGTTGCCAGCAATGACACTGAGACGAACCGGTCTGCTGCGATTCACCTTCCTGGCGCTGGCCCTGTCGGCGGCCCTCCTGGGTCCGGCGGCGTGGGCCGAGGCGCCGGACCCCATCATGGAGCGTGCCCTGACCCGCGCGCGGGCCGTCGAGGCGCCGGACGCGCGCGCCGAGATGCTCCTCCAGGTTGCGCTGGCCTACCAGGAGATGGGACGGCCGGAGGAGGCGACGCAGGTGTGCCGGGAGGCGGTCGAAGCGGCCCGGCAGAGCGACGAGTCCCCCAGGCTGTTGCGCAAGGCGGCCCTGGCCGCCGTCACGGCCGGTCTGCCTGAGCTGGCCAGCGAAGCGGCCGCGCAACTGACGGCCCCGGAAGCACAGGTTGACCTTCTGCTGGAGATAGCCGGCCGGCTTGCCGAACAGGACCCGGAAGACCCCGTCATGGAAGATGCGCTCCTCCAGGCCGTCCAGGCGGCGGCGGGCCAGGCGGTCCAGGTGCGCGCCCGATGGCTGACGCTGGCCGGCAGGGCCTACCTCGCGGCGGGACGCCTCGAAGATGCCGCACGGCTCTTCGGAGACGCCCTCAGTGCGGTTGAGGAAATGTCCGACGCCGGCATCGCGTCCGACGTGTCCGGGACGCTGGCACTGCTCTACGCTCAGGCGGGGCGGCCCGAGGACGCACGGGCCATCGCGGCCCGCATCCAGCGACCCGCCATGAAGCTGAGGGCCCTGCTCCTGTGCGTCGGGGTCGCCCTGGACCAGGGGGATGAGGACGCAGCCACAGCGGCATGGCGGGAGGCGGACGCGGCGCGCAGTCAACTGCCGGCCGAGCAGCAGGTCGGCGCGCTGGCCGACATGGCCTCGTCCTGCGTGAGGCAGGGGCACGAGGAGCTGGCGCGCCGGGCGCTCCGGGCCGCCGAGGACGCCATTGGCGCCGTACAGGTCGCCAGGGAGCGTGCCACCCTTGCAGGGCAGGTGGCGGCAGGTTACGGCGAAATGGAGTTGTGGGAGGAAGCCGCGCGTGTCGCCCGCGAGAGCGAGGATAGCTACAACCGCCACCGTTACGAGGTGAAGGGCCTCCTGGCCCTGGCCGAGAGCGGGCAGACGGATCAGGCCTTTGCGCGGTTGCAGAAACTGGACCCTTCCAACGCCCGGCTGGTCGGGCAGAACACGCTGAAGGAGCTCATAAGGCTCTACCTGACCGTGCGGCCGGAGGCCGGCCTGAAGGAAGTGTCCAGGCTCGGCCCGGAGGAGTTCCGCGACCTGTGCGTCACGACAATGGCGGAAGCGGCCGTCGAGCGGGGGGAGTACGGCGCGGCGCTGTCGATCCTGAAGGAGATGCGGTTCGAGCGCGCCAGCGAGCAGGCGGCCCGAGACCTGGCCGTCCTCGCCCTCGATCAGGCGACTGCCGAGCAGGCGCCAGGTGCGCTGGAGATGGCCAGGAAGGCGCTCAAGACGCTCAAGACGGGCTCATACCAGGTGGCCCTGCTCGCCCGGATGGGAGCCGCGCACCTTGCGCTCGGGGACACGGACCAGGCGGCCGCCGTCGCCCAGGAGCTTCAGAAGCTCGCGGGCAAGTGGGACTCGCACCAGGAGCAGGCGGAGGCGCTGCTCCAGGCCAGCATCCTGCTCGAACGGCTTGGTCGCGGGAGCGAGGCGAACGAGGTCGTGGCGAAGGCCGTGGCCACCACCCAGCTCATCACCTGCGCCAGTTGCCGTGCGGCGGTTGTGGAGAATGGATTCGCTGACCTTCATGCGACGGGTTCCGCCGAGCTGTTCTGCCACGCGGTGCAGGCGCTCCGCGTTGCGTACGAGAAGTGCGACTTCAGCCTCAACGCCGTGGAGTGGTTCCCGGACATTGACGAGCAGCAGAAACGCTTCCTTCTGCAACGGGCGCTGGAGGGCAGCCTGGAACTCAGAACTGCGGGCGCGCAGATCGAGGCGCTCGTCCTGGTCGCCGCGGCCTACGCGGAGGCGGGCCTGCCGCCGGGGGAAGCCGAGCAGGCCCTCCTGGCGCGAGCGCCCGCCGCCGGCGCCCTGCTCGCGGGGGATGACCTGTCCGTGGAAGAATTGGTCGCGAAGCTGACCGAGGAAGGGCCGGCGACCGTGCGGCTGGCCTTGTTCACCGAACCGGCGTGTGACGCCTGTCGCGCCGTCAAGGGAGTCCTGAACTCGGTCAAGGAACTCCTGCCGACGCTCGACATCCAGGTTGAGCTCTACGACGTGACGGCTTCCGCCGAGGCCGCCGCCCTCAACAAGGCAATCTGCGAGCAACTGGGGCTGCCCGCCGCGCGCCAGCTCGTTGTCCCCGCCGTCTTCTCCGCCAGGGGGGGGCTGGTGGAGCGGGACATAAACCAGGCTGCGCTGCTGCGTCTGGTGGCGAACGCCCGGGACCTGCCGTCGCCCGCCGAGACGTACGCGTTCGCGACGGACGAGGTTGAACTGAGCCTGGTCGAGAGGTACGAGGCGCTGGCCTTGCCCATCGTCGTCCTGGCCGGCCTGGCGGACGGCGTCAACCCGTGCGCCTTCACGGTCATCATCTTCTTCCTGTCCTACCTGGCCTTCATCGGCAAGAACCGCCGGCAGATCGTGACCGCGGGCCTGGTTTACACGGCGGCGGTCTTCGTCACGTACTTCGCCATAGGGCTGGCCCTGTCCGAGGTGATCGCACGGGCGGAGAGCTTCTCGGAACTCATCGGCCAGGTGCTGCGGGGCGGAGCGGCGCTGCTGCTCCTGGGGGCGACCGTGCTGAGCCTCCAGGACGCCGTGCGCTGCCTCGGGGGCAGGATGTCCGAGCTGTCCCTGACCCTGCCGGACGGCCTGAAGAGCAGGATCCGGCTGACCATCTCGAAGCGCGCCCGCCTGGGGCTGACGGTTGGCACGACGCTATTCCTGGGCGCGCTGGTCGCCCTGTTCGAGTTCCCGTGCACGGGCCAGGTTTACGTTCCGATCATCCTGGCCCTGCGCCACCTGCCGCAGCACTTCTGGGGCGCGGTGGGATGGCTGCTGCTCTATAACCTCTGCTTCATCGCGCCGCTGCTGGGCGTGTTCCTGCTCGTGCTGTTCGGGCTGACGTCCGAGAAGCTGACGGCGCTGTTTCGCAAGCACGTGGCGGCGACGAAGTTCGGGCTGGCGGGGGTGTTCTTCCTGCTCTTCCTGCTCACGCTGGCGCTGCTGCTGGGGTGACCGGCGGGCCGGCGCGTACATGGAAGTGGTGGGCGGTACTGGACTTGAACCAGTGGCCTCCAGCGTGTCGAGCTGGCGCTCTAGCCAACTGAGCTAACCGCCCACCGTAGCGGCGATTCTACAACAGGCGTTCCCCCGGTGTCAAAGAGATGCGCCGCCCCGCCCGGCGGCGGCCTCGCCGTTGACAGCACCGCCCCGTCCGCCTATTCTTACCGGCACAGCGCGCCGGCGCCGGCCGGCCCGGGTCCCGGACCCCGCGTGGGAAAGACGCTTCATGGCCCCCAGCATATACAGCCTGACGCTCGCGGCGGGCGCCGGCAGCAGGATGCCCGCCGAGATGCGCGCCAAGGCCTGCTGCAAGATCGGCAACTGCACGGTGATCGAGAACCTGCTCGACGTGTTCGAGGAGGCCGGCGTGCGCAGCCACGTCGTGGTCGTCGGCTGCGAGGCCGAACAGGTCATGGAGCAGGTGAGCCGGAGCAGGGAAGGCGTGCTCTTCGCCTACCAGGGCGAGCAGCGCGGCACCGGCCATGCCGTCCAGTGCGGGCTGGAGGTCCTGCACAGCCTGGGGCACGAGGGTGACGTCCTCATCGTGGCCGGGGACAAGGTCGTGGCGCCCCAGGTGGTCCGCGGCATGGTGGAGGGCTACCAGGCGTCGGCGTGCGAGTTCTACGTCTGCGCCGGGCGCTCGACAGAGTTCCCCACGTCCGGGCGCATCGTGCAGCGCGGCGGCGCCGTTCAAGCCGTCGTCGAGGTGCCGGACATACGCGTGACGCAACTGGCGCGCAGGCTGGCCGCAGTCGCCGGGCGCGGGCGCGCCGTGCCGGCGGGCCGCGTCGTCGAGATCGCCCAGGGCTTCGTGAAGGACCACGGCAAGCTGCGACGCTACTTCCCCGCGCTCGAGCAATGGATGGACGGGCCGAAGGACCGGGAGGTAACGCCGGAGGACCTGCGGGCGGCCTCGGAGACGGCGAGGGCGGTCTTCGAGCTGCCCGGCGGGGCGGTGAGCGTCGAAGAGATCGCCCGTGCCCCCCTGTCCAACCTGAGCGTGTACGTCGGACGGACGGGCGCGATTGCCGGCGCGCTGGCCGGGCTCCAGGCCGGCAACGTCCAGGGAGAGTACTACTTCACGGACGTCGTCGAGCGCATGGCCGCCGCCGGGAAGCGCGTCGGCGTTTACGAGATACGCGACCGGACGGCCGTAATGTCCTTCAACACGGCCGACGAGCTCGAAGAGGTCCGCAAGGTCCACGCGGTCAGGATGAGCGCCAGGCGCGAGTACCCCAAGCTGGAGGCATGGATCAACTTCTTCTCCGGCGGCGCCCACGCCGACCCCCTCGCACTAAAGGCGGCCGAGGGCCTCGCGCGGGAGATCGGCCCGGAGCGCCCCTGCATCGTCGCCCGGGCGCCGGGCCGCATCAACGTCATGGGCCGCCACGTCGACCACCAGGGCGGCACCTGCAACCTGATGGCCATAGACCGGGCGACAGTCGTCGTCGCCTCCCCGCGATCCGACGACCGGATCAATCTCTGGAACACCGACGGCGACGCCTACCCGCCGCGCAGCTTCAGCATCGCCGAACTGACCGAGGGCATAGACTGGGAGGACTGGCTCGGCACGCTCGACTCGCAGTTCATCCAGCAGCTCGTCGCGCGCGACGTCGGCGACTGGGTCAACTACGTCAAAGGCGCGGCGCTCCGACTCCAGCACCGGTTCATGGAGCGCAAGCTGACGGGGATGGACGCGTTCGTCTGCGGCAACATCCCGGTCGCGGCCGGCTTGAGTTCCTCTTCGGCCCTTGTGGTCTCGGCCGCGGAAGCGCTCACAGAACTCAACGCGCTGAACCTGCGGCCCATGGGCTTCGTGGACCTGTGCGGCGAGGGGGAATGGTTCGTCGGCACGCGCGGGGGCAGCGCGGACCACGCCGCCATGAAGTTCAGCCGCGAGAACGAGGTGGTCAGCGTGTCCTTCCTCCCCTTCCGCGTGCTGGCCAGGTCGCCCTTCCCCGCCGGCTTCAGCCTGATGGTCTGCCACTCGGGCGTATACGCCAACAAAACCAGGAACGCCAGGGCCCGCTTCAACGCGAACGTCGCCTGCTACCACATGGCCCGCGAGATGACAAGGGCGAACCTCGGAGACCGGGCAGGGCGCGTGGAGCACCTGCGCGACATAACGACCGAGGGCCTCGGCCTTTCCCTGCCGGCCCTGTACAGCCTCATAGGCGAGATACCCGCGGAGTTGGGCGCGCGCGAGGTGGAGGCGATGGCGGCGGCCCATCCGGCCGTGGCGAAGTGCCTGGCCGGCGTGGACCTGGAGCAGGCCCGGTTCCGACCGCGCGACGTAGCGCTCTTCGGGCTGGCGGAGTGCCGGCGCGCGGAGATGGCCCGCGGACTGCTGACCACCTCGGACGCGCAGAGGCTGGGGGGACTGATGAACATCTCCCACGACGGCGACCGGGTGGTGAAGTGGAGCGGGGACGCCGACGAGCCCTTCGATTCAAGGGCCTCCGACGAGCGCATGGCCTCCCTGGCCCGGTCTTCGGCGGAACTGGCCCCCCTGGCGGAGACGGGCAGCGCCCTCTGGCAGCAGCCCGGCGCCTACGCGTGCAGCACGCCCGAGATTGACCGCATGGTGGACCTGATAGGGGGCCTGCCCGGTGTGCTCGGCGCGCAACTGGCCGGGGCCGGGCTCGGCGGCTGTATGATGGTCCTGCTCGAAACCGAGCGGGCCGCCGCCGTCGAAGGGCTCCTAGCCGAGCGATACTACGCCGAGCAGGGCATCGAGCCGCAGATGTTCGTGTGCAGGCCCTCGACGGGAAGCAAAGTGATGACTTCGCTGGACGGCGATTGACCTCACACAGGACGCGATACATGGCAGGCAGACCGGACAGAATCATCGGCCGCATCTGCGGCTCCGACGCAGTCTCGGTGATCGAACTGGAAGACGGCCGCATATCCGACGTCCGCCCGTTCAAGGAGGGCGCAACCGACGCCCGGCCGGGCGCCCTCGGCGGACCGGACCTCACAGTCGCCCCGGCCCTGATGGACATCCAGGTGAACGGCTTCGGCGGCCGGAGCGTGGGCGACGCGGAGAGCGCGGAGGACGTGGCCCGCGTCGTGGAGAGCCTGCACGGCGTCGGCGTCGGCCTCTACTGCCCGACGGTCACAACGCGCTCCGCCGAGGACATCTGCTCCGCTCTCCGCACGCTGGCGAGCGCGTGCGAGGATCCGTCCGTGGCGCGGGCCACCGCCGGCATCCACCTGGAGGGGCCCTACATCTCTGAGGAAGACGGCCCGCGCGGCGCGCATCCACGCGAGCACGCCCGGGACCCCGACTGGGACGAGTTCCGCCGATTCCAGGACGCCGCCGGAGGACGCATTCGCATCGTCACGCTGGCGCCCGAGCGGCCGGGCGCCATCGAGTTCATCGAGAAGCTGGCAGCGGCCGGGCTGGTACCGGCAATCGGCCACACCGGCGCAGACACGGCCGCCATCGAGGCCGCCGTGAAGGCCGGCGCGCTCCTCTCGACGCACCTGGGCAACGGCGCCCACGCGATGCTGCCGCGCCATCCCAACTACATCTGGGACCAGCTCGCGGCGGACGAGCTCTGGATATCGATCATCCCGGACGGCCATCACCTGCCCCCCGCCGTGGTCAAGTGCATGGTCCGCGCCAAGGGAATCGGCCGGACCATCCTGGTCAGCGACGCCGTCTGGTGCGCCGGGCTTCCGCCGGAGAGCGTCAGGCTGGAGACCGAGAGGGTGGAGATGTCTCCGGACGGTGCGGTCCGGCTCAAGGGCACGCCCTTCCTGGCAGGGTCGGCGTTGGAGCTGAGCGCCGGCGTAGCCAACGCGGTCCGGTTCGCGGGCGTCTCACTCGCGGAGGCCGTGCGCATGGCCACGCTGAACCCGGCGCAACTGCTGGGACTGGACGGGCGCGTCGGCATGGTGGAGGCCGGCAAGGACGCGACGCTCATGCTGTTCCGATGGGACGAGGGGCAGAGCACTATCGAGACGCACGCCGTGCTGGTATGCGGCGAGGTCGTCTGGCGCGCCGCGTAGCGCGCGCCGGCTGTGGCGCCGGCATCTTGCCGGCATGGTCGTGGGCACGCCTCGGCGCGTAAACATCCTGCCCGCGACCGGACGTACAGCTGCGGGCAAGATGCCCGCAGCTAAGCCGCCTGGAAGGCGGCGCCACACAGCGCCGAAGGCTGCCCCTGAATGGGTAGGCGTGGGCGTCCCGCCCGCGCGGCACCGGACAAACGAGTCGAGTTACACCCGGAGAAGGAGGCAAACGTGAAGGTTTTCGTGATGACGGACATGGAGGGCGTCAGCGGCGTCTGCAGCCGGCGCCAGGTGATGAGCGAAGACGGCCGCTACAGCGAGGGGCGCAGGTTCCTGACCTGGGACGTCAACGCCTGCGTCGAGGGCTGCATCGCCGGCGGGGCGAGCGAGGTCGTCGTCAAGGACGCGCACGGCGGGCACGGCGGCAACCTGATATGGGAGGAGCTGGACCCGCGCGCCGAGTACATCATGGGCGAAACGGGCCGGCAGCGCCTGGCGGGCATCGAGGGCTGCGACGCCTGCATCCTGCTGGGCTTCCACGCGATGGCGGGCACGCCGGAGGCCATCCTGGAGCACACGATGAGCTCGGCGGCCTGGCAGAACTTCTGGCTCAACGGCCGAAAGACGGGCGAGATCGGCATCGACTCCGCCATCGCGGGCGAGAACGGCGTGCCGACCGTCATGGTCAGCGGCGACGACAAGGCGTGCCGCGAGGCCGAGGAGTTCATCCCAGGCGTCGTGACAGCCTGCGTCAAGCAGGGCCTCTCGGTCGAGGGCGGCGTGCTCGTGTCGATGGAGAAGGCGCACCGGCTCATCACGGAGCGGGCCGCGGAGGCGCTCCAGAAGGCCGGCGAGATCGAACCGTACAGGGTCGAGCCGCCCGTGACCGCCCGGCTGGAGCGCGTCTCGCGCGGGCGACTGCCCGTGCACGGCGAGAAGCCCTACGTGAAGATCATCGACGGCCGCACCTACGAGGTGACCGGGGACAGCGTCGAACAGGCCCTCTGGCGCCTGGGCTGAGGCACGGCCCGCCCACAACGGACCCAAGGATTAACCGCAGAGCTCGCAGAGACCGCAGAGACGGCAAGGGAACGGACCACAGGACACGCTGTTGGGGCTCTGCGGTCTCTGCGTTCTCCGCGCTGATGCCGTTGTCGTGGCCGTTTTCAGCGGTAGCGGGATTCGGCGCCTTCCTGCCACATGTCGGGGTTGGCGTCGAGGGCGTCCTTGAGGGGCTGCGAGGCCAGGCTCAGCCGCTCGACCACCCCGGCGGGCAGCTCCAGGTTCCCGGCGGCCGCGTTGTCGGCCACCTGGTCGCGGTCCCGCGCGCCCGCGACCGCCGCCGCCACGCCCGGCCGGGCCAGGACCCAGGCGAGCGCGATGTCCGCCGTCGATTCCCCGATCTCGAGACTGATCGAGCGGAGTTCGTCCACGACGGCGAAGCTCAGGGCCATGGCCGCGCCCTTGCAGTAGCGGGCGCGCTTGCGCGGCTCGGGCACCTCGTCCGCGTTTCGGAACTTCCCGGTCAGGACGCCCTGCGCCAGCGGGCTGTAGCAGACGATGCTGACGTCCTGCGCGACGCAGACCGGCGTGATCTCGTGCTCGACGGCGCGCCAAAGGAGGCTGTAGGGCACCTGGTTGGCGACCGGACGCCCGACTTCCAGCGCGTCGGACAGGTCCAGCCTGCCGAAGTTCGAGACCCCCCACGCGCGGAGCTTGCCCTGCTCGCGCAGGTCCTCCAGCGCCCCCGCCGTCTCGCTGAAAGGCACGTCGTGGTTCGGCCAGTGGACCTGGTAGAGGTCGACGTAATCGGACCGGAGGCGCTGGAGGCTCCGTTCGCAGGCGCCCGTCAGGTCCGGCCCGCACAGGTTGGCGCGGCTGACCTTGGTCGCGACGATCGCCTCCTCCCGCTTGCCCTCGAGGGCTCGCCCAAGGATGTCTTCCGCATATCCATCGCCGTAGCCTTCGGCGGTGTCGAAGAAGTTGACGCCGGCGTCAAGTGCGGCGTGAACGGCGGCGATGGATTCCTCATCGTCCGGCTCGCCGTAGGTCGGGTGCGGGCACATGGCCATTGTGCCGCAGCAAATGACCGATACCTCCATGTTCGTCCTGCCGAGCATGCGATATTGCACGGTTTGAGGCCCTCCCGATACTCAGAGCACGTCTCGTGCTACTCGCTCACGACAAGCTCGTACCACAGCGTGCGCCACGCGGGGCCGGGCGCGAAGACGGACAGTCCGCCCGTCGTCGCGCCGGGCTGAACCTGTTCGCGCCGCGTGCCGTCGGGCGCGAGTGCGAAGAGCTCCGCCGCGCCGCGCACTGCCAGACTGAACGGCACCCCCTCGCAAAGCGTCGGCCCGGTCCCCCACTGCCGCCCGACGGAGGTACGGTCCGCGTTCCAGCCCATGTCCCGGTTGGCGCACCGGGTGACCGCCGTGACGAGGTGCCGCCCGGCCGAGCCGAGGGGCTGGCCGTCCACGGCGTTGACCATGAGGACGCTGAAGCCGTCCAGCGAGGTGCGGCCCGGCGTGATCGAGACGGCGCCGGCGTCCAGTTCGCGCCCCTCGCAGAAGCCGACGAGGCCCATGCAGTCACGACCCGTGAAGGTGAGCGCCCCCCTGCCCTCCCGGACGTCCCATTGGAGCGCGCCGTCGCCCTTGCCGGGCGCGGGCTGGCCGTGTCCGGCCACGACGCCGACCAGCGCGTCCAGCCAGGCCAGGTCCGCGACGCCGCCGGCGTATGCGTCCACGCCCCACGGCCCGCCGGCGAGCAGTTCGAGCCGCCGCGCGAGCGGGATCTGCGCCGGCGCCGTCCGGGCGGGGGACCCGACCGCGCCGCGGCACAGGATGGCCGAGCACGCCGGCTGGAGCGCGAGCTTGACGGGGTTCCCCGCCACGTCGAAGAAGCTCTCGAAGTGGTCGGTCTCCCACCGGTCGCTGTGGCAGTAGGCGAAGCCGAACACGCCGTCCCAGGCCTGGTGGGAGCCGCAGGCGGCGATCACGGGGAAGCCTTCGGCCTCATAGAGGTGCGGCGACGGGTGGTTGTATTCCGTCACGGTGAACGGCAGGCCGAACACGCGCCGCCCGGCCAGGGACCTGATCGTGGAGGTCGCCGGGGAGTTGACCATCGGGTCGCTGCGGACGATCCAGTTCCCCGGGTCCCAGGGCCTGCCCGGGAAGCTCGGATGCCGCCAGTAGGCGTGCGCGTCCACGAAGTCCACAGTCTCGGCGGCGACGAACGCGGTGGTGAAGCCGACGGCGGTGCCGGTGACGGCCATCTTCGCCCCGAGCTCGTCGTGGATGTACTCGCACATGCCGCGCCAGTAGGCCGCCTCAGTGTCCCGGAGGAAGCGGACCACGTCGCGCTGCACGGGGGGGGAGCGACCGTCGAGCTGCCGGCGCGGCCAGGCGACGTCCGCCGCCTCCAAAGCCTCTCCGGCGGGCAGTCCCGTGATCGCCGCCACGCAGAGCGTCGGGCGCGTGAACGCGACCTCCAGGCCGTCCTTGGACAGGCCGGAGAGAGTGATCCGCGCGCCGCCCCTGCCCTCCTCGTCCGGCGCGTCGTCCTCCTGCGCGGTGAAGTAAAGCTCGTAGGCGCGCCAGTCGGTGCCGACGTCCACGCTGCTCGTCAGTCCGAGGTGGCGCCAGGGGTCGTGGGCCATGGTGCAGTTGAGCGACACCGTGTCCGGCCGGTTGGTGCGGAGCCGCACGCGGAGGACGTAGGTCGTGCCCCTCTCGACGGCGACGGACGACCAGGAGCGCTGGACGTGCCAGGAGGTGGGGCTGGCGCGGAGGACCTTGATGAGCGAGGCGGGCTGGCCGTCCGGCGTCCGGGTCTGCTGCTCGGTGGCCTGCGCCTGTTCGTGCGTCTCCAGGCCGTCGCGGACGCTCGGGCCGGCGAGCAGGTCGGGTCCCTCCTGCCCCCTGGCGCCCTCGGCCCAGGCGCTGCGCAGCTTCCCGGTCGAGCCGTACTGCCGCGCGAGCCACCGGTTCCACTGCGCCTGAAGCTCGTCCGCGTAGGCGCGCGGCACCCGGTCAAGCCCCCCGCGGGCCCACGTGTGCACGAGGCCGTCCTCGTTGCTGACCTCGACTATGGCGACGGCCGGCTCCTCCGCGTAGGGCCGGCCCGTGTAGGCGTTGACGTGCCGGAGCAGCATCCGGGCGTAGCGCTTCTGCTCGTCGATGCAGCGGGGGAAGAAGTGGTCCACGCCCTTGCCGTAGTTGGAAACCGCCTCGCCCTCGCCCACGGCCGGGAAGCCGTCCGCCGGCCCGTAGGTGCGCGAGACGTGGAGGTTCAGGTTGGTGTAAACGCCGTTCTCCCTGAGCCGCGCGACGAGATAGTCCAGGCGGTCCAGGGCGTCCGGGTGGAGGTCGGTGTGCTCGAAGTCGCCCCAGCCCTCGTTGCGCCAGATGCCGCGCGGGTAGCCCGACGCGTCCATGTGGTGGAAGCGCACGCAGTTGACCCCGAGCGTTGCGAGCCGGCGGGCCATCCTGTCGGCCACGTCGTGCGGGGGGAAGCAGCCGGCGAAGCACAGGTTGGTGCCCCAGAAGCGGACCGGCACGCCGCCCTCCGACGGGACGAAGCGGTCCCCCTCGACCTGCACGAAGCCGCCGGCGCCCGCCGGCGCATCGGGGCCCGCCAGGTCCGCCGGTGCCGTGCCGGCCTTCAGTCCCTCGAAAGGGATGGAGAACGGGAAGCCGTCGAACTCCGCTCCCGCCGCCGCAGCCCACCCGCCCGACAGCGCCAGGGCAAGGGTAATCACCATTGCGCGATTCATGGTTTCCTCCCGCACTGACGCGGGGCAGGGACCGGCCCACGGCACGGACAAGCCGCACGGGCACGCCGCTCACCTGGCCATGCGGCCGGTGTTGCGCATGGTCTGCGAGACGGCGGACCAGAAGTCCACGACCCACATGACGGCGATGTAGGCGACGTAGAGCGCCAGCGGCGCCAGCGCGGCCGCCAGGACGACCTCGCCGGCCAGCTCGAACGCGGCCGTCCCCATCTCCCCCCCGAGCCAGCCCACGACCATGACCACTATCATGGCCGACGTTCCGACCAGCACCCCCAGCGCCAGCAGAACGGGAGACAGCACCAGCGCGCACCGGAAGACCACCCGCACGATGGCCAGCGCGGTCTCCCCGCCCGTGGCGTCGTGCAGCGTGCCCCGGACGTTCATGGTCTCGCCGGGGTTCAGGAAGCAGAGCATCACGTGCGCCACCACCACCGCCAGGGCCAGCCAGAGCAGCGGCAGCAGCGAGTGCGCCTGCACGGCCTCGACTATCGCGAAGACGGTCAGCGCGACGGTCCCGAGCATCGCCACCAGGCCCACGCAGTCCATGAACTCGCTGGTGGCCTTCTCGCGCGGGTTGTTGCGCAGCAGGGTCCTGGCGGCGGTGATGAACCGGGCGGCGATGTAATGCGCCACAATGGCGCCGAGGGCCGCCCCCAGCCCGACGAGAAACGCCCTCATGCTGTCCGTCCTGACCGCCGCAACCGTCATGTGGAGCAAGGCCACCGCGCCGGCCATCAACATGCCCACCAGCCCGAGCCTGGCCAGCACGCGCAGGTACGCCTCGAATGCCTCCGGCCACTTCTGGAGCAGCCGCGCTCGCCCGAGCAGGCCGTCAATCAACGGTATCAGCGGCGTGTCCACGGCGAAGACCGCCTCATCGGGCGTGATCACGATGCTCGCGCCGCACCGGGGACACCTCCCCGTCTTGCCGGCCTCGTCCGGCGACACGCTCAACTTCACCGCACACTCCGGGCACCTCATCGTGGACTTGCGCATCAGCTCTCTCCCGCAATGCTGACCAGCCCGGACCGCACGCGCCTGCCGGGCGGACTCGAATATAGAACGCCCGGGAGGGCCTGTCAAGACGCGCCCGGCGGCGGGCGTGCAGCACCGCCCTGCGAAAACGCCGCCAGCCGTTGATAGCCCCCCCCGAAACGGGTAGAGTACCCGCCCCGTCGAACCCGGAGAGGCCCGTTTCAGCGCATCAGGAGGCCCGAGATGGACTGGAAAGCCGCATGGATCTGGCATCCGACGAAGGACCAGATGGATAACTTCTACCTCCACGCGCGGAAGGCCCTCGACCTCTCGCGCGTCCCCGACGAGCCCGTCATCCTCGTCACCGCCAGCAGCCTTTACCAGCTCTACGTCAACGGGCGGATGATCGGCCGCGGGCCGAACCCCACCGACCCGTCCAGGTACTACTACGACACCTACGACGTCGCCGAGCACCTGCGCGAGGGCGAGAACGTCATCGCCGCCCTCTGCTACAACTACGGCGAGGAGTCCCGCGGCGTCCTGAACCAGAACTGGGGCCGCGGCGGCCTCCTGCTCGAACTGCGGGCCGGCGGACCCGACGGCGAGACCCTCGCCGCGACGGACAACTCCTGGCACGTCCTCCAGTCCCCCGCCTGGCGACAGGACGCGCCGGTCAACTGCACCCTCTACGGCGACTTCAAGGAGGTCTATGACTCCCGCGCCGAGCCGGAGGGATGGGCGGAGCCGGGCTTCGACGACGGCAACTGGCTGGCGCCCGAGGTCCTCGGCACGCCCCCCGTCGAGCCGTGGACAAACCTGATACCGCGCGAGATGCCCTTCCTGTCCGACGAGCGCGTCCGGCCCGTCAACGCCTTCTGGGAGAGCGCCAGCGTGACCTATAGCTGGCGCGACGACTGGGAGGTCTACCGCGAGAGGAACCTGGCGGTCGATGCCCCCGGCCGGAGGGAAGGCGAGACCACCCGCGTCTTCAAGACGCACGACGACTTCAGCCCCTCGATCATCCTGGACTTCGGCCGCGACGTGACGGGCTACGTGGACATCGTAATCGCCGACAGCGCCGGCGGCGTCGTGGACGTGCTCTACGGCGAGGACCTCTACCTGACCCGCGTGGACAGCTTCATCCTCAGGGGCGGCCGGCAGGTGCTACGCCCCTACAACCGGCGCACGTTCCGCTACTGCAAGCTGCTCTTCCGCGAGACGCCCGAGCAGATCGAGATCGAAGAGGTTTCCTGCGCGCTGGCTACCTACCCGGTCGAGCGGAGGGGCGCGTTCTCGTGCTCCGACGAGCTGCTCAACCGCATCTGGGAGGTGGGCCGCTACACGATACGCATCAGCATGTTGGACCACTACGTGGACTGCCCGTGGCGCGAGAGGACGATGTACGGCGGGGACATGTACGGCGAGAACCTGATCGCGCACTACGCCTTCGGCGACCCGCGCATGACGCGCAAGTGCCTGCGCCAGATGGCGCACCTCCAGTATCCGGAGGGCGCCCTGCCGCCGTGGGGTCCGTACAGCGGCTGCCACGGATTCTACCCGGCCTGGTCGGCCTTCTGGGCGCTCTGCCTGCTGGACCATTACGAGCTGAGCGGCGACCGGGACCTGCTCCAGGAGCTCTGGCCCAACCTGAAGGCGCTGCTCGAATGGACCATCACGGAGGCGCAGAACGAGTGCGGCCTGATCCGGCGCCCGGTCCGCGCCCCGCGCCAGGAGCGGGAAGCGCCGGAGCCCTCCAGCGGCTACCGGCACTGGATGGAGTCGGAGAGGGGCCGCTGCACGATCTGGGACAACGTCGCGTTCCTGCCCCTGCTGCGGCGGACCGGCGAGCTGGCCCGCGCGCTCGGCAGGGCCGACGAGGCCGAGCGCTACCTGGCCGCCTGCGAGGCGATGGCCGGCGCGATGCAGGAACGCTTCCTCGACCCCGAGACCGGCCTCTACGCCGACGAGGCGGACGGAGAGGGAGCGCGGCGGCCGGGCTTCACCGGGTACCATAACGCCCTCATGCTCTGGACCGGCGCGCTGGACTCCGCATCGGCCCGGCGCGTCATCGAGCGGGTCTTCACGCCGCAGGTGCAGAGCATCGGCGGCCCGTTCGCCGCGCTGTTCATGACGGAGGCGCTCTTCCGCTACGGCGAGGACGGGGCGGCCCTGGACTTCATCAGGGCCTACTGGGGCGAGATGCTCAACCGCGGCGCGACGACGTTCTGGGAGGACCACTTCAGCCTGGACTGGGCCCCGGGCGTGGTCCCCGAGCGCGGCACCAGCCGCTGCCACGGCTGGTCGGCGGGGCCGACCTATTCCCTGCCGGCGCACGTGCTCGGTGTGCGGCCCCTGACGCCGGGCTTCGAGCAGGTCCTCGTCCACCCCCAGCCGGGCGATCTCGACTGGGCGGCGGGCGAGGTGCCGACGCCGCACGGGCCGGTGCGCGTGAGCTGGTCCCGGTCCGCCGACGAGTTCAGGATGGAGCTGGACGTGCCGCCGGGGACGACGGCGCGGGTCGTCCTGCCGCCGGTGACCATGCACGGGGCCGCCGTGTACGTGGACGGCCGCACGGTCGAGTCGGAGGCGGAGGGCGCCGGGCAGGCCGTGACGGTCGGCGACGGGCGCCACGAGGTCGCCCTGAAGGCAAGATGAACCACGACGGACACGACGCTTGCCCGCCGTACGGCGGGAACACGACGTTAACGGCAACGCAAGGATGCAAGGGGACAACCAGCAACAAGAAACGAGCAACAAGCAACTAACCTCCCGTACGCCGACGGCACGACGTCAACGGCAAGGATGGAGGGAAACAACGACCAACAAGAAACAAGAGACTACTGAGCCGTTAGCGGCTCGCCTCTCCGGCGGGCAACGACGTCCGTCCGTCCCGTAGGGACGCCCGATAGTAGCCCACCGATTCATCAGTGGGAACCAATGGCCTACCTCCCCTCAGTCCCGCAGGGACGGCTGAACGTGTGACGGGCCGGCGTCCCGTGCGTTGCCTCCTTCCAGCCGTCCCTGCGGGACTGGGCGTGTTGCGGTTCGGCTGGAGTCCCAGCAGTAAACTGCTGGGCTATTGTCACGCCGCCCCTGCGGGGCGGGCAAATCGAACGCCGCCGCCTCACCGTCACGCTGCCGCAGCCGGGCTTGGCGGCCTTGTGGCGCCGGCATCTTGCCGGCCTGGCCGTGGGCATCCTTGCCCACGGCCTCAACTCAAGCTGCGGGCAAGATGCCCGCAGCTAAGCCGCCTGGAAGGCGGCGCTACAGGCACACCAGCGCGCCGGCAGGACGGCGGGAACAGGACGTTAACGGCAACGCAAGGGTGCAAGGGGACAACCAGCAACAAGAAACAAGAAAAAAGCAACAAGCCGTCAGGGGGGCCGTTAACTTGAATGCCCGGGGGGTATGTGTTACGTTCTAGCAGCCCGTTGAAGAAGGAGGATTCCCCGGAGAGTGCCTGCGCGAGGGGCCGTGTCGGTGTAGCACAGGCGCCCTCGCCTGTGGCGTTCTCAGCCGGGGGCGGCTG
>Ga0180432_10000194_pt1 | contig 98183 bp, 48 predicted proteins | sample SS_ome_10_FD_132414 | JGI IMG/M metagenome (GOLD analysis project Ga0180432, IMG submission 132414) | Hypersaline lake sediment archaeal communities from the Salton Sea, California, USA - SS_1_MS_2 metaG | ecosystem: Environmental > Aquatic > Non-marine Saline and Alkaline > Hypersaline >... | reverse complement strand
CGGTGCGCGGATCGGGCCGATCCGCGACGAGGTTTCCGACGCGTTGGGCACGCCCACCCCCGCCAACTGTCCCGCACCGTCAAGCAGTTCCAGGTGCGCGATCGCGCCGCCATCTGTCGTAAGCACGACGTCCGCCGTTTCGCCGGCGTCAAGGTCAACCCGGTACAGGTCCTTCTTGATCGGCACGGTCGTCAGCGTGATGTCGTCCCAGGCAATGCCGTCAGCCCTCGTCCCCAGATACGAAAAGCGGATCCGGAAATCGGCCCCGAGCGTCAGATCGTTCTCCCCGGCGAAAGCCGTCAGATCGATGCTCTCTTCACGCCAGTGGCGATATCCGTTGCCGCCGGCATTGTACAAGACGTGCCAGTTCACGCCGTCGTCGCTGACGGATATGCCTGTGCCGAACGCATGGCCGGTATACTCGGGTCTGTCCTCGTCGAACCCTTGTGCAGCGCTGGGTTGCAGGCGAGAAAACCCGAAGTACACGTAGCTCAACCCGCTCAGGTCCGTCGTCCACGTCGCTTCAACCAGCCCGAACCCGGACCCACTGCCCCCCATCGGGTCTCCGTCGCCATACCGGCCCATGTGAAGCGCATATTGCCCGCCATGGGCGCCGAAGGCGTCGGTGACGGCAACCGTGGCCGGATCCCAGTCGCCGAGGCGTGTCGTCCAGTCCGGCCCGAGCGAACCGCTTTCAAAGCTCTCAGTGAAGTAGGGCTCGACTTCGATTCCGCCGAACGAGGCGGCCAAAGAAACACCCCCGCCGAGATCGACGAAGCTGCCGCCGAGGTCCTGGGCGTCGGCGACCGTGTCATTCGGCACCCCGTCAAGCGGTTCAGTCTCCAGGGCCGCGTTCAACAGCACGCGGGCCGAATAGCTGCCGGCCGTGTCCACCGCACTGGAGATGCGCAGCACGTATGTGCCCGCCGTATCAACGGTCACGCTCCGGAGCCAGGCGGGTGAGCCCGGGGAAGAGGACGCCGAGGCGCCGGCTACGCTTCCCGCCGGGCCGCGCAATTCCAGCGCGGCCTGCAGGCCCGCAGCCGGCTCGAGAAGCACGGTCACCTTCTGCCCCGCGTCCAGGTCGAACGTGTGCTCGTCAACAGCCCCAGCGGCCAGGTCCCCCGCCACCAGCGCCTCGTAGACCATGCTTCCGTACGGCTCGACCGGCCGGAAGTCCGACGGCGTCGCCGTCCTGTCCGGCTCGACGAAGAACCCGAGAGTGAAGTCGCCACCGGCGACACCGTCACCGGAGACACTCGGACCGATCGGCCAGGCCGGCGTCTCCCCATCCAGGTCGATACCGTTGAGGCCCTCGAACCGGCCGTCCCCGCTGAACAGTGTTAACGTGTAGACATCCTCGGCCAAACCTGCGAGGTTCAGCGTCAGTATCGTCTGTTCGGGGTCGAACGCCCATGATTCGGGCGAGATCTGCCCCACCGATGCACCGGCAAGCTGGACGTCGGTCTCGTCGATCCCACCGGCGGCGATCGGTCTGCCGAACTCGATGGTCACCGTCAGATCGCCTGGCAAGACGTGCTGGCCCGACTGGACGGACGTTGAGATCACCACGGGAGCCGTCACCAGCGTGAACTGGGTATCGAACGCGTTGACGGGCGTGCCGTTCAGATCGGAGACCGCGCCCGCCTCAATCTGTGCCGTGCTGACCCCGTCGGCAATAGCGGGCAGGTCGAACACGACAGTATTCGTGTCCCGGACCGTAACGCCGACAGCGGTCGTGTCGTTTATCGTCAGGTCCGACGCATCAACCGTTGCCAACTGGACGGCGGCGGAGAAGTCGACCACGAACTGCTCTGGTGCGCGGTTGAGCGTTGCGCCGTCGGCCGGCTCGGTCGCTGAGACCTGAAAGCTCGGCGGGTCGGTCGTGTGGCCGCTGACGTTCAGGACATATTCCCCGTGTCCGCCCGCCGGCAGCACGCGGACGACGTATCGACCTGACGATGCGGCGGTATGGGTCAGCAGGGCGTTTCGGCCATCAATTGCGTTGTTGTCGTCCGATCCCACCAGCGCGCCAGCAGGGTCGTAGAGTTCGATCAGCGGGTCAAGTGCGTTCAGGCCCATCGCATCGCCCGGCGTGGCGGTAGCAAGCGTCAACGTGTCGCCGGCATTGACCTGGAGGCTGTAGCAGTCGTGGGCGTGTTGGCCCCCATCGCCGCCGAGGGCAACGATCTGCCCGTATTCCGTGCCCGGCAGGACTCGCACCAGGCCCCACGTGTCCATCTCCTGGACATAGATGGCGTCCAGCGCATACAGCAACTCGTCCCCGAAGACTGCGATTCCCTCAACGCATCCACCGATAGCATGCGTCCCAATCTCGGTTACGGCAGCCGTACTAACGTCGATCTCCAGGACGTCGCCCGCATTGAGCATCAGCAGGGCATTGGAAGTCGCCGCCAGTCCTCTCCCCACATAGCCCCTGGGCGTATCGAGAGTGCGACTGACTGTTCCCGTGTCGTAGTCCAGGACCGTGATGATGCCGTAGTGTTCGTCCGTGATGATGAATATTTCGTCATTGAGATAGGCCAACGCGTTGTTCTCTCCCCCCGGACTGGGAAGCGTTCGGAGGACCAGTCCCGTCTTCGCATCGACCTCATAGATAAGGTCCGACGTATCTGTGGCCACGAGAAGCCCGCCTGGTGTGGTGGCCAGGCCCGTCCTGAAAGTCGGTGTAGACAAAGGAGAGGGGAAACTGTTAACCGAGGCGCCGGTTCTCGGATCGATCTGATGGATTGTGTTCGTTAGCACGTCATAGAGGAAAACAGTCTCGATGACGGCACCAAGGGCCGTACCGGTACGCGTGATGTCTTTTGCCGTCTGGGCGCAGTTATTAGGCTCGGCGTCAAGGGCGGCGTTTCGCGTTACGGTCAGCTCATATTCGTCGTCGGCACCTGTAACTCGCGCGTAGTATGTGCCGTCGGCATCTGCGATCAGAGATTCGACCAGTTGGGCAGAGTTATGCGACTCATCGTTGCCGACCGCCCGAAGGGCGCCTGCACTGTCGTAGACTTCCAGTGCCATGCCGCCCCCGAGATCACACAAGGCCAACTCGATCAGGTCGCCTGAGGCAGCGCTGAAGCTGTACCAATCATCCTCGACGGGCGAGGTGACAATCTCGATTTCGTCCCAGGAATGGTCGAAGTACTCGTTGCGCGACCATATCTGGAACTTGATCTGGACTTGCCCGTCCAGGGAGACGCCGGCCTCGGACGCCGCCGTGACCAAGTCCACCTCGTACGTTGTCCAGTGTCTGTAGTCGTCCTTCTGCGACAAGTTGACCACGGGATGCCAGTTGACCCCGTCATCGCTGATCGACACGCCGTCTGCACTGGCGTGGTCGACGAAGTCACCCTCGAAATCGTTGCGGCTGGCGGTATCCCCCTTTTCCATGAAGCGCAACAGGGGATCCTGGACCCCGGAAACATCCACGCTCCATATCGCCTCAGCCAAATGCCGGGCGTCCGGTGGAATGTCCGTCGGTGTGCGCACCATGGTGAGCGAGTATTGGCTGCCGGGAACTGGCGGGCGCTGAGAGGCCGACGTCCAGACCCCAAGCGAGGCGTAGTCGCTGGTATAGGTGGACCATTCCGGGCCAAGAGCCCCGCTCTCGAAATCCTCTGATGCGACCACGATGACCGGTGATTCGTGCACCACCGCCGCACGAGAGGCGCCGAAACCGAGGTCGATGAAGCTGGCGTCGATGTTCTGGGCCGTGGCGAGGGTGTCATTTGCCGCCCCGCCGAGGGTCTCTTCCTCGACGGCGGCATTCAGGTACGCCCTCAGGCTGTAGTCGCCGGTGCCAGCGGCAGCCGTCACGTCTATGGTGTACGTGCCGGATGACGGTGCCTCGGTGGTCTGCGTCCAGGCGGTCAGGCCCGCCCCCGGCGCCGGACAGGAAGCCAGTTCCACCGAGCCGGGGTCCAGCACGGACAGTGAGACGTCCAGCGACGGATCGTGCGGCTCGACGACGGTTGTGAGTGTTTGTCCGGCCTCGAGGGCCACGGTGAAGTGATCCACGTCGGCCGGGGCAGACAGGTTGTCGACGACGCTGGTCTGATAGATCAGCGAACCCAGCGGATCGACGGCCTGGAAGTCGGCCAGTGCGCCGTCCAGCATCAGCCGTGGTTCGAGGCGCTCCAGCGCCGGAAGAAGGCCCCCGCCCCGTACGAGGTCCGCCCGCTGCAACGGATTGCCGCACCCGTCGTTGCCGCCCATGCTCTCGCTCCCTTGCCGTCCCGTGGCTGACTCAACCGCGACGTGGAGCCACAGAGGTCCAGGCGGGCTCCTTCAGGGCGGTCCACCCACGACCTGCAGGGCACCCACGCTGCCCACCGTGCATCGCACCATGCGGACCAGCAGCCACAAGTACCAGCACCTCAATATAATACGGGAATATGGGCAATTCGGTAAGGTCATTCTGAGGTTCAGCGTCTGGGGCTCCATGATTGGCATGAGAACACCAGACCTGTGTGGGGCCGGACCGAGCCCCGGCGACGCATGCGGGAAGCCGACGACCGTCCAACGTCCGCCTCCGTGGGCAGGCGCGGCAAGACGCCGTCGTTGCCGGCCGGACATCTCAGCCCCAGGATGCGAGCTTGTCACGCCCGAAGGGGGACAGTTCGCGCAGGCGCCGGATGATCGGCGGCAGGACCTCCAGCACCTTGTCGACCTCCTCGTCGGTGGTGTAGACGCTGAGGCTGAAGCGGATGGAGCCGTGCGCGGCGGTGTAGGGCACGCCCATGGCCCGCAGGACGTGGCTGGGCTCGAGGCTGCCGGTCGTGCACGCCGACCCGCTCGAGGCGCAAATCCCGTGCTGGTCGAGCATCAGCAGGATGGCCTCGCCCTCGACGTACTCGAAGCTGATGTTCGTCGTGTTGGGCAGCCGGCAGTCGGACCGCCCGTTCAGGCGGGCATCGGGACAGCGCTCCAGCAGTCCGGCCTCCAAGCGGTCGCGCAGGGCCCTGACGCGGGTCGTCTCGGCCTCGAGGCGCTCGTGGGCCAGTTCGGCGGCCTTGCCCAGGGCCACGATCAGCGGCACGGGCTCGGTCCCGCCGCGTCGGCTGCCTTCCTGGTGCCCGCCGACCAGGAACGGACTGAACCGCACGCCCCGGCGCACGTACAGGGCGCCGATGCCCTTGGGCGCGTGCAGCTTGTGCCCGGACAGGCTCAGCATGTCGATCGGAAGCTCCGCCAGGTTCATGGGGATCTTTCCGACGGCCTGCACCGCGTCGGTGTGGAACAGCACGCCGCGGTCACGGCACATCGCGCCGATCTTCTCGACGGGGAAGATCACGCCGGTTTCGTTGTTCGCCCACATGACCGACGCCACCGCCGTGCTGTCGCTCAGCGCGTTGCCGATGTCGGCGATGTCCAGCATGCCCTGGCTGTCGACGGGGACTTCCGTCAGGTCACAGCCTCCCTCCCCGGGGGCGCCCCTGGCGAGTTTTCGGCACAGGTTCCTCACCGCCGGGTGCTCCACCCGCGTGGTGACAATGTCCCGCCTGTCGGGACTCAGCTCGATGGCGCTGCGAATGGCCGTGTTGTCGCTCTCCGTGCCGCACGAGGTGAAGATGATCTCCGCCGGGTGGCAGCCGAGCAACTGGGCCACCTGCCGGCGGGCGGTATCCACGTCGTGAGCGACTTCCCCGCCGAACGTGTGCACGCTGGAGGGGTTGCCGTAGCGCGGGCCGAGGAACGGGGCCATGGCCTGGCAGACCTCGTCTGCCACCCGCGTCGTCGCGTTGTTGTCGAGGTAGATCACGTCAGGCATCGGAAGTCTCCTTGACGGACGGTTCCTGGGTCAGTCGCCCGCCGACGTCCTCGACGGTGATGGCCGGGTCCACCAGCTCGCGGAGCTTGGCGCCGACCGTGCCGTCCGCCGTGAAGTCCTTAACCCGGCACCAGGCGCATTGGCCCCGGAACGCCACCTGGACCGTCGTGCCGACAACGTCCACCAGCTCGATGTCTCCCCCGTCGTGCTGGAGGATCGGGCGGACCTCCCTTTCGATCACGTCCTGAACCATCCGGATGCGCTGGATGTTGGTCAGGGGTGCGGGGGCCGCCCGGGCCGGGGCCTCGGCGGCGACCTTCTCGCCTTGGACCCGCGCGAGGATCTCCTCGATTCGGGGATGGCACGACCCGCACCCGCCGCCCGCCTTGGTGTAGTGCGTCACCTCCTCGACCGTCTTCAGGTCGTGATCGCGGACGACCTTCTCGATCAGCGTGTCGGTCACGCCGAAACACTGGCAGACGACGCCGCCGGCGTCCTCAAGCTCGAACGGCTCGTCCCGGTACTGCGCGATCGCCTTCTGCAGCGCCTCCATGCCCATGACCGAGCAGTGCATCTTCTCTTCCGGCAGCCCGCCGAGATACTCCGCGATGTCGTCGTTGGTGATCCGGGCGGCCTCGTCCAGCGTCTTGCCCTTGACGATCTCGATCAGCGCGTCGCTCGACGCAATCGCGCTGGCGCAGCCGAACGTCTGGAACCTGGCGTCCGCGATGCGCCCGTCGTCGTCCAGGGCGATCATCAGTCGCAGGGCGTCTCCACAGGTGATGTTGCCGACCGTGGCGTCCAGATCGGGTTCGTCGATCTGGCCGGCGTTCTTCGGGTCCAGGAAGTGCGCTTTAACTTTATCCGTGTAGTCCCACATGGGTTTCCCTTTCACAGTAGCCTGCGCCGCGGGCGGCCAGGCCGCTGCGGCGCCGAGGCGCTATCCATAGCAGTATAGCGTGCGGCGCATACGGATACAGGGCAACTGACCCCGGGACGCCGCCCGGTCATCGCCCGATGGCGCCGGCGTCGCGCAGTTCCCGGATGGCCCGCTCGCCGTAGCCGAGCAGTTCGGCGAGGATCTGCTCGTTGTGCTCGCCCAGCGCCGGTGCGTTGGGTTTGGCCGTCACGTCGCCCTCGCCGCGGAACTTGACGGGGTTCCCGGCGACGCGGAAGTCTCCGGCGCCTTCGACCGGGACGAGCATGTTCCGGGCCCTGATCTGCTCGTAGTCGAACAGGTCCTCGACCGTGTTGACCTTGGCGCAGGGCACGCCGGCGGCGCCGAGCGCCTCGAGCCAGCACGCCGTCGTCCGCCCGGCCAGGCACGCCGTGATGACCTCCTTCAGTTCCGCGTGGTGTTTCGTGCGCAGGGCGTTGGTCGCGAACCGCGCGTCGTCGGCCAGTTCGCCCCGGCCCAGAACCGCGCACAACGCGCGGAAGATCCTGTCGTTGCCCACGGCGATGACGATGGCCGAGTCGCTCGTGTCGAACAGGTCGAAGGGCGTGACCGACGGGTGCCGCGCGCCGAGCGGGGCGGGCACCTTGCCGCTGGTCTGGTACCGCGCAATGGCGTTCTCCAGCACGGAGACCGCGCTGTCGAGCATGGCCACGTCGAGCCTGGCCCCCCGGCCCGAGCGGCCGCGCCTGAACAACGCCGTCACGATGCCGATCGTCGTGTACAGCCCGGAGACGATGTCGGCGATCGACGAGCCGACGCGAACGCACTGCCCGTCGGCCGTGCCGGTGATCGACACCAGGCCCGAGAGCGACTGGATGATCATGTCGTAGGCGGCCTGGGAGGCGTCGGGTCCGGAATGCCCGAACCCGCTGACGCTGGCGTAGACGATCGAAGGATTCAGCTCCCTGACGCGCTCCTCGCTGAAGCCGAGCCTGGCCAGCGTGCCCGGGCGGTAGTTCTCGACCAGCACGTCGGCCTTGCGGATCAGGTCGGCCAGGACGTCCTTTCCGCGATCGGCCTTCAGGTTCAGCGTCAGCGACTTCTTGCCGCAGTTGATGCTGACGAAGTAGGCCGACGTCGCGCCGGCCTCGTCCAGGAACGGGCCGAAGTGCCTGGCGTCGTCTCCCGTGGCTTGGGCTTCGACCTTGATGATCTCGGCGCCGAGGTTGCCGAGGACCATGGTGCAGAAGGGCCCGGCCAGGACGCGCGTCAGGTCGATCACGAGAATGCCGTTCAGGGGCGGGGCTGTCATCGGTCTCTCCGTCTGGATGTCCATCGGCCGTTACGTCAATCCGAGCTGGCGGAGCCTGTTCTGGCCGGGGATGCCGTCGGCGCTCCACCCCCGCAGCCGGTAGTACGCGTCCAGCATCGCGTCGAGGTCCTGCCGCCGGCAGACCCTTCCCTTGGCCGGGCCTTCGGGAATCGGTTCGTTCATCACGCGCCAGGGCAGGGTGTCGTCCTTGCGGGACGCGCCGCGAGAGACGTTGACCAGACGCTCCAGGTTGAAGACCCGCTCCCCGATCGTCTCCAGGTCCGCGACGCCCAGGTCCCAGCCGGTCACGGCGTTCAGCACCTCGGCCAACTCCGGAGTGATCATCGTGCCGAAGCCCTTCTCGGCGACGAATCGGCAGATGACCATCGAGTCGCCGACGGCGGTGAAGTACTGGTTCTTCTGAACGTACTTCGGCTGCGGGGCGAAGCCGGGGTCGGCCTCGGGCACAAGGTACTTCGGCCTGGCGTCGTGGTGACTTCCCCCGCGCGTCGAGGTGGCGTACGACAGCGACATCTCGCGCAGCCCGCGAGCCGAATGGCCCGCGATCTCCAGGCCCTTGACCGCGTAGAGGCACTTGCGGGCGTCGCCGCCGAACTCCTCGGCCAGGCGCCACGACCCCTCGGCCAGCTTCGCTCCAATGCCCTCTCTCAGGGCGGTCTTGCGGATCAGGTCGATCGTGCCCGGTCCGTCGGCGAAGTGGACGCCGCGCCCGAAATCCGCCTGCGCGACGATCCCCCTCTCGAGGCACTCGGCGACGAACGAAAGCGTCACGCCCATCGAGATCGTGTCCAGGCCCATCAGGTCGCAGAGGTGATTGGCGTTGACGATGGCGTCGACGTCGCGGTTGTCGAGCATCGACCCGAGCGCGTAGAGCGTTTCGTACTCGGGCATCTTGACCGGCTTGCCGGCGTACGGGCCCTCGGCCGCCTCGACGGTCTTTCCGCAGGCGACCGGGCAGCCGTGGCAGGTGATGTCCTTGCGGCGGTATCGCGCCCGCAGGAGTTCCCCGCTGATGTCCTCGGCATGTTCGAACGTCTCCCGGGAAGCGTTGTGCGTGCAGAGCATGCCTCGGGCGTTGATGAGGTTCACCAGGATCGGCGTGCCGTGGCTGTGCAGCGCGGCGGTGCCTTCCCTGAGCAGGCCCAGGCGCTCTTTCAGGCAGCCGACGAGCCGCTTCCCGTCGGCGATCCGCGTTCGCCTGGCGCCCCTGACGACGAGGGCCTTGAGGTGCTTGGCTCCCATGACGGCGCCCATGCCGGCGCGTCCGGCGGCCCCGGGGCGATGGCCCCCGCCGACGATGTTGGCAAACAGCACGCCGTTCTCGCCGGCCGGGCCGATCGCCATGGCCATGCCGCCCGGACCCTCCTGCAAGGCGAGCGCCTCGAGCGTCGCCTCGGTGTCCTTTCCCCGCAGGGCCGCGGCGTCCTTGATCTCGACGCCGTCGTCGGTGACCAGCAGGTAGACCCACCTCTCGGCGCGCCCGGTGACGACAATGGCGTCGAACCCGGTGCGTTTCTGAACGGCGGCGAACGTGCCCCCGAAGTTCGAGTCCGCCAGCAGCCCGGTCAGCGGCGAGATGGCCGCCACGTGCCCCCGGCTCGAACCCCAGACGGGCGTATCGGTGACCGGCCCGACGGCGAAGGCCAGGGCGTTGTCCGGCCCGAGCGGATCGGCCCCGGGCGGGACGGCGTCGTGGATCAGCTTGGCGGCCAGGCCGTTGCCGCCCAGGTACTTCCGCGCAAAGGCTTCGTCGAACCGGTCCCGGCCGATGTCACCTGACCCGAGGTCCACCTTGAGGATGTTGCCGTGGTGTCCGAACATGGCCGTCTGTCCTGCACGGGGGCAAGCCGCCCACATGACCGAAGGCGTTCACTATAGCCGAACCGCCCGGTGTCTTCACGGGATCTGTGTCTGTGAGGTGCACGGCTTGCACGGCGCAGAAGCCATGGTGTACGATGGACGGCAAGCCGGATGACACGCGAGCGTTCGGTGCGGCAGCGCGGGAGGGAGATTGCCTCAGAGGGCTCGGCGTGCGGTGAAAGGGACCTTGCAATGCATGCTTCCGTTCCATGCGTTCGTCGACGTGCCTCGCCGAGGTGCCGACTGTGCGTGTGGACGGCGGCGGTTGTCCTGCTGCCGGTATGTGTCCGGGCGCAGGCGCCGCCGCGCCCGGGTACGGGCAAGGGCGCCCGGCGGTTCGACGATCGCGCCGCCTGGACCCGGGCCCACCTGGCCGGGCCGCTCACAGCCGCCGAGACGCGGAAATTCATGAAGCGCCTGGCCCGGTACGTCGAGGCCAACCACCTCAAGACCGCCGCCGACTCGCCCCAGCGAGGCATGTGCTACGAGTACGTCGACGTGCGGCGCAAGGGGCACTACGATCAGTGGGTCCAGGGCGAGGGGCTGGACACCATGCACGACGGGGCGTGGTACGCCGCGGCCATGGTCAACGCCGCCCGCGCCACCGGGGACGATGACTACAAGCGTTTCCTGGTCACCTGGCAGCTTCCGTTCTATCTGAAGATGCTCAACCACAGTGACACGCTGTTCACGTGGAAGGGCGCAACCAGCCGAAAGGGCGCCGCGCCGTGGGGCAAACCGTGGGCCTTCCAGGAGGGCGAGAAGGGGTTTGTGCCCTACTGGTGGGACGACGGCGCGTCGGTGAGCCTCGAACGGCGACGCAGCAGGCACAACCTCACGAACCGCCCGAGCGTGAACCGCCTGGCCGGCAAGCCCAACCCCAAGGCGCTGCTGTCAGGCTACGCGCTGGGGATGAGCAATCACATGGCCCAGGATCTGGCGGTGATGGTGCAGCAGTCGTGGCTGCTGCTGCGGGGCTCGCAGGACGCGGGCGAGCGGAAGCTGGCCGGCGAGGTCGCCACCGCCGCGGCCCATCTCCACGCCTGTCGCATGAGGCACTTCGGGCGCATCCCGATGTGCGCCGCGGCGGCGGCGTTGTGCACCGGCGACGCGGAGCTGATGAAACGCGTCCCCGGCCTCCGGGCGGACAGGGCCCTGACGCCGGGCAACCATATCGTCCGCTGCCTGCGGACCTTCCCCGCCGACAGGCGGTTGTCGCTGCCCGGGTTCGCCGACAATCAGCAGTACAGCTACTACACTCACCTGGCCCGCAGCGGCGGAAAGGTCTCCCGCGCCCTGGCGTTCCAGACCGTCTACGACGCCTACACCGAACCGATGCTGTTTCGCTACTACTGCGACGACTGGCCCGTCCCGGCGGGAATCAACCGGTTCGACCTGCACGGCATCATGACGGCCGGAGGAAAGCTCTGCGACTACCGCTCCGACCGGAAAGGACACTTCGGCCTGCCCAAGCCGATCGGGTCGCGCATGGGCCCACAGAACATGATCGTGTGCGGCTGGGCGGTGCAGATGCTCAAGGCGATGCCGGGCCTGTGGGAAGAGCCTTGCGCGCGCAGGGGCGGCGAGGACGTGCGCGTGGTCATCGTCGACCCGGCCCCCGGGGCCGGGCCCGCCGGCAAGGTCCGCCCGGCCGAGGTCCGTCTCGGGCCGGCAAGGCTGGAGATTGTCAGCACGCGGCACGCCATGAAGATCCGCGGGCGATGCCGCGGCAGGGAACTGACCGTCACGCTGTTCGACCGGCCCGATTGCGGCGGCACGCACGCGGCGGTGACGGTCCGCCCGGGCAGCCTCACCGCCGTCAACGGCCAGGGCAAGCCTCTGATCGTCACCGGCAAGGCCGCCGCTGCCGGGGCGGAAATGTCGTTCGAGTTCGAGCTGCCCTATACCGTCGTCAAGGCCCAGCGCCCGTGGGGCAACGGCCTGGAGCACTGCCGATATTCCGTCGCCGTCGGCGCCCACAAGCGGAACCTGTACCTGGCCAGCGCCGAGCCGCAGGTGCTGGCGTGGCTGAGGCACGAACTCGGCGCCGGCCTGCGGACCTGGCGGGCCGTCTTCGACGACAAGGGCTGCATCCCCACCGGCATGGGCACCGGGCGCCACTGGGACACCTTCAGCGACACCGGAGGCTACGCCCACCTGATCAGCGCCGCGGCCCAGTGGCTGCTCATCCTCGAAGGCAAGTTCGACTGGCAAGTGCACGGCTTTCCCGACGTATAACACCATGGAGATCGCCCATGCCGAATGGATCGAGAACGGCCCTGGCGGTGCTGGCGACATTGACGGCCGTTGCCTCGCCGCTTCCGGCCAAGCCTCGGGCCGGAAGCCCGACCGCTGCGGCGGGCAAGCCCAGAATCGTCGTGATGACGGACATCGGCGGCGACCCCGACGATCGCCAGTCGATGGTGCGATTCCTCCTGTATGCCTGCGACTTCAAGGTCGACGGGCTCTGTACGGGTTTCGGTCACGGGCACTACAAGACCACTCGCCCGGACCTGATCCGCCAGGCCGTCAACGCCTATGCCAAAGTGCTGCCGAACCTTCGCAGGCATCGTCGGGACTATCCCTCGGCCGAGGCCCTCCGCGGGCTGATCAAGGACGGGCACAACGGCGACCCGCACCGGGTCGGCAAGGACATGGACTCCGAGGCCTCGGACTGGATCATCAAGGTTCTGGACCGCGACGATCCACGGCCGGTGTGGTTCTCGATCTGGGGCGGTCCGCGGGAGTTGGCCCAGGCGATCTGGAAGGTCCAGCAGACGCGGTCGGCAGCGCAATTGGCGGCTTTCAAGAAGAAGATCCGCGTTCACTCGATAGCCGACCAGGATCGCACGGCCGGGTGGGTCAAGACGAACCACCCGGACGTGTTCTGGCTGTACTCTCGGACGCTGTTTCGCGGGATCTGGCAGGCGGGGGACCCGTCGCTGGTCTCGCCGCAGTGGCTCGAGCGTCACGTCCGTTCGGGCCACGGCCCGCTGGGGCAGGTGTATCCTGCCAAGGCCGCCGGAAAGGCCGGCGTCAAGGAGGGTGACACGCCCTCGTTTCTCTACGTGCTGCCCAACGGCCTGAGCGACCCGGCCAAGCCCGGGTGGGGCAACTGGGGCGGTCGGTTCCGGCCCAGCGGCCGTGGGGCCGAGTATCTCCCGGCCGAAGACATCTCGGGCAGCCGCCGCGACATGCTCTACACGATTCACCGCTGGCGGCGGGCCTATCAGAACGCGTTTGAGGCCCGCATGGACTGGTGTGTCAAACCCCCCGACCAGGCCAACCACGAGCCGCTGGCCGCCTGCAACCACACGCCCGGGCCCCGCGTTCTGGAGATCGCGACCGAGCCCGGGGCCGCCGTGACGCTGAGCGCCGAGGGCTCGTCCGATCCCGACGGTGACAGGCTGTCGTACAGGTGGTGGGTCTACCGCGAGGCCGGGACCTACTGGGCAGCGCCTCGGATCAAGGGCAAGACGGCCCCCGAGGCCCGCCTCACCGTGCCCCGCGAGGCATCCGGCCGGACCATTCACGTGATCCTCGAGGTCACCGACTCGGGCAAGCCCCCGCTGACGGCGTATCGTCGCGTCGTCCTGAAGGTGGCCGGCAAGCCCGTCAAGCCTCCGGGCGGCACGAGGGCCGACGACGAGGACACGACCGCGCCGGTGACGAGGCTTTCCGGCCCGACAACCCGGGACGTCACGTGGGGGTTCTATCGCGGGATCAACCTCAACGGCCCCCCGGTCAAGATCGACGGGAACACGTGGGACGGCGACCGGGCCAGGGACTTCACCTGCAAGGACAGGGCCGTGAACTCGCCCGGCGTGCGGCTGCGCCCCCCCACCGACCCTGCCCGCGCGAAGATGATCCATGCCTTCCGCTGGAACCGCGCCGTTCGCATGTCGCTGTCCCGCGTCCCCGCCGGCAAGTACGCCGTCTACGCCTATGTCTGGGAGGACAACAACCCCGAAACGTTCAGTATCTCTCTGGGCGGACGCGTGGTCCAGCGCGACTACAACAGCGGCAGGCAGGGCCGGTGGCAGCGGCTCGGGCCGTGGATGACGTCCGTCAGCGACGGGACTATCGTCATAACCAGCCGAGGCGGCGCGGCGAACTTCTCCGGCGTCGAGGTCTGGCGAGCCGTAACGCGGTGAGCCCGAGGCAAGAGGAGACAGGCACCCCAACGGGGTGTCCCTTCGGGGCACGTGTTCGGCCTGGGGTTTGCGCCCGAGCCGGCCCCGTTTTTCGACTCGGCCCTGCCCGTCACAACACGATACAATATCGGCTGGAAGTAGCTGACGCGGAAGGAGCAGCATCAATGGCGGCCGGCTCCTATCGAGCCTCTGTATCCAGACAGCGCTGTGTTCTTCGGCGCGGGGCCGTCGTTGCGGCGGTGGCCGTGGCCGCGGCGTATGCGCCGGTGATTGCCAAGCGTCCGGCGTCCTACAACCCCGTCGGCGCGCTGCGGACGTTCAACGTCCAGGCGGTCCGGCTGGCGGTGAAGGACCTGGCGGCCACGCACGGCGGGACGTACCCGGACGGTGAGCGGTATCTGGCCCGGCTGGACAAGCTGGCCGCCGAGCGAGCGGCACTGCTGAAGTCGATCGACGGCGGATCGAGGCAGGCCCCCGCCCGCGCCGCCACGCTGCTGAAGGACCTGCGCCTGCTTCGCCGCCAGGCCCTGCTGGCCAACCCCCTGCTGAAGGACCTCCGCGTGCTGGTCGTCAAGCGGGCGGTCAAGCACGGCGGGAACTTCAAGCAACTGGGCATGCCGTCCAACCACCAGTGCAATTCCTGCCTGGCTCGCGGCGGGTACGACAACGAGATCGCCATCCTGTCCCCGGCCCGGCCCGGGGCCGAACTCGAGACGCTCTACCGCCCGGCCAACAAAGGCTACGTCGGCGAGATCGACCTGGACTGCCGCGCCGCCAAGCTCCTGCTGACCCAGAGCGACCGCACGAACTGGAAGGTGTGGGAGATCGGCGTGCAAGGCGGCCGGTCCGCCCGTCCGCGGCAGGTCTCGAAGATGCCCGACGACGTCGACTGCTTCGACGCCTGCTACGTGCCCGGGGGGCGGATCGTTTTCGGCTCGACGGCGTCGTTCCAGTCCGTGCCGTGCTGGCACGGGCGGGAGCGGGTGACCAACCTCTACGTAATGGATGCCGACGGCACGGGCGTGCGCCGGCTGTGTTTCGACCAGGACCACAACTTCCACCCCGTCGCGCTGCCCGGCGGGCAGGTGCTCTACCACCGCTGGGACTACACCGGCATCAGCCACATCTTCCTGCGCCAACTGATGGTGATGAACCCGGACGGCACGGGGCAGCGGGCGATCTACGGCACGAACACGTGGTTCCCGAACTCGCTGTACTTTCCTCGCCCCTTGCCCGGGCGCAGGGGCATGATGGTGTGCATCCTGTCCGGGTACCACGGGGTGCACCGCATGGGCCAACTCGTCCTGCTGGACACCACCCGCGGCAGCCAGGGCGTCGAGCCGCTGGTCAAGCGGATCTCCGGGCAAGGCGACCCGATCGCGCCGAGAATCGCCGACGTCCTGGTCAACCAGGACTGGCCGAAGTTCCTCCATCCCTACCCGCTCAGCGACAAGCACTTCCTCGTCTCATGCTGGGGAGGTGGCAATCGGCTGTGGGGGATCTACCTGGCCGACGTCTTCGACAACCTGGTGCTGGTCCGCCAGGAGCCCGGCTATGCGCTGCTGGAGCCGGTGCCGCTGCTGCCGCGCCCCGAGCCGAGACAGGTCCCCGATCGCGTGGACCTTTCCCGTAGCGACGGTGTGCTGTTCCTGCAGAACATCTACGCCGGTCCCGGCCTGGCGGGCGTGCCGAAAGGGACGATCAAGCGCCTGCGGGTGATCGCGTACAACTTCGGGTACCTGGACCTGGCCGGGCCGGACAAGATCGGGTTCGGCGGCCCGTGGGAGGCGATGCGGATCCTCGGCACGGTGCCGCTGAGCGCCGACGGCATGGCCGCGTTCCGCGTGCCCGCCAACACGCCGCTGGCTTTCCAGCCGCTCGACGCCGAGGGCAAGGCCGTCCAATTGATGCGGAGCTGGCTTACGCTCATGCCCGGTGAGACGCAGTCGTGTATCGGCTGTCACGAGCCGATCCGCGACGCCCCGCCGGGCCCGCAGGGCGGCGCGGCGATGCGGGCGCCGGCGGCTCTCGATCCCTGGTACGGCCCGGCCCGGGGGTTCGACTTCGCACGCGAGGTCCAGCCCGTGCTGAACGCCTGGTGCGTTCGCTGCCACGATGGCCGCCCCGACTCGGCCGGCCGGCGGAAGCCCGACCTGCGCCCCGAGACCAGCCACCCGGGCTACCGGGGCCGGGCCATCAGTGGGCTCGGCCTGAGGCGAATGCACCCGGCCATGAGGGCCAAGACCGGCGGACGTATCCGCTACACCCCAGCCTACGATGCCCTGCTGCCGTACATCCGACGCGTCGGCATCGAGGACGACGTGAGCCTCCTGGTCCCCGGCGAGTTCCACGCCGACACGAGCGAGCTGATCCAGATGCTGGCCAAGGGCCATCAGGGCGTACGGCTGGACGCCGAGGCGTGGGACCGGCTGGTCACGTGGATCGACCTGAACGGGCCGTGTCACGGCACGTGGCGGGACGTGCACCCGTACCCGAGCACCTCGGCCCGTCGGCGGGCCGAACTGCGGAAGATCGTGGGCGGGCCGCCTGACGACCCCGAGGCCCGCGGCCCCGCCGCAACGCTTAAAGCACCCCCCGCCGAGCCCGAACCGCTGCCGAAGGTCAGGCCCGTCACGGCGCCCGGCTGGCCGTTCGACGCGGCCGAGGCGGCCAGGCGGCAGAAGGCCGCCGGCGGCCCGACCCGGCGCGTACTCGACCTCGGCGGCGGCGTGACGATGACGCTGGTGCGCATTGCGGCGGGGTCGTTCGTGATGGGCAGCGCCGCCGGCGATGCGGACGAGCGCCCGCCGGCGCGGGTGCGGATCGACCGGGCGTTCTGGATGGGCGCGTGCGAGGTCACACACGAGCAGTTTCGCCGGTTCTCGCCGGGCTTCTCCGCCGGGTACTACGCCAAGCTCCACAACCGCCCCGACGACCAGGGCATGCGCCTGGACGCACCGGCCCAGCCGGTGCTGCGGGTCTCGTGGCGGCAGGCATCGGCCTTCTGCCGGTGGCTGTCCAAGAGGACTCACCGCCGGGTGCGCCTGCCCACCGAGGCCCAGTGGGAATACGCCTGCCGCGCCGGAACCGCCACGCCGCTGAACTACGGCAAGGTCTCGGCCGACTTCTCCACGCAGGCCAACGTGGCCGACAAGGTGTTCGTTCGCAAGAACGTCACCGGAGGCGTCGAGCATCTCGACCCGGGCGGCCGCGGGCTGGCCGACACGCGGTTCTCGGACGGCCAGGCCGTCACCGCACCCGTCGGACGGTATCGCCCCAATGCGTGGGGCCTGTTTGACATGCACGGCAACGCGGCCGAGTGGACGCGAACAACGTATCGGGCGTACCCCTACAGCGCCGAGGCCGGCCGAAACGACGGCGACGACAGCGACGGCCGCAAGGTCGTTCGCGGCGGGTCGTTCTTCGACCGTCCCGACCGCTGCCGAAGCGCCTTGCGCACAACCTATCCGACCTGGCAGCGCGTGTTCAACGTGGGCTTCCGCGTCGTCTGCGAGGACAAGTAGGCGCCTGCAACACAGGGAACGGGACCATGGCACGAGACCTTTTGTTTCACATCGCGCTGCTTGTCGCTATCGGCAGCCCCATGCACGCAGGCGAGCTGGTCCTGGTCAAGGACGGGGCCCCGCGGGCGGAGATCGTCCTGGCCGAACCGTCGCCGCGGACGACGCGACTGGCGGCGAGCGAACTGCGGGCGCACGTCAAGAAGCTCTCCGGGGCAACGCTGCCTGTCGTCACCGCGCCCGGCAAGGCGGCGGTGAAGGTGTACGTCGGCCGCAGCCCGCACACGGACAGGCTCGGCATCACGACCGACGACCTGAAGTACGGGGCCTACCGCATCGTCTCCGGCGACGACTGGCTCGTGCTGATCGGAGACGACACCGACTTCGTGCCGCGAGAGCCCTGGGCGCGGAGCCATTCGCACTACCTCAAGCACATGCTGCCCGCGTGGGACAAGCTCACCGGCACCACGTGGGGAAACCCGGCCATGTCCCGGCTGTACAAGCACTACACCGGGCGCGCGTTCGACTTCGGCAAGCCTGGGTGCGAGCGGCGCGACAAGAACGACACGATCCACGTCTGGGCCTTCGACGAGCGCGGGTCGCTGAACGCGGTCTACGGCCTGCTGCGTCGCCTCGGCGTGCGGTGGTACATGCCGGGGCCGCTCGGCGAGGTCACCCCCCGCCGGCGAACCATCGCCCTGGGCAAGATCGACCGGACCGTCAAGCCGGACTTCCCCATCCGCCGATTCAACTTCCGCTTCCGCATCCAGCCGCGCGACGTGGCGCTCTGGGCGATGCGCCTGGGCGTGCGCGACGCGTACGGAGTGTGGGTGCCTCACGGCATGGCGCGGGTGACCGAGCGCGACGAGATGAAAAAGGCCCACCCGGAGTACTACGCCGTCTACAACGGCAAGCGGGCAACGGACCGCAACCAGTTGTGCCTGTCGAGCGAGGCCCTGGTGCAGGAAAACGCCCGCTTCATTCGCAAGGTGTTCGACGTGTACGGTTTCTCCGCGGCGTCCGTGATGCCGAACGACGGGTTCGTCGTCATGTGCCAGTGCGCCGACTGCAAGGGCAAGGACGACCCCGATCGCGAGTATCGCGGGCGGATGTCCGACTACGTCTGGGGCTATGTCAACCGCGTGGCGAGAGAAGTGGCCAAGACCCATCCCGACAAGAAAATCATCTGCTGCACGTACAACCTCTACAAGCTGCCGCCCGTCAGGATCAAGAAGCTCGAGCCCAACGTCATCGTCTGCATCGTCGGCGGGCGGCGGCCGCGGGAGTCCAAGCCCGAGCAGCGCAAAGCCATCCGCGACCTCCGCCGCGGGTGGCTGGCCAAGACCGACAACCCCATCATGATCTTCGAGAACTATCCCTTCACCGGCCGCGGGTGGTACCTGCCGTCCTACCTGCCACACGTCATCGGCGAGAGCATCAACGCCGTCAAGGGCATCTCGCAGGGGGAGGATATCTGGCTGACGCTCGGGCACACGTTCGAGGCCCCGGGCTACAACCACTTCAACGTCTACTTCACCGCGCGGATGTACTGGGGCGGCCGGCGCGACGTGGACGCGATGTTCAGCGAGTACTGCCGCCTGTTTTACGGCCCGGCCGAGAAGCAGATGAAGGCGTTCTTCGAATACTGCCAGGGGAACTGGCAGGAGATGGTCGCGGACACCGAGAAGATCGACCGGGCGCTCGGGCTGTTCGCGGCCGCCCGGAAACAGGCGTCGGCTGACGGCGTATACGGCCGGCGCATCGCGCTGGTAGCCGACTACCTCGAGGCGCTCAAGAACCGCCGCGCCCAGCTCGCCAAGCCGCGAGGCAAGGTGCCGGAGCTTCGCATGGCCCGGGACGCGGCCGGCATCCGCATCGACGGTAAGCTCGACGACAAGTACTGGCTCAAGTGCCCCGTGCGGAGCACGCGCACACTGCGGATGCTCCAGACCGGCCGCAAGGCCACGCTCAAGACCGTCTTCAAGGTCGCCTGGGGCAGGGAGGGCTTGTACTTCGCCATCCGCTGCGAGGACGAAGGCAAACCGACCATCGCCACGCGCCGCAACGACGACCCGGCGATCTGGTACGGGGACGTCGTGGAGATCCTGCTGGAGACCGAGTCGCATTCGTACTACCAGATCGCGATTAACCCCGCCGGCGCGGTCGCCGACATGGACCGCCGGGCGCCCAAGGACAGGCGGATGCGCTGGGACTCGCAGGCCGAGGTCGCCGCGACGGTAGACGACGGGGGCTGGAGCGTCGAGGCCCGCATCCCCGTCGTTCCCAAGACCAGCGACCCGCTGCACCAGGTCGTCGGCCGCAAGCCTACCAGCAGTCTCCCGTGGTACTTCAACGTCTGCCGTCAGCGTATCCGCGGCAAGACGGCCGAGCACTTCGCGTTCTCGCCGACGGGCAAGAAGACGTTCCACGACGTCCTGAAGTTCGCCAAGCTCTACGGCAGGTAGACCGGACCGCGGCGCAGCCGTACCAAACGCCCCATGACGGCGGCGTGGGGGCCCCGACGCAGTCATCGGGCTTTTCCTGCTGCGCTCACGGATGACGAGCGTCAATTGGGCGGCGATGTCACGAACGTGACCGACTTGCTCTTCTCGTCGATCACGTGGAAGCTCCCGCCGGGCGTGACGTCTACGGTGGCTTTGCCGTAGCCGGGCACGTCGATGACGACGTTCTTGCGCTCCTTCACGGGCGCGTGGGCGTACAGCAGCCAGCGGCGCCCCGGCGCCTTGCCGGTCACCCGGGCCAGGGCGAACACGGGCAGTTCGGTGGTGAGTTTCCACGGCCTCGGGGGGTCCAGGGACGTATCCAGCATGAACCAGCGGTCGACGTCCTTCCATGGAGCGGGGATCTTGCACTGGTACGGGTGTTTGGCGGACCGGTTGGGCACCAGCTCGCTGCGGCGCCAGAAGGCCTTGAGCGTCTCGTCGGCCCAGACGCGGTCCACCGCGGCAACCAGCGCCTCGAAGTCCTTCCGGAACGGGGCCAGGGGCACCGTCGAGCCGCGAAACTCCCGCACCACCCGCGGCCGCAGCAGCCACAGCCCGAACTGCACGAAGCCCGCGTAGCGCGCCGGCGACCACGTCTGTCCCTGCTTCCGGTAGAAGTCCATCTTGCCGCCGTACTTCGATTTGGCCGGGTTGGCGGGGTTGCCGTCCCAGATGGATATCTCGAACCAGAAGTTCGGCCGATCGCGGTAGGCCTGGCGGAGCATGAATACCCAGTTCTGGGACTCGACCTGCGGTGACCAGACGCGGAAGTCTGAGGAGGGGTTCCAGTTGTGCGTGTAGTACGACGGCGAGCCGCCCTCCCAGACCCGCGGCCAGGGGGCGATACGCTTGTCCGTGGCGAAGCTGTGGACGGTCCAGTCGTCCCATCGCCCGACGTGCGGCGGGCCGAACGCGTTGTAGCCGACCAGGAGGCTGTTTCGCCGCCAAGTGGCGCTCTTGAGACCTTCGCGCACGCCCTTGAGCAGGGCCGCGTAGCGAGGCAGATAGCCTTCGATCATGGCCTTTCGCAGCACGGCGTGCGAGGCGCCCTTGCCGTACTTCGCGATGAAGCGCTTGGACTGCCGGGCCATCGCGTGCTTGGCCTTGAGCTTGCGGGCCTCGTTGTTCGACAGCAGGATCACCAGCGGCGGATTCGGATACCACCGCTGGAGTTCGGCGAACGCGGCGCTGCGGGTGTTGTACACGCCCGCCTCGTACCACGGCTCGACCGCGCCCCACGGCGAGATCCACTTCTCGATCTCGCCGGCGGCGTTGACTGCCAGCGGGCTCTTGTCCGGCGGGAGCGATCGCCACTTGCCCGGGTTGTCGGCCGGGTGCTTCTTGTCCACCAGCACCTGCTCCCACTGCCCGGCCCGCAGGCTGAACGGCGCACGCCACCTGGCCAGCTTGTCCACCCAGGGCCTGGCGTCGGCGGGATATGCGGCCTGTCCGGGCCGGGGAAACGGCAGCGTGGGCATGACGTGATGGCCCTTTGCCAGGAGGGAGATCTGGTACTCGCTGGAGAACTTGGGCCTGTTGAACCCGTTGGCCCAATGCGAGACGACCGGCAGCGGCCGACCGCCGGCGTCGTCATTGCGCTTGGTCACCTCCCCGGTGACGGCCCTGACGACCGGCGGCACACCGGGCGCGTCCGCCGCCGACAGGGCCGGCTGGCCCCACAGCAGCGCACCCGCCAGGGACAACGCGGCGATGAAGGGGTATACGTTCGACATGCGTGTCATGGACAGGACCCTACGTTTGGACATCGACCGGAGGAACAGCCTCGTTAAGTGTATCGCGAGTACACCTGCACCGCAATTCGTTTGACCCGGGCACCCAGGCGCATCATTCAGACCATGGCGTCCGGGGCTTGATGAATCGTTCGCTGAGCGGTATCCTGCCGGTATGAGGCGGAGCATGAAGGATCCCCTGTTCCGGCGGGAGTCGTTCACGAAGCACATCACGGTCCTGGTGTTCCTGGTGGTGGCAGGCTCTTCGATGGCGGGGGGTCAGGACGCGAAGTTCACTTCCGGCCCGACGGCCGTGCGCGACGGACGCAAGGTCAAAATCCACTTCGCCGTCAGCGAGCCGACGGACGTGGAGGTGGCCGTCCTCGACGCGGGAGGCCGGGTCGTGCGGCACTTGGCGGCGGGCAGGGTCGGACCGACCGCCGCGCCGCCCTTCCGGGCCGGGTCGCTCGAGCAGACCGTCGTCTGGGACGGGGCTGACGACGCCGGTCGGCGCGTCGGCCTGGCCGGGCACAAGGCCCGCGTGGGCCTGTCGCTGGCGGGCAGGCTGGACCGCATCATCGGCTGGAGCGGGCAGGACATCGACGCGATACGGGGCATCACCTGCGGACCGGATGGCACGGTGTACGTTCTGTTCGGGGGCGGGCTCTATGCCCACCGCACGACGAGCCTCATCGTCGCCCTGGACCGCGAGGGGGCCTACCGGCGGCAGGTCTTCCCCGGCCCGGCGGGGCTGGACGGGCCCAAGCGCGCCGGCTGGCCGCACGTGAAACTCGATGACGGAAGCGACGTGCCCGTTATTGCCCACCTGCTCACCCGCGCGGTGGTCCCCGGCGCGGCGTTCAGCAATCGCGTCTCGATGGCGGCCACGCGCGACGGGCGGCTGGTTGTGCTCTCGGGCACCGCCCTGGGAACGAACGTCACGCACGCCGACGTCCGCGGCGGTCGGCGGCTGCTGATCCTCGGCACGGACGGCAGCGTGCCCGCCGACGCCCTCGGGCCCGTCGTCGCCGCACCCGGCATAGGCGGCGTCGGGCGACTGGCCCTGTCGCCGGACGAGAAGACCGTCTACGTTACAGGCTTCCTCGACCCCGACCAAGGCAAGACCCGCGGCAAGGGGCACTGCAACGTCGTGTGGAGGCTGCCGCTGGACGGCTCGGTCAAGCCCGAGGTGTTCGTCGGCAAGCTCTACGCCCCCGCCAAGGGCGCCGATGGCCTGAACGACCCGCAGGGCCTGGCCACGGACGCCGACGGCAACCTCTACGTCGCCGACCACGGCAACAACCGCGTCGCCGTGTTCACGCCCGACGCCGAGTTGCTCGGCGAGATACCCGTCACGTGCCCCGACTCCGTCTGCGTCAGCCGGAAAACCGGCGCCGTCTACGTCATGACCATCGAGGCCCACCCCAAGGACATCCACCACCAGCACTACTACGTTGCGGCCCACAACTGGCGGCCGGAGCGCGTGCTGAAGTTTACCTCGCGCCGGGCGGCGCGGCCGACGGCCGGTTGGAAAGCCCCGCGAAAACCGGGCAGCTACGGGGGCGGGGCGTACCTGGCCCTGGACGACTCGGGCGACCAGCCCGTCCTGTGGGCCGCCGGCATCCGGTACCACCACGCCGGAACGACCAGGCTCATCGATCGCGGCCAGCGCTTCGAAGACCTCGGCGACGTCATCGCCGCCAGGCGCAAGGCCGCCGCCGGCATCGGCTTCATCGGCGACGTGGCGGTCACGGGTGACAAGCTCATCACGCGTCATCCGGCCTTCGGGAACTACTCCAACGCCTCGCGGGTCTTCCACGCCGACACCGGCAAGCCGGCGGGCACGTACCAGCCCATGCGTGCCGACGGCTCGCGCCCGGAGAACATGTGGAGCCTGCTGTACGGCGAGATGGTCGCCGGGGCGGACGGCAACCTCTACGTGCTGACCAAGGAGCTTCGGCGGTACGGCCCCGACGGGCGGGCGATGCCGTTCCGGGCCACCGGCAAGCACGTCCTGCCGGGCTTCTTCCACGGGCATACGCGGGGCGCCGGCTTGTTCGTCGACCGCACGGGGCGCGTCTACGCCCCGCTGGCCAAGGGCGACCGCAAGCTCGACGACATGAACGTCCGGGTGGTCTCGCCCGACGGGAAGACCGTCAGCGACAGCGTCCTGCGGGTCCAGAACGCCCGGATGGGCGGGATCGTCGTCGATCGCGGCGGGAACCTCTACGTGGGCGCCCAGATCGCGCCAAAGGGCGGGCGCATCCCGCCCTGGGCACGCGGCAAGCTCCCGCCCGACGGACCGGCACACCACCCGAGCATCGACTACAAGCAGTGCGGCTCGCTCATCAAGTTCGCGCCCGGAGCCGGCGGGGTCCTGGCCGATCCCAAGGGCACGCACGAGGCCCGCCTCAGTTGGAAGAAGGAAGGTCCGGTCCGCCTGCACAAGGCCTTGTGGCACCGGCGGATCGGCCTGCTGCCGGTCAAGCACGAACTCGGCTGCTACTGCGAGACCACGCGGTTCGACATCGACGCGTACGGGCGGCTGTTCGTGCCGGACGTGTTCCGCTTCTGCGTGATCGTGCTCGACTCGGGCGGCAACGAGATTGCCCGTCTGGGCACGTACGGGAACATGGACAGCCGCGGCCCCGGCTCGCCCGTGCCAAAGCCGGCCCTGACGTTCGGCTGGCCGCTGTCCGTCGAATGCGCCCGCGAGCGGATCTACGTCGCCGACCTGGTCAACCGGCGCATCGTTTCGGCGGGGCTGCAGTGTGCGGTGACGAAGACGTGCCCGCTCAAGTGAAGGGGGTCTGTCTAGCGGGGGAGCAACGCTCGCCGCTCGTCGTTCGAACGAAAAGCGGCGAGCGTTGCTCGCCCGCTAAACAATCAATGCGCCGGAACCTACCGCCCTGCTTTCATGGCGACTGACGCGCTGATCGGGCTGCGGTTGGCACTGTCGTCGACGCTGCGCACGGCGAAGTAGAGGACGTCGCCTTCGGGCAGGCCGGTGACGGTGAAGCGTTCGAGCGTGCCGGGGGCGGCGGGTCTGGGTTCGCCCTTGAGGTTCGTCGCCCGCCACCAGTTGCGCTTCTTGCCGACGTCGCGGGCGTAGTCGAACTGCTCGTAGGCGACGATCGGCATCGGTGCGGCCTTGAGCTGGTAGCGGACGACCTTGCCGCCGCCGGCGTCGGCCGGGGCGGTGAAGGTGACCTCGGCCTTGCCGCCCGGCCGCGCGCGGACCCAGAGGTCGGCTATCGGCTTGGGCGGCTGCGCATCGCGGCGCGGGTGGGACACCTCGTGGAACAGCCGCGACGTGGACAGGACGGTGTCGTCCTTTGGCGGCCTGTGGGAGGCGAACATGCCCACCGCGTCGCGCCCGGCGTGGAGCTGCTTGGTGCGATATCGCCGCTTGGAGCCGTAGTGCCAGAACTCCTTCGCCGCGGTCAGCAGTGCCGCCTCGCCGGTCAGGGAGTAGCCCTTCGTGCACGCGTCGACGTAGTGCCGCGTGTAATACCCCGAGTGGACACAGCCCGCCCCGTCCTGCGTGTCGGTGTGCTCGAAGGCCCACGGGTCGTAGATCTTCCCGAACTCGGGCACGTCGAGATACGCGTAGTACCACGTCTGGTGACATTTCGGGCTGAGCATGTACCGGGCGCTGAAGTGGGCGAAGGCGATCGTGAAGTCGCGCATGTCTTCGGCGACGTCGTCGTCGCCGAGCATCCTGGCGTACAGGTCCGCGCCGTTCTGGATGTACACGTGCATCCACGTGCCGCCCATCGCGCGGACCTTCCACGTCTTCCCGTCGCGGCTCAGCGAGGCGATGTTGCTGCCGCGCGTGACGACCTTCACGCCGTGGCGAGCCATCCACTGCCTGGTCCTGGCTGAGAGGTTCTTGGCGGGCATCTGCCCGATTCGGCTGCAGTGGAACCCCCTCTCGTCCAGGAGCGGGCTGGCCCAGAGCGTCCGGGCGCACAGGCGGCACAGGTCGCGGACGTAGGCGTTGTCCGGCGCCGCCTGGAGAACGCGCGTCATCACCTCGAACCCTCGCCCGAAGCCGCGAATGCACCCGACGGGGGTCTTGCCCGGGGTGAACTTGCGGTACTGGCGAAACTCGCTGTCCTTCTGCTCGACGTTGTCGATCGCCGCGGCCAAGGCGTCCGGGTCGCCGGTCAGGCAGTACCAGTCGGCCAGCCCGGTCCCGTAGAAGTGGCAGTAGCAGCTCTTGCCTCGGGCCTGCTTCCACAGGTCGGCGCACTCGATGCTGCCCTTGCGGTCGCCCCAGTTCGGGCCCCATGAGAAGTTCCATTTCTGCCGCGTGCGGCGGTTGCCCTGGGGTCCGCCCGAGGGGAACCATATCGCCCCGTCCTTCCACCGCCACCCGTCGGTCCGCCAGGCCTGGAGGTCCATGTGGTACCGCGCCCAGGCCTCAGCCAGGTCCAGCCAGCCCCGTTGATGCGTCCGCAGGTACATCAGAATCAGCCCCTGGACGCTGTCGGCCTCGCTCTCGTAGTGGTTGTCCTCCCAGTCGACGAAGTGGTCGGGGCGGGGCTTGGCCTCTCGCGGGAGCTGCTTGTCGGTAGACGCCCAGCCCCACTTGCGGTAACAGGCGATCTCGTCGGCCAGCGTACCGAACCGCCCGGTGCCCAGTGCCTCACAGGCGCTATAGTGCCCGCCCGGCGCGACGACCCACAGGCGGTTCCGCGAGGCCTTTGCCAGGTTGGCCAGCGCCGCAGTGTCGGCCGGGGCGTCGAAGTCGATCAAGTATTCCGACGAGTGATGGCTGCAATCGTACAGCCAGAAGCCCTGGGAGCCCCAGGGCTGGCCGACGCGACGGTCCTGCTTGAACTTGCGGTCCTTGGGTCCCTGGAACCGCTCGGCGATCGGCTCGAGGGTCAGCGTGTTCGTTCCTGCGGCCAGCCGCCGGGCGGGATTCGTCGCAAAGAGCCGGTCGCAGACGAAGATCGTCCCCCGCCCTGTTGCGGCGATCCACCCGCCCGGGGCGTCCTTGGGCCCGTTGCCGGTCCACAGCACTTTCGACCCGTTGCCGGCCTTGACCGAACCGGGTATGTCCTGCCACGTCCGGTGCAGGTACAGCCCCTGGTGCAGCCAGCCGCCGGGGGCGGTCTTGAGCGGCTTGGCCGCACCCAACGGCACGCTGCGCGTCGGTTCGGCCAGGCGCAGCTCCAGCGCCGCCCGGGCCACCAGCACGGCGGTGTACTGCTCGGGGTTGGAGTTTCGCAGCTTGAGCTTGACGTGGACGCGGCTGCTTCCCGCCCAGGTGGTGATCCACGCCTGGTAGCCGGTCTTCAGATCGTCGTCCGCGAACGGGCCCGTAACTTCCACCGTCACGCGCTGCGGGCCGGCGTGCCACAGCCTGATCGTCTCCGGCGGGCCGGCGCTGAACTGCCTTGGCTGCCACTTCGCCGGATCGTTCGACGCCTTTCGCCCGCGGAACTGCGTGATCGTGAGTTTCCCGGGGGAGATGACCCCTCGCTTGCCGACGAAGACCGAATCAAACAGGCCGAACGCCTTGCCCCTGGCAACAGTGAAACGGATTCTGCCCGTGTCGACGCTGACGCCGCCGGCGCCCTGGTTGACTTCGAGCCCGCGCGGGACCTTGGCCGTCGGCCTGGCCGCTCGAAGGACGTACCGGTTCGTGCCGCCCGCGGCGATATCGTCCTGGAAGTCCAGCAGCACCCACCGCAGCGTGCCGTTCGTATCCACCACCAGCGGCGTCACCTGGCACGGCAGTTTGGGCCCACCAGCGCGACGCAGCGCAAAAGGCCGGTCCTTGGCGAATCGCCCGGGAGGCAGGGGCACCCCGCCGGAGATGCGAGCCGCGATCCTCGCCACGCCCGCCGATTCCTGAACGGACAGCGGCAGCTCGAACGGCTCGGCCGCCCGCAGCGTTGACGTCGACACCACGACCAGGCCCAGGACCCACAGAAGCACGCAGACGCGATGACAGCACATGACAGTTCTCCCTCATACCAACGGTTCAACATGACGGACTATCGCGGAAAGGTCATGGTAGCACAATGCCAAGGGGCAGCGAAAGCACACGGACGGATTCGCCCCTTGAGCGTCAGCCCCGACGGGGTTCTAATCCGGACGGCATGTGAAAGGACGGTCTCATGAGCACTCGAGTTCATTCGACGTCAACTCTTTGCTGTGTACTATTGACCCTTCTGGTGGTGAATGCCCGGGCGGAGCAATTGCCGGCCATCGTCCAGGACTACGCGAAACTTCCGGCCAACACGTGGGTCCTGGTCCACAGCGAGGACGCCGGCGGGGGCAAGTGCTTCGCCCGGGCGGTGATGGCCGACAGCGTCGGCCGGCTGGTCCTGTGGGGCACGGGCGGGAAGAAGGCCGCCCGCAACGTCTACACACGCTACGAACTGGAGAGCTTCGATCCGAGCCGGCCGGCGTGGCGGGCGGCGCTGCCCCAAGCGATGGCCGGCACGTGGACCGCCGAGAAGTACCCCCCGTTCCGCATCTACGGGCAGACCGGCCCGGACGGGTTGAAGTACCACGAAGGCCCGCGCCTGCAATGCGTGGGCGGCTACCACAGCACCAACCGCGTGCGTTGGTGGGCCTTCGGCACGATCAGGCGCCCCAGCCCGATCTTCACGTTCAACATGGCCTGTTGGGACGCGAAGCGCAAGCGCATCATCTACTACAGCGACGGGCAGACGTTCGCCCTGGACCCGGCCACGAACACCTGGACGGACCTCAAGCCTGCCAACCATCCCGCCACGTGCAGGGCCCTGGCCTGGGCGAGCATGTGCTACGACCCGGGCCGAGACCGCGTGTTGCTGTTCGGGGGCGGGCTGGCCACCAACCCGTCCGGCGGGGCGCCCACCTGGATATACGACTGCGGCGAGAACGCCTGGCGGCGGCCCAAGCTCGACGCCGAGCCGCCCCTGCGATGCAACGCGCCCATCGTCTACGATCCGGCCTCGGAGCGGATGGTGATGTTCGGCGGGTACGACCAGTCGGCGGCACTGAACGACACGTGGGTTTACCACTGCCGCGAGGACCGCTGGGAGCGGCGCCGCCCGAAGCGCGCGCCCCCGCCGATGTACGCCCCGGCCGCCGCCCCGGTCCCCGGCGGCGAGAGCATCCTCGTCTGCGGGGCCGACGCATCGAAGATCAAGCTCCACCACAAGACGCGATCCTCCGCGGCCAAGCAGACGTGGGCCTACGACGTGGCCGCCAACGAATGGAAGCCTCTCGACGGGAAGCTGACCCTGCCGGGCTACCGCTGGCTGACGGCGAGCGGGTCGTCGCGGCACGGGGTGGTGTTCATGGTGGCCTTCGGGCCGCAGCGGCGGACGTACGCGTTTCGCCACGACGGCTCGGCCCCACCGGCCAAGCTGCCCGGCGCGCCACCCGGCACGGTCGCCTGGAAGTACCCCGAGCAGAAGGGCTCGCTCGAGAACGCCCCCGCTCCGGACCGCGAAGCCCACGCGAAGGTGCTCGCCTCGCTGCCGGTCAACACGTTCGTCGACGCCGAGCCGCCCGGCATGCTCATCAGCAAGACTTGGTCCACCGCCACGATCGACACCGACCGCGGCGAGGTGATCTACATCGGCGGGGGCCATTCGGGCTACTCCGGGAACGACGTCGCGCGGTACAGCATCGCCGACAATCGCTGGAGCCTCGATTTCCCGCCGAGGTTTCCGCCGTTCCTGGAGAGCACCAACGCGGGGATCTTCGGCTGGAGCTACGGGATGATGCCGTTCAGCCAGCACACGTACCTGTGGTACTGCTACGACCCGGCGTCGAAGACGGTGGTGTACCTGGCCCGCCCGTCGCTGTACGACGGGGTGCAGGTCCAGCTCGGCGACGATCCGGCCGAGACGTTCGTCTACTCGGCCAAGAAGCACGGCTACGCCAGTTGGGTCTACGACCCGGCGCGGAAGGCGATGCACCGCCCGAGCTTCGGGCGGCCGTTCCGCAACCACTGGCACGTGTGCGTTGTGGGCACGCCCGGGGGCCTGTACGCCGCCTGCCGCGACAGGTTGTACCACAGCAAGGTCGACGCCAAGACCGGGCGGGTCGACTGGAAGGCGACCGAACCGATGATCCCCAAGCCCGGTGAGAAAATCCGCTACCACTACGAGTTCCAGCCGCTCGTCCACGACACGCGGCGGAACAGGCTGATCCTGCTCAAGGGCGACAAGACACGCGTGGACGTCTACACCCGTCCGCTGGCCGCCGGCGGGCAATGGCGGCAGCTCCGCCCCGCCGGATCGGCCGCCATCGGACGCGAGGCCGTCTACATCAAACGCCACGACGTCGTCCTCTGGCTGGCGGACAGGCAGTTGTTCTTCTACGACTGCTCGGCCGACCGCATGGGCGAGTTGAAGGTGGCCCTTCCCAAGGGGCTGTACGGGCACGAGTGCGCGTTCGTGTACGACCCGCGGCACGACGTGTGCGTGGCGCTGATCCCTCGCAGCTTCACCGGCCCGATGCAGACGTTCCTCTACCGCCACGGCCCGACGCGGTGAAGCAGACACGGCGCGCTAAACGCGACACATCGTCCTGCGGCGCATTGACCGTTACGCAGGACCCTGCAAACGACACGCGACTACTGCTCTGCTTTGTGTCCCGAGGGCTCCGCCGGGGCCATGCTGATCACGCGGCCGTCCATCGTGGCGATGAAGAGGCGTCCGGCGGCGGCGACGAGACCGTCGAAGACGGGCGGGGACTCGAGTTTGTACTCGGCCAGCGCCTTGCCGGTGTCGGCGTCGACCGCCTGGAGGGTGGCACCGCGCTTCCCCGCCAGGGCGGCCACCTGGTCGGCCAGACGCTTCTGGACGGCCTCGTCCGAGAACTTCTTGAATGCCGCGTCTTCGTCAACGAGGTCCTCCGGCCCGGCGATGAACAACGTGCGATCCGCCAGGGCCATTGCCCGCACCATGAAAGCCGTGTCGCGCGTCCAGCGGAAGTTCACGGCCGAGCCGCCCCGTCGACCTCTCCTGCGTTTCGCGGCCGGGGCCTTGCGGGGGCCGCGGGTGGGCTTGAGCACCAGCGCCTCGCCGAACGGCCCTTTGACGGTCCGGGCCTTGCCCGCGCCGAGCTGCCCGTGATTCGTGCACGACGAGGTGTCGCGGGCCTTGCCGCCGGTGAAGTCCAGGTAGAGCACGAGCTGCTTTCTATCGGTCTGGGTCAGCTTCTTTCCGCCGGCGGCGAGGCGCTTGATCTGGTCGGCCGCCAGGGCCCGGTGGAAGAGCATGACCTCGTCGATCGCCCCGGCCAGCGGCGTCAGCGGCTCGGGCAGCAGTTGGTTCACGTCGTCGTAGCCTAGCTTCATCGCAATCATCGGGTCGCCCGTGAGCAGCGGCACGCCCTTGACCGTGCCGCTCAGCTCGCCGCCGACGTAGACGTGCATGTTCCCGTTGCCCTCGAGCACGCCGGCCACGTGCGTCCAGTCGTCACTCACGGGCCTGGCCGCGGTGACGTCGTGGGTCTTCTTGTTGGCGCGGAGGAGCATTCTGGGCTTCCTGTCGGTGATAATCAGGGCGAAGCCGATCGCCTGGGCCCCGCGGACGAGGATCGTCCCGTCGTTGGCCTTGGTCTTTACCCATGCGGCTATTGTCAGCGGCTTTCCCGCGGGGTTCAGGCTGGGCGAGTTCTTGAAGCTGACTCCCGCGGCGGCGCGTGCCGGGCCGCCGGCCTCGGCCGCCGCCGACTTGCCCGCGCCCGACCTGGCCGCGGCGAACAGTTGGTAGTCGAGGACCGAGGACCAGCGGTAGTAGCTCGGCTTGCGCCCGTAGCCGAACACCGTGGTATCGTTGTTGACGAGTATTCGTCCGGCGGGGTACTTCTTTCCGTTGCCGTACCCGCCGATCCCACCGGAGAAACCGTCGCCAAAGACCCAGTAGTTGCGGTGGAACCACGAATCGTCGGTGAACCCGTAGGGGGCGAACAGATGCTTGTACCCACTGGGGGCGGGCCCGAGCTTCAGACGCTTGCCCATGCGGTCCATGACCTGGGAGCGCATGAAGAGCCGCTGGCCGTCGCTGGCCAGGATGTCCGGCAGGGCGACGGGCATGTTCAGGCCCCTGATGTGGATCTGCATGTTCTTGCCGGTCGCCGGGTCGCGGTCGTCGAGCACCTTCTCGCTGAGCAGTTCGCCCGTTTCTGCATTCAGCCGGCACAGGTGCAGGCCGCCGTCGAGGTACATCGATCGCCCGGCGACAAACGACGCCACGCCGTCCTGCACGAGCACCGACCCGTGGACGGGCCAGACCGACTCGACCCGGTCGAACGCGACGACCCGGCGGTCGACCGGCGCGGCGCGAAACCGCCAGGCCACGGCCCCGTCGCCGGCCCGCAGGCTGGTGACGTACCCGTCGGCCGAGCCGAACAGCACCCGCCCGCGATAGCACGTCGGCGGCGAGTCCACGCGTCCCCCGGCCAGGTGGCTCCACTTGGCCCGGCCGGTGGCGGCGTCGATGGCGTGGACGGTGCAGCGGTCGGCGTCGGCGACGAACAGCATACCGCCGGCCACGACCGGCTGGGTGAGTTCCCCGCCCAGGGCGATATCCCATTCCTGACGCAATCGGGTCGGGACCTTCGCCGGCGTGGCGCCGCTGCGGGCCGGGTCGTGCCGGTACGTCGGCCATTCTGATTGCGGATTGGGGATTGCGGATTGCGGATTCTCGGCGTATGCGGGGCCCTTTTCGAGGCGCGATTTCGGCGGGATCTTCTTGGGCAGGACGCGGGACTTCGACGTGGCGGCCAGGGCGGTGAAGCCGTAGAGCTTGGCCTCCGGGAAGCACGCACAGGGGTCCGGGGGCGAATAGAGCAGGCCGTTGCACGGCATGATGCCGTACAGGCACCCGCCGCGGACCCAGTGATGGATCGTCCATTGCCCGGTGCGGACGTCCACGAACTCGACGCCGTTCCGCGAGCAGAGGATGTAGCGGTCCGTGGCCTTGGCGCGGTAGCAGCGGTGATGGAACCAGGAGGTCTTGACCGTCGGGGGATAGTCCCTGGCCTTTTCGCCCGTGGCGAGGTCGTACCCCACGTATCGCCCGGAGGCGTTGTTTTTTGCGGTATCGCCGGCCCAGGCCCGCCCGTCGATCGCGAACAGGTCTTCCGGGGAGTTGTAGCCGCAGTAGGGGTGCTTTGCGGCCCAGAGCTTCTTGCCGGTCTTTGCGTCCAGGGCGGTCATCGTGTCCTGCCCGATGTCCTTCGAGCCCCAGCCCACGTATGACATGTGCATCTTCTCGCCCCCGGCGAAGAGGACCTTTCCGTCATGCACGACGAGCGTCGGGGCGAACCACGACTGCAGCCCGTGCCCGCCCATGCCTTTCCACACGGGCACAGGAGGCGAGGCCCACCGCCGCTTGCCCGTCGCCCGGGCCAGCGAGACCACCTCGCTGCCGTTGTGGAAGTAAACGCCGTCGGCGTCGGCGGCCAGCGTCAGGGGGATTACCGCCCCGGCATGTGCCCAGAGTTCGCGTCCGCTGTTGGCGTCGAACGCGCGGATGACACGATCGCCGTGCGACCAGCGCTTCGACCGGATGCCCGCCCAGATACGCCCCATCTGCGGGGAGTACGTCGTGCGGTGATCGCGCGACTTGCCTTTCTCCGGATCGGCGGCGAGGTCGGCCTTGAAGTCCACCGGCGTACGATTCACCACCACCAGCAGCACGCCGTCGATGAAGACGATCTCCTCCGCACCGGCCGTCTTCGGATATTCGCGCACGACGTTTCCCGTGGCCGCGTCCATGGCGTTCACCGGCGCGCTGATGCCGAGGGTCGCATAGACCGTCTCGCCCTCGGCCACCAGCCGACGTGGAAGGTTAGCCGGGCCGCTCTTCAGAGGCCACAGGTGCGTCTGCCACTTCGCAATCTCCCGCTTCCACAGCAGCACGCCGCTGAAGGCGTCGCGGGCGATGAGTTTCCAATCGGCGGGCAGTTGCGGAGAGACCCGCGAGCCTTCGTCCAGGATATAGAACGTTCGCCCCCTGGCCGAGACCATCGCCGAAACGCTGGCCATGTGGTCGTGGTGTCGGCTCCACCGCGGCCCGGCCTGCCACTGAAGATGCCTCGGCGGCCCGACGCGCCGGTCGTGCGCCACGGCGTTGCCCGACGCGTCGTGCATGTAATGCGTCCACTCGTCGATCTCCACCGGCCAGGGCTTGACGGTCTTCGTCCACTTGCCCTCGGTCTTCACGCACGCCACGCCGAGCGGCGACAGGGCGCGCATGACCTCGGCCATCGGCACCGCGCCCAGGTCGTCGGCGACCAGCAGGTTCACCACGCCGTCGGCGAACGGGAGTCTCTGGCCGTCGAATCGGCTGATGAAGACCTTCCCGGCCAGCCCGCGGGAGCGAATGTGGGCGCCGGCGGCGGCCACGTGCTTCGCGTCCGTATCGAGGCCGTGAACGAGGTACGCCTCGCTCGCCCGCAGGGCGGCGGTGAGCTTCCCGTCGCCGCACCCGACGTGCACGACCAGCCCTCCCTTGACTCCCGCAGCCTTCAGGATGTCGCTGCTCTGCGCCGCGACGGCCTCGGTTCCCGCCGCAAGCAGCAGCAGCGCCGACAGTGCGACGTTCCGGACGTGTGATCTTGTGCGTTCGGACATAGCGGGTGGACTCCGATCTTCGAGCGAAGGTTCTGACGGACGCGGCGGGCGCCGCGGGCCGCAGGGCGGCTTCCCGTCTTCATCGCGAGTATACCCCCAAACGCCCCCGGGTTCCATCCCGGGGGGTGTCTCCAAGCGAACACCGTCTCCTGCACAAGGGTCTGCGAGACAGTCTGCTGTGAGGACGGTTCCTTCTGCGTGGGCGCCCTGCGGGCGTTGGGTGGTGCTGCGCGATCACCCCCCCGCCACGACGCGCAGGGCAATGTCACCTGTGAACCTCGGCGCCGTGAGCTTGTGCTTGCCGCCCGGGTGGGTGAGTTTCTCGGCCCCGGCGGTCTTGCCCGTCCTGGTGTCCACCCACTCGGCGCGGTACGTGCCACGCGGCAGGTCCAGCACGAGCGTTGCGCGGGCCTGCGGGCGCAGATAGTCTCGGATCCGCTTGGGCTTCTTCGGCAGCGGCACGTGCAGGTAGATCGCGTAGGCCTTGCCGCGCTCGGACAGCGCCCGGGCCGAGAGCTTGTCCGAGACACTCGATATCACGGCGCCGTCCGGCTTCATCCGGACGAAGTCGAAGCCGTACAGGAAGTCCTTCAGGATCCGGAGTTGCTTCCGCAGGGCCGGGCTGCCCCCGCCGGGCGATCTGTACTTCAGGAACGTCCCGTCAGGATGGGCCGGCGTGAACGAGTAATCCAGGTTGTTGTACAGCCCCCCGCCGGCCAGCAGGAAGTCCCACCCTTCGGTTCGGTACAGCAGGTCGTCCCGCCCACGGAAGCCCGTCTCGTTCTCGCCGATCACCTTGCCCAGGCCGTAGTTCATCGCCACGGTGTCCGGCGGGACGCAGTAATGGAAGTTGAAGATCGAGATGGCCGCGTGAGGCCTGGTGACCTTCTTTCGGCCGTTGGCGACGTTCATCGAGATCAGGTGCTTCTTGGGCAGCCGGGCCTCGGCCTGGACGATGGCGTCCGCGACGCGATGCTGCCAGGCCATGGTGACGCCTCCGAAGTACGGCTCGTTGCAGACCTCGAAGTAGAGGTTGTCGGACGGATTGAGTTCCGTGACGATCTTACGCACAAAGGCCAGTTGCACGTCGAGCAGCCTCTTGTGCTTGAGCGTGAGCACCTCGGTGCGGGGGCACGTGCCGATGCCGTTGACGTTGTTGGCGTGGTTCATGGGCGAGGCTCGCCAGAGCACATCGCGGTACAGCGGGCAGAAGAGTGTCATCTCGACGACGATGCCCGCCTCGTCGGCCGCCGCCATGAACTTCCGCAGCCGGGCGAAGTAGGCCTCGTCCCACCGCGCCAGGTCGAACTTGCCGCCGCCGTCGAAGGTGCCCTTGGTTTTGGTCCGCGGCCACGGGCAGATGTAGCGGTTGGGCTTGGGGGCCAGCGGATTGTCCGTGATGCCGAACGAACCGGGCACCTCGCGATACGTCCCGGAGAACGTTCGCGTGTGGTTCAGTCCGTCGACCTGGAGGGCCTTGACGTATCGGCGGTAGTCGAAGTCCAGGTTCAGCAGCGCCCCGTAGTGCTCCCCGGAGGTGATGAGAATGGTCGGCTCGCCGCGCCAGAGGAAATAGTGCCCGTTGGCCGGATGGAGTGCGATCGGCGGCCCCTTGGCCCACGCACCGGCACATATCCCCACAAGGATCGACACTATCATGCATGCTCGCATCGTGCACCTCGCCGCCGGCTATTCTACGCCGCGGCCGGCGCATCGGCCAGTTGTCGTCCCCGGTGCGTTGACGCGCGCAGGCGGCGACAGTAGAGTCTGTGTTCACGCCGCCGTGCCGCAAGGCGCGCGGTTCGCGCTGCGACCGGTGCGAGAGGACCAACACAATGCCCAGCACGACGATTCCCACTGCCGAGCCCAACTGCCGGGCGTTCTTCGAGACAGACCCGAGCCAGACCATGCTGGCCGCCGTGCTGCATGGGGTAGACGATCTCCGCCTGGAGCAGGTGCCCCGGCCCGTGCCTTGCCGAACCGGGACCGTGCTGGTCAAGGTCGCCTCGTGCGGCATCTGTGCCACCGACTACAAGGCGATCCGTGGCATCCGCCGGAACGTGCAGTTTCCGGTCATCTGCGGGCACGAGGTCAGCGGCGTGGTCGAGGCCCTCGGCCCGGCCGTGAGCCACTTCCAGGTCGGCGACGAGGTCATCTGCCAGCCCCTGGGCTACTGCGGCTTCTGCGAGCACTGCCGCGCGGGCAACACGCACTACTGCCGGCAAGCCTTCGTGACCGGCGGCGACGGCCCGTCGGAGGTCTGGCCGGGCGGGTTCGCCGAGTACATGGTCACCGCCGCCAACTGCCTGTTCCGCAAGCCCCCGGACGTTTCGTTCGACGCCGCCGCCCTCACCGAGCCCCTCAGCGGCGCCTGGAAGGGCATGATCCAGTACAGCCAGTGCCGCCTGGGCGACGACGTGGTGGTCATCGGCACCGGGGGCATCGGGATGCTGTGCCTGATGGTGGCCCGGGCCGCCGGGACCGGCCGGCTCGTCGCCGTGGACGTCTCCGACTACGCCCTCGCCCAGGCCGAGCGGCTCGGCGCGACGCATACCGTCAACCCCGCCACATGCGACGCCAGGGAGGCCGTCCACCAGATCCTCCCCGACGGCCCGGACGTTGTTCTCGAGGCGGCCGGGCCCATCGAGGCCGTCAGGCTCATGGTCTCGCTGCTGCGCCGGGGGACGCGGTGGAACGTGTTCGGCATCACGACGCACGAGACGTTCGAGCTGGACGGCGGACTGACGCACTTCCTCGAGGCCCGCATGGACGCGAGTTTCGGCACGACGCCGATGGCCATGCAGAACGCGGTGAAGCTGATGGGCGCGGGCAAGGTCGACCCGGGCCAGATCATCACGCACCGCTACCGCCTGGCCGACATCGCCGAGGCCATGGACATGATGGCCCGGCCCGACCGCAACAAGATCATCATCAATCCGTAGCCCACTGCTCGACCGGAGAGGGTGCACAGTGCACAGGAACAGAAGGCAACGACAACGCGTCTGGCCCGCAGTTGGCCTGTTGTCGCTCATCGCTTTGGCGGGGAACGGCCTGTTGGCATCCGCCAAGGAAGCTCCGTCCGGGCGCTGGGTGATTCACTCGGCCAAACCCGCACCCGAATGGGAGCATGGGATGGTCACCGGCAACGGCCGCCACGGCGCCCGGGTCATGGGGCACCCGGACAATGAACGCATCATCATCAACCATGAAGAGCTGTTCGTCCGTTTCTGGGACCGCAAGTTGGAAATGGTCGCCGACATAGCGCACCTCCTGCCGCAAGTGCGGCAACTGATCGACCGGGGCAAGGAGAAAGAGGCCTACATCCTCGCCAACACCGAAGCGAAGAGGCAACTCGTCGACAAGGGCAGGATCTTCCGCAAGGCGGTGATCCCGCATCCGGCGTTTGACCTGCATATCCAGCACACATCCAGCGGCACGCCCTCCGCATACCGGCGTCAACTGGATCTGGAAACCGGCGAGGCGCTGACCCGGTGGAAGGCCGGCAGCGGCGGCGTCGAACAGCGCGTCTTCTCATCTCGGACGCACAACGTGAACGTGGTCCAGCTCAAAGGCACCCACAAACGTAAGCTCGACGTCACGTTGTTTCTGAGGCAAGTGGCCAGAAACTCCAGGAGCATTCGCGGCGTCAGCAAGAAAGACTACACCAAGCCACCGGAGACCGCGGCCGTGCCCGGCTGGCTGTACTATGACGTCGAGTACGGTCTCGATCCGGGGGGCTACGAGGGCGTTGCCCGCGTCACCGCCAAGGGCGGCAAGATGTCGGCCGAGGGCGACAGGCTGACCGTCACCAGCGCGGATGAGATCCTGATCGTGATTCGCGTCCTCCCGCAGAAGGACGCCTCCGTCGTGCAGCGCGACGCGATTCAGCGAGAGTTGGCGAAACTCCCCACAGACTACGAGCAGATGTTCATACCCCACGCCAAGAAACATGGCGAGATGTTCCGCCGCGTGGTCCTGGACCTGGGCGCCGCGAAGCAATGGGCAACGACCTCCACCGAGCAGTTGATCGACGCATCTGTGGAGAAAGGCGTCACGCCGCTGTTTCTGGAGCAGGTACACGCCATGGGCCGGTACCTGCTGATCTCGTCGTGCGGCAAGTACCCCTCCCCGCTGCAGGGCATATGGGGCGGGAACTGGTCGCCGCCGTGGCAGGGCGGATTCGTGTTGGATTCGAACGTGAACCTCCAGATCTCGGCGGCCGCCATGGGAAATCTCCCCGAATGCGCCAGGTCTTACTTCAACTACATCAAGGGAATGCTCCCGGGTTGGCGAATCAACGCTCGCAAGGTTCTCGGCTGCCGCGGCTTCCTGGCGGGCAACTACACCGATCCGGAAACGGGCTATCTCGTCCACCTCGGGAACCAGATGGGCTGGATGTACTGGCCCGGCGGCGCGGGGTGGAACATCCATCCCTTCTATGACTATGCCCTCCTGACCGGCGACCGCGAGTTCATGAAGAAGGAAGTCCTGCCCCTCTACCTGGAGATGGCCGATTTCTATGGGGACTACATGGTCAAGGGCAAGGATGGCTGCTATCACATCTACCCGGGCGTTTCCCCGGAGAACTCCCCGAGAGGCAGACCGAAGGTTCTCAAGGACTGCACGTTCGACCTGGCCGTGGCCCGGGAGGTCTTTCGCATCCTGGTCGAGTTGGGCGAACAGTTCACACTGGGTGACAAGAAGATCGAACAGTGGAAAAGCTACCGGGAGAAGATCGCGTCCTATCGCATCAACAGGGATGGCGCCCTGGCTGAATGGGCCCCCAATGGATACGGCGAATACTACAAACATCGTCACCTGTCCCACCTCATCATGGTCTACCCGTGGTGGGAGTTCTCGTTACCTGGCGGAAATCCGAAACTGCTCAAAGCTGCCGGCGTGGCACTTGACAAGCGATTCGGTTTTGACGCCCGCGAAACGCACGGCCTGATGCACGTGGCGCTGATGGCGGCGCGTCTGAAGGACGTCGAGAAGGTGCGAACCAACCTGCACCGCCTGGCCTCCCGCAGGTACTTCTACTCCAACATGGCCACATCCTGCCGTCCAGGCCAGAAGATCTGCAACCTGGATGCCTCTCTGAGCCTGCCTCGGCTTGTGATGGAGATGCTGGTATTCTCCCGGCCCGGACACATCGAGCTTCTGCCGGCGTGGCCAAAGGACTATCCCGACGGCTCGATCACCGGCGTGCTGGTTCGGGGCGGGCACAAGGTCGACTTGGCCTGGGCGGGGGGCAGGCTCGTCTCGGCCACGCTCCACGCCAGAAGCGACGACAGCGGAACCATCGTCTGTGGCGACGTGAAGCGGTCATTCGAGTTCAAAGCCGGCGGCAGATACGAATTCGACGGTGAATTGCAGACGCGGCCGATGAAGACCTCCAGGTAAAGGAGCAGGTCGATGACTCGAACCGTCATTCTTGCGACTGTGCTGGCGTCCGCAGCGGCGGCTGTCGCTGGTGCGGACGAGGCGCCGACGAACATCGCGCGCGGGCGGCCGTATCGGCTGTCGCCTCGGCCGAACTACCGCCACTGCACCGATCCCGGCGACCGCACGCAGTTGACCGACGGGGTCTACTCCAGGGGCTACTTCTGGACGCAGAAGACCACCGTCGGCTGGACCCGCGCCAGGCAGCCGAGCGTCCTGTTGGACCTCGGCAAGGTCGAGCCGATCTGCGGCGTCTCGGTGAACGTGGCGGCGGGCACGGCCGGGGTGACCTGGCCGATGGCGATTCTCCTGTTCGTCGGGAACGACGCCACGACGGGCCACTTCGTGGGCGACCTGGTGGTGCTCAGCGCCGCCGAGGGACGCCCCGCCCCCGCGGGCAAGTACGCCGTGCACCGGTTCCGCACGGCGCGCCTGGCAACGCGCGGGCGGTTCGTCCGGGTGGTCGTCGTCGCGACCGGCCCGTACGTCTTCTCGGACGAGATCGAGGTCCATCGCGGCCCGGGCGACCTGCTGACCCGGCCGGCCGGCGGGCAACGCGTGACGGACGTCAAGGACTTCTGCCGGACGATGCAGGTCACCTGGGGCGTTCGCCGCAGGCTCCGCACCGACGCCGCGGCCGTGCGAGAGCAGTTGGCCCGCGCCGCCCTGGACGGCGAATCTCGCAAGCGACTGGCGGCGGAGCTGGCCGACGTCGAGAAGCGAATCGGCGCGGTGAGCGTGGCGAAGATCGAGGGCTTCCGGACGGTCTTCCCGCTGAACGACCTGCACTGCCGCATCTTTGCCGTCCAGGCCGAGGTCTGGCGAGCCGGTCGCAAGGGCGACCTCGTGCTCTGGCAGAAGAACCGCTGGGACATGCTGAGCCCCACCGAGCCGCCCGGCAGGGGCGCTCCGCGAATCGACGTGGCCATGATGCGCAACGAGCATCGCTCGGCCGCGGTGAACGTGTCCAACATCTCGGCGGCACCGTTGCGGGTGACCCTGCGCTTCGAAGGCCTGCCCCCCGGGGCCTGCCCGCCGTGGATCGCCGTGCGGGACGTGCCCTTCACCGACACGCGCTCGGGCGTCGCCGTGGCCGCGGCACTGCCCGACGCGCGGCGATCGGGCGGGCGGTACGTCATCGAGATCCCGTCCGGGATGACGCGGCAGGTCTGGCTGACGTTCCACTCGAAGGACCTGGCGCCCGGCGAACACCACGGCAGCCTCGTCGTCGACCCGCCCGGCCGGCGCGTGGAGGTGCGGGTGACGGTCTGCCCGGTGACCTTCCCGAATCGCCCGTCGCTTCACCTGTGCGGGTGGGACTACACCGACTGCGAGGCGTACACCGTCACGAAGGCCAATCGCCCGGCCCTGGTTCGGATGCTGCGGGACTACCACGTCGATTCGCCCTGGGCGCAGCGGGCCACGCTTCCCGCCGGGCGGTACGACAAGGCCGGCGCCATGATCGCACCGCCCGACGACGCCCGCTTTCGCGCGTGGGTGAAGCGCTGGCCGAACGCCAGGAACACCCTCGTCTTCGTCGCCGTCGGCGAAACCTTCGCGGGCCACCGGATGGGCTCTGCCCCCCACCGCAAGGCCGTGACGGCCTGGATCGCGTGGTGGGCCGCGCGGGCCAGGCAGCTGGGCCTGGCCCCGCGGCAACTCGGGCTGCTCCTGGTGGACGAGCCGCACTCGCCCGCGCAGGACCGGATCATCATCGCCTACGCGAAGATCATCCGCGCCGCGGCCCCCGACGTGATCATCTGGAACGATCCTACGTGGCGCGAACCGTGGAAAGCCACCCCCGAACTGTTCACCCTCAGCCACGTGCTCTGCCCGAACCTGCCCATGCTCATCGCCCGGGGCAAGCGTTTCGCGGACTTCTACGCGGCCCAGCGGCGGGCAGGGCGAGAGCTGTGGTTCTACTCGTGCAGCGGCCCCGGCCGGCTGCTGGACCCGTACGCCTACCACCGGATGCAGGCGTGGTTCTGCTTCAAGTACGGCGCGACGGGCGAGGGGTTCTGGGCCTTCGGGGACTCGAACGGGGCCAGCAGTTGGAACGAGTACCTGGCCGGCCGCGGGGCCTACACGCCGCTGTTCATCGACGAGACCTCCGTCACGCGAGGCAAGCACATGGAGGCCGTCCGCGCCGGCGTGCAGGACTACGAATACCTGGCGATGCTCCGCGACCGGATCGCCGACCTGGCGCGAAGGCGCCCGGACGATCCGCGCCTGCCGGTCGCCCGCAAACTCCTGGCTTCGGCCGCCGACCGTGTGACCGCGGCAATGACCAGCCCCGTCCTGATCAACTGGCCCAAGGCCAAGGACCGCGGCACAGCCGACGAGGTCCGCGTCGAAGTGCTGGAGATGCTTGTCCGCCTCGCCGGCAACGCGCGGCAGCCGACTCCGGTTCAGCGACGCAGTGCCGCCGTCGGGCGCTGGCCGTCTGCATCGACAAGAGCAAGCCGGGGCCGGCCGTCCTTCAGGGTTGCGCGGTAGACGCTTCCCACTGTTCGGGCTCGGAGGGTCACCTTGCCGAGCTTGGGTACGGTGGCCTCGATGTCACGGTCCTTTCCCCCGGCGGCCCAGGCGCAGAGGAGCCATGCATCGCGGTCGCGGAGCTTCCGCGCCAGGACGCGGGCGGCGGCGTCGCCGGTGGGCAGTTCGTACGCGGGCTGGTCGGTCGACCACTTGTGCCTGGCCGGGCCGGGCAGCAGGTCGCCTTTGCGGATGAACCCCTCCAGGTGCGAGAAGAGCGCGTGGACGCGCCCCAGCGCGATCATCTGCCGGAGCCAGTGCGGCGGCTTCTCGCCGACGTCCTTGGCGGCGAATCCGCCCTTGGGATAGGCGAAGTACCCCGCCACGCCGCCGATCATCCCCGCCGTGTAGTAGCACTTGAGGTACCCCAGGTACCGCTCGATCTCCCCGAACGCCGCGGGGCCCATCTTCTTCCGCGTCCAGCCGGCGTTCATCCAGTTGTAGCTTTCGTTCTGGCCGAAGCCGATGTGACGCCCCACGCCGTTCAGCGCCTGGGAAAGCATGTCCCTGTCGCCCGTCCAGCCGGTGTTGAAGTGCTTGTAGTAGACCGAGCTGCTCGGCAGGTCGGTGACGCCCCGCATGTCCTTGTAGTCCCACGCCCAGGCGTCCCAGCCGCGGTAGACGTTCCGGTGCGCGCAGCCGTCGGCGAAGTAGTAGATGTAGAGCAGGCGGTCGGGGACGGCCCGTCGGCAGGCGGCGGTGACGATGCCCTCCTGGCGGGCCTTGGCCTCGCTGACGTAGGCGTACCAGGTCTTGTCGCCCTTGGCCTTGAGCAGGCGGGCGTCCTTGGCCCAGATTCTGCCGTGGTGCCCGTAGACGCTCAGCGCGTATTCGCCCCCGTTTAGGACGATCGCGACGGGCGCCCTTTTCCGCAAGGCCGCCAGGGCATCGGCGGTGATCTTTGCGCCGCGCGCGAACACGCTGTCCGGGGCCGCCGGGCTCCACACCTTCTTGCCCGTTTCCGCGTCGACGCTCCAGGTCTCCGGCGGGCAGGCCTTCTTGAAGTCCGCCTTGTAGTACGGCCGGTGGGCCAGAACGCTCAGCGGATACCGCTTGGGGTCCTTGGCGGCCAGCGCGACCAGCCTGGCCGGCAGGCTGTCGGGCCTGTCCAACTGCTTGAGCGTATTGGCGTTGGCCTCGCCCAGTTCGAGGGCGTAGCCCCAGTGGCTGCACAGCTCGACCTGGAGTTCGAACGGCAGTCGCCAGCCCCAGCGGGTCAGCGGGGGCAGGGAGTGCTTCGCCGCGAACGTCGGCTTCGTCGCAGAGCGAAGATGGTCCAGGGCGCTGGCGGCGTACGCGCTGCCGGCCAACCACAGCACGGCCGGCACAACAACGCAGGCCAATCCGAAATGTTTCATGAGTTATCTCCTCCGGCCGGGGGCCGAGACGGTGTATCATCGGAGCGTACCAGCCAGTTCCCCAGCGATCAAGGACAGCGCCATGACAGCCAAATCGATTCGGGCGACGTGGGCCGTTGGGGGGCTCGTGCTGGCCGCCTGGTGTGCTTCGGCCCGCGGGCAGACGACCATCCTGGTCAACCTCGGCCCTCACGCGGACGCCCGCGCGGCCGGGCTCGGCGAGGCCAAAGTCAACTGGCTCGACGCCGATCGGACCGACGACCGGGTCTGCACGGAGGCCTTCGCGGCGCTGGAGCTTCAGAAGTTCCTCCGCCTGGCCACCGGGCGAAAGAACGCCTTTGCCATCGTCGATGACGACAAGATTCTCCCCGGCGACTGGATCCTCATCGGCGGCCCGGGCTCGAACGCCGCGGCCGCCAGGCTGCCCGCCGCGCAGAAGCGGTCACGGGCCCTTCAGGCTGCCCTGCTCAAGGTGGGCCCGCAGGGGTACTGCATTCGCCGCTACAGCGTGGGCGATCGGCAGGTGATCCTCCTGGCCGGCGGGTCGCGCGTCGGGACGCTGTACGCCGTTTACGGACTGCTCGGGCGCCTGGGCTTTCGCTGGTTCGCGCCGGAACCGATCCACCAGGAGGTCCCCGCCCTGGCGTGCCCCGGCGGCCGTCTGGACGTGGGCGACGTCGACCGGACCGAAAGCCCGTCGTTCCTGACGCGCGGGTTCCACGCCTGGGAGAACCGCGGCGACGAGGCCTTCCTCCTCTGGATGGCCCGGAATCGGCTGAACTACTGGTGCGTGCAGCAGGCGAACCATCCGCTGGTCCGCAAGCTCGGCATCCGCATGTCGTGCGGGGCCCACACCGCCCAGAAGATGTTCCTCGACCCGGGCCGGGAGTATCCCTACGACCACGCCGGGTTCGCCGGTGACGACGGCAAGGGCAAGCCGCGAGACCCCCACAAGGCCTCCACCGCCTACCGTGGCGACGCCAACAAGGACGGCAGGCTCAGCACGTTCGAGGCGCACCCGGAGTGGTACGCGCTGGTGGGCGGCAAACGCGTGCCGGGCATCCGCGGCGAGTTCGGCACGAACTTCTGCACGTCGAACGCCGACGCCTGCCGGGAGTTCTTCACGAATTACGTCCAGGCCCTCGTCGACGGGCCCTGGCGCGACGCGGACGTCGTGCGGTTCTGGACCCTCGACGGGGGCAAATGGTGCCAGTGCGCCCCCTGCCGGGCACTCGGCACGCCGACCGACCGGAACCTGAGGCTCGTCTACCAGCTCGACAGGGCCATCAAGGCCGCCCGCGCCGCCGGGCGCATCCACCGCCCGCTGATCGTCCGGTTCCTGGCCTACCACGACGTGCTCGCCCCGCCCACGCGACCGCTGCCCGACGACTTCGACTACGAGACGTGCTCGGCCACCTACTTCCCCATTGTCCGCTCGTACGTGGTCGACTTCCTGGACAAGCGGAGCCCCCGCAACCGGCGCTACCACGAGCAACTGGTCGGCTGGACGACGGACCCGAAGCGCCATTACCGCGGCAAGCTGTGCATCGGCGAGTACTACAACGTCTCCGGCTACAAGTGCCTGCCGATCTGTTTCATGTCCACGATGGCCCGCGACATTCCGACGTATCACCGCTTCGGCGCCAGGCACTTCCACTACATGCACGCCGTCACGCGGAACTTCGGCAACAAGGCCCTGACCCACCACCAGATGGCCCGCCAGCTCTGGGACGTGAGAACCGACTGCCAGGCAATGTGGCGCGATTACTTCGCCCGGCGTTACGGCCCGGCCGCGACGACCATGCGGGCGTTCCACGAATCGCTGGAGCGGATGTTCTGCAACGTCACGGAGATCAAGTACTCCCTGGCCCGCCGGCTGGGCCGCGGCACGAAGAACCTGTTTCCCACGGCACAACTCCGCTACGAACGAGTCAAAGGTGTGACCTGCAACGGCCCGACGTTCCTGGAAATCGTCGCCCGCGGCAAGACCTGCCGGAAGCTCATCGACAAAGCGCTGATCCAGGCCAAGGCGCCGCACGTCCGCCCGCGATTCGCCGCCCGCATCGCCGAGGACGAACGCCTGTTCACTTACGGGCGGCGGACGATTGCATACTACCACGCGTGCATCCTGACCCGGCGGGCCATCGCGGGCGGCGACATCGCGGCCGCAGAGAAGCACCTCGCCGAGGCGCAGCGCCTGGCGGAGTTGCTCAAGAAGGACACCGCCAGCACGAAGCACTCGTCATCGCACGCCAATGCATCCAACGCCTTCGTGGCGACCTACGCGACCGGCGCCCTTGGCCACCTTCAGCGGGCCCTGGAGAAGGCTCGGGAGACTGCCCCTCGTCGCTGATCTGTCGTCGATCCAACGCACCCGGGCGATGGGGCGTCTGAGATTCCTCTTGACAAGGCCTTCGAGATCGGCTATACGTTTTTTTGTCAGTTCGCAAAGTCGCGGGCTGGGGAGTATCTGAGAAGCTTCGGGTAGTGTCTGCGGGCAGCAGGTGTCTGTCAGGGAGATGTCACATGACACCGGGTCGGTTGTCGAAGCGTAGCATCCTCGTTCTGGCGATCGCCGTGTTCGCCGTCCACCCCTTGGCCGGGCGGGCCGATGACGTCGACGACATGATCGCGTACCTCAAGCCGTCGCCCTCGGACGACGCCGCCTGGGCGGCGAAGCTCGTCAAGGCGGCGCAGGGCCTGGAGGCGAATCGCGGCGCCCAGGTTCGCCTGTGCGGCAAGGCCTACGAGTGCGGCCTGAAGTCGCCGGCGGGCCACGCGTCGGCCCTGGCGGCGGTGGACCTGCTGGAAACCCTGGCCCCCGAACGGACGGCCACGTGGCGGCAGAAGCGCCTCGAGGTGTACCACCAGCAGTATCTCCGCAGTGCCCGCACAGACAAGGTCGCCAGCGGCACGGCCTACATCAAGCTGCTCGTGGCCGAGGCCGAGCGGTGCGGCCAGGACAAGAACTGGCGCGACGCGACGAAGTGCTACCGCCAGGCCTACCAAGTCGCCCTGACGCTCAGGCTGCCGGAGAGGAACGCCATCTACGAGAACATGCGGGTGGCCTTGAACCGCGAGATGGTGCAGAACCGCATCAAGGTCCTCCACGCCGCCCTCGACAAGGACCCCAAGAACGCCCCCAGCCGAAAGCAACTGGTCATGACGTACCTGGTCGACCTCGACCGGCCGGACGAGGCGGCCAAGTACCTCGACGAAACGGTCGACGCGGCGCTGCGTAAGCAGGTGTCCATGGCGGCGAAGGAGGCCTCTGCCCTGGCCGACGCGGACTTCCTGACGCTGGCCCAGTGGTATCACGCGTTGTCGACCAGGGCGGCGCTGAAGCACACCAAGGTCCGTATGCTCACCCGCGCGCTGCAGCACGTCAACCGGTACCTCGAAGTCCACACGACGAAGGACTTCCTTCGGCTTCGCGCGACCTCACTGGCGGCCAAGACCAAGGCCGCACTCGAGAAGTACCAGGCCCCCCCGCCGGCCAAGTCCCCCGCCCTGCCAACCGGGGCCGTCCTGTTCCTGACGTTCGAGAAGAGCACGCTGGTGACCCGCAGCGGGCGGACGACCGTGCGCGACACCAGCGGGGCCGGGCACGACGGGCTTGTCGTCGGAGGCGCCGTCACCTCGCGGGCCGGGGGCCAGGCCATCGTCCTGGACGGCGCGTCCTACGTCAACCTGGGCAACCCGCCCAAACTCCAGATCACCGGCCGGATCACCCTCTCGGCCTGGATCAAGCCGCGGGCCGTGGACGGGATGCGTAATATCGTGGCCCACGGCTTCTGCCGGACCCCGCCCGGCGAGGTGCAGTTGAGGATAGTGGACGGCCGGTACGAGACCGGCAGTTGGACCGGGGGCACGGACCGCGCCGCCCGCAAGGGCCACAAGAGCACCGGCCACAACGTCGCCTACGCGATGCCCGCCGGGGACGTCGGCACGTGGGTGCACCTGGCCGGGACGTACGACGGACGGATGTGGCGGCTGTACCGCAACGGGAAAGAGGTCGCCTCGTCGGCCGAGCGGGTCGGGGCGGTACCCGTCAAGGCGAACTGGGCCATCGGCGCCGCAGCCGACGGCGGCGAGCGGCACTTCGACGGCGCGATCGACGACGTGATGATATTCAGTCGCGCCCTGTCGGCCGAGGAGATCCGCCGCCTCTGCGGGCCTCGCTAGACCAGATCCGACATCTACCCGCGGAACAGGGCCGCCAGGACGACGGCGCATACCAGGGCCAGACCGCACGGGACGAGGTAGATTGCGCCCCAGCGGAACTTGCCTTCGGGCGTCGTGAACCGGTCCATGACCGCGCCGGTGAACTGCGTGCCGAGGAAGAGGCCGAACCCGAACAGCACTACGGTATACAGCCCCTGGGCCGAGGCGGCGATCTTGGCCGGGGCCACGCTGGCCACGTAGACGAACCCGAGATTGATGAACAGCGCGTACGCCAGCCCGTGCAGCGCCTGCGATACAATGACCAGCATCGACGGTTTGCCCTTGGCGTAGGCCGCGTACATCGCCAGCCACAGCACCACGCCCAGCGTCAGCGTCCAGCGGAACCCGATGCTCGCCAGCACCTCTTTCTGGCAGAAGGCCATGAACGCCATGGCCAGCACCTGCGCGGCCTGTGCGATGGTCATCACGGCGGGGACATTCTGGCTGCGGACCCCGAGGTCGCCCAGGTAGCGCGCCGTGCCGAGGAAGTAGAACTGCAGTTGCGTGGCCAGGACGAACCCCACGGCCAGGAAGATCAGGAAGTTAGGCTCTTTCAGGAGCGAGAGTGCCTCGACGAACGGCTGCTCGGCGCCCGGCGCGGGCGTATGCGGCAGGGACAGGCAGTACGCGCCCATCCCCAGCGACAGCAGACCGGCCAGGATGAGGCAGTCATTGCCCTGGCCGGTTCCCTTGACGCGCCGCCACAGTGCCAGCAGCCATCCGACCAGCACCCAGGCGACCACGCCCCAGACGAAGACGGCAAAGGCCGAGACGCCGGCCTTGGCCAGGTGGGTGAACATCAGGGAGTTGACCAGGGCCAGCGTCGGCGCGAAGGCCAGCCCGTACAGGCACATCACGATGAACAGGGGCTTGAACTTCTCCTGCCTCGCCGCGGCCAGCAGCAGCACCGCGCCGGCGAGATGCGCCCCGGCCAGGAACCACTGCGTGGGAATCCACCGGTCGACCATCTGCCCGGCGATCAGCGGCGAGACGATGCACCCCAGGTAAATCGTGCCGTAGATCCATCCGGTCTGCTTGCCGCTCATCTTCAGCGGCCCCAACAGCCGCGCCGCCAGCACCGGCGACCAGGCGCCCCAGATGGCGAACTGCAGGAACATCATCAAGCTCAGTTGGAAGTAGAGTGTCCAGTTCATGCGTTGTCTCCTTGCGGCATGGGGGACAGATATCACGTCCGTGCAGATAACTCAACCCCGGAACCGGGGGCGGTCATCTGCTATCCGAGCACACACGAGGGCGACTGTCGCTGGTTCTTGACACCCCCCGGGGTGGACCCCGGGGGCGTTGGCGCCGGCGACACCATCTGCCGGCGCCCGCATCGCAACAGCTCAAAGCCCGCGGGCCCTGCCCCGCGAGGTCTACTGCAGAAACAGGTCGTCGAGGTCGGGAGCGACGCCGAAGCTGTTCATGGCGGCGGAGTAGCGGTAGTAGACTTCGAGGCACAGGGCGCCGAGGGCGGTGGTGTAGACCCTCCCGCCGCGCTTGCCCCACTTGGCGTCCTCGTAATCCCAACTGCCCTCGTTGTCGCCGATCTTGCACTGGTTCTCGACCAGGACGTCGCGGATCCTGCGGTTCCACCAGACGCGGTTCTCCCCGCCCATGTTGTGCATGGCGTATGTGGCGTAGTACCACAGGTAAAAGTCCTGCCGACGCCAGCTCGGCGCCTGCCTTCGCGTCAGGGCGGCGCCCTTGACCAGCAGGTGGCTCTTGACGCCGGTGCCGCTGAACTGGCGGACCATCATGCCCGCGGCGGTCAGGGCCGGGTGCCCGGAGCCGGAGCCTGCTTCGCGGCTGATCATGTACCCGACGGCGCCGTTGGATTCGCTGGAGGCGCCGCTGTGGGTCACGCCGTCAACGAACGACAGCGAGCGGGAGTAGACGGCGTGGTCGAACCTGATCCGGGCCAGCTTGGCGGTCTTGAGCGCCTGGATGCACCAGGCGCTGACGGACATGTCGGACTGGCCGCAGTTGGGCGTGTAGCGCCACCCCCCGTCGGGGTTGACCGCCTTGCACAGGAAGTTGGTGGCGAGCCTGGCCGCCAGGCCCACGCGCTCGTCGCGGGCGCGGCCGTAGGCCTCGCACAGGGCAATCGTCGCGATGGAGTGGCAGTACATGTTGACCTTGCCCCCGCCCGAGGCGATGCCGCCTTCCTTGTTCTGGACGCGGATCAGCGCCTGGACGCCGCGGAGGACATTTCGCCGGTACTGGCCCTTTCGGGTGGTGTTGCCGCCCCCCATCAGCGCCAGCAGGGCCAGCCCGCTGACGCCCACGTCGGCGGTGGCGGCCCCGCCGTGCTTGTCGGCGTCCCACATGCCGTCCGGCTCCTGGTGCGTGGCCAGCCAGTGCAGGGCCCCGTCGACGGAGGCCTTGGCCTTGACGCCCCCGAACCGCGTCATGGTGCGGAAGAAGTCCCCCGTGCCGAACAGCGCCATGTTCGCCGGGCCGATCTGCCCCGCCACGGGCGCCGCGTCCTGCCGCCCGAACGCCTTGGCCAGGGCCTTGACGTTTCGGCCGGCCCTCGGGGCGCGGTTGATCCAGTGCAGTGCGATGGCCTTGTTCGGCGCGGGGGCCGGGTCCTTGTACCTGAAGATGTCGGCGGGCCCCGAGACGGCCGCGGCGATCGGCTTCAGCGCGAAGGCCACCGTCTCGGACTGGTCCGATATCTCCTCGGGCGCGTCGATGTCGACCTCGGTGGCGTCCAGGGCGATCTCCGGCGTCTCGACGTCGATGTTGTTGGTCTGGATAAACTCCTCGGTCATCACCACGTCGGTCTCGGTGATGGTCATGCGGATGTCCGGGCGCTCGTCGATGTCGGGCTCGTCGACGAGCTGCTCGGGCTGCTCGAGGATCAGGTCGCGCTTCGGATTGCTCAACTCGAACTTCTCGACGGCCGGCTCGTCGTCGACCGAGAACTCGAACTCCTTGAGTTTGGCCTTGGTGTCAGGGGCGGGGTAGAGCTTCCAGAGCACGGCGCCGACCACCAGCAGCGCGAACAGCCCCAGCCCCAGCAGCACCGCCCGCTTGTTGACCACCTCGACCGAGCGATGCTGCCAGTCCAGGTCGATTGTCTCGGGATTGTCCGCGTCGCGGGCCATGGCGTTATCCCTTCGCGTCGCTGATTTCGACCGTCGCGGCGACCTTCGTTATGCCCGCCTGGGCGCAGCAGCTCATCACGGCGGCGACGTGCTTCCACTTGACCCGCCGGTCCCCGCGGATGACCACGGCGGTCTGGTCCTTGCTGCGGACGCGTGCACGGCTGAGCCTGATCCGCAGCGCCGAGACGGACATGCGTTCGTTTTCGAGGTTGTAGTAGGCCTCGCCCCCGGGGAGATACTTGACGTTCACCACGAGCGGCTTGGGCGGCGGGGCCTTGGTCTTGAGCAGCTTGCTCTGGACGGGCAGGTTGATCGACAGGTCCTGCTCGAGCTTGATGAACGACGTGGTGACCAGGAAGAAAATGATCAGCAGGAAGATGCAGTCGATCATCGGGTCGAGGTTCATCCGCATGGGCTGCTCTTCTTCGATGCCTGTGAATTTCATGGCTGGGGCTCCTCCGATTGCGGGTTTGTCGACTGCGGACCCCCTGGCGGAGCGGCGGCACCCGCCATCGTCCCGTTTCGTTTAACGACGGCCAGCTCGTGCACGAAGTCACCCGCCAGCGTCTCGCAGTGGGCGATGATCATGTTGAGCCGCTGGTTGAAAATGAAGAAAACCAGCAGCGCCGGGGCGGCCACGCTGAGCCCGGCCGCGGTGGTCAGCAGGGCGACCTTGATACCCCCGGCCATCGCCTGGCTCTTGGCCTCGCTGGCGGCGTCGGCCGAAAGGCTGTCGAAGCAGATGATCATCCCGATAACGGTGCCCAGCAGCCCGAGCAGCGGTGCGACGGCGGCAATGAAGTTCAGCCCCTTCAGCGGAATCCGCAGGACGCTGATCTGCCGTTTGGCCTCGGCCTGGCAGCGGACCGTGATGTCCTCGGTGGTCGAGGTGTCGAACTTGCTGGCCATGGCGCAGCAGACGCTGGGGAAGAGCCCCTTGGCCGCCGAGGCCAACTCGCCGAACCGCCTGACGTCGCCGTCGCCCAGGGCGCGTTCGGCGGCGTCGACGAACCGCTGCGGGGCCTGCTTGCCCCGGCGGTAGACCCACGCGCTGTTCAGCGCGATCACGATCAACACCAGCAGGAGAAAGGCGATCGGGTACATCAGCGGCCCGCCGCTGAGGAACCTGTCGAGCAGGGTCTCGCGGCTGTCGAAGCTGATGGGCCCGAGCCCGGAGACTCGGCTGAACTTGCGTCCGGGGTCGTTCTGGCCCTTGATGCGCTGGAGGACGAACTGGCCGCCGTCGGTGCCCTTCGAGCGGATCTGCACGACCTTGAAGAACGCGCTGTTGGACTTGTAGATGTCGTCTCTCTCCAGCGTGCTGACGTCCTTGTCGGTGACGATGGTGAACTCCTTCTTGTCCCCGGGGGGCGCCTCGGCCATCTCGCCCTTGAGGACCTGGTCCTTGTCCTCGATGATCTCCTTGATGTCGAAGACCTCCTCGTCGGCCGCCGAGGCCACGCACACCACCAGGCCGCACACCATCATGAACATCGTCACGCGTATCCATCTGTTCATCTGACGTCTCCCATCTGTCGGCTAGTTCGCCAGTTTCTTCATGACCTCGGGCAGGAGCCTTTTGGCTTCGTAGAGGAGTTTCTTGTCCGCGCCCGGGAACTCGCGCGTGGTGCGCACGAGCAGGTCCCGTGCCTGGGTCCACTGTTTCAGGGCGATGCAGCACTTGGCCGCGGCCAGGCCGTGGCGCGCCTGGGGGTAGACGCGCAGGGCCTCGGTGAAGTGTGCCAGGGCCTGCTTGTGGTCGGGGGGGCTCAGGGCCGCGACGTGCTCGCCCAGGTGCCCGTGGGCGGCGCCCTTGACGTCCTGGTACGTGTCGCTGGTGGCGATGCTCCGCAGGCGCTTGACGCCGACGGCCGTGTTGCCCCCCCTCAGCGCCGCCACGGCGGCGGCCAGGTCCATGTGGGGCCGGTGCGGCGAGCGGCGCCATCGCTTGAGGAAGCCGGTATGGAGGTTCTCGACCTCGGCCCACTTCTTCATGGCCAGGTTCGCGCGGGCGGCGTAGACGTGGACCTCCTCGAGGGCCTCGAACTTCGGGTGGTCGTGGATCAGCCTGCCCAGGGCCTTGGCGCAGCGGGGGTGGTTGTCCACCGCGAAGTAGCTCCGCCCGGCCATGTACAGCGACTTGGCCCTCACCGCGCTGTCGAACAGGCGCGGGTCCTCGCTGAACGGGGTCAGCACGACGGCGCATCGGCCCCAGTCCTTCTTGTTCCAGTAGTACAGCGCCAGGGCGAAGCGCACCTTGGACAGGTCCAGCCCTTTCGGGGCCGGCTGCCGCACCCCGTCCCAGCGCCGCGTGGCGCGGTCACGCCGCACCCACTGGCTTCGCGGCACGGGAATGACGTTGCCGTCGGCGTCCGTGTCGTTCGTGCCGTATTCGTCCAGCAGCGTGGCGTAGGCGTCGATGGCGACGGGGTCGCCCATCTTGGCCGCGTGGTGCGCCAGCAGGTGCAGCGCCGAGCCGCGAAAACGGTCGTCCCGCGAGCCGTTCAGGTAGACGCCGTAGCAGGAGATCATGCCGGGCACGTCGCCCACAGCCAGGTACTCCCTGCCCTGGGCGTAGCGTGCGATGCGGAGCATTTCGGCGGCCTGGGAGTCCGGGGGCCGGGGGCGCGCCGTCCGCCGACGACGCGATGACGACCTGGGCGACGCGTATAGCGCCAGGTAGGCCCCGAAGATGTTCGCCGCTCGCTTGTGCTCGCGCAGTGCGCTGTACAGCTCGCCGGACTTCAGGATGGCCGCCCGGACATAGCGCTCGGTGGCCTCGTCATGGACCCACGGGTGGTACTGGCCGGCGAAGTCACGGCTGCCGAAGGTGAACTTGGGATGGACCAGTTGCGTCCAGAGCCCCTCGGCAACCTTGCGTTTGGCCTCGGGGGCCTTGCCGGCCTTGCCCTTGAGCATGTCGATGAGCACCCAGTACCGCGCCTCGGCGGCGTGCTTGTGGGAGTGCGGGAAGTTGTGCACCACCCAGCGGTAGGCCTTCAGCATGTTCTGGGAGTGCCCCTGGAGGTACCAGGCGTGGGCGACGCGGATGGCGGCCTCGTAAACCTGCTCGACGGTCTCGTCGACCTTTTCCGGCTTCCACGGGGCGCCCACGACGTCGCCCTGGGCGTCCTGCCGCGGGCCGTAGACCTTGATGAACTTCGTGAACGTCGCCGCCGCGGCCGAGAAGTCCTTCCGAAGGTAGTGCAGCTCTCCCACGTAGAACATGGCGTGGCGGGCGACCTCGGAGAACTGGCCCTTCTCGCCCATGATCTTCTGTGCGGCGTCGATGGCCTGGGCGACCGAGTCCGGCGTATCGACCCGGGTGAGCATGCTGCGGAGGTAGTCCAGCGTCCGCGTGCGGGCCTTGGTGTCGGCGGGTTTGGCCCTGGCGCGGGCGGCCGAGAGGCGGTAGAGCTTCTCGTACGTCGCGTAGGCCCGGCGCTTGTCCCCGGCCAGGTCCGCCATCTGCGCGATCCCCTCGAGAATCTGCACCGTGTACGGGGAGGCCTTGTCCACGGCCAGGGCCTTGGCGAACAGGGCGATGGCCTTGGGGGCGTGTTCGGCCTTGGCGCCGAGAAGATAGCACGTGCCGGCCTGGAGGTAGATGTAGGACGCCAGGTGCGTCTGGGCCAGGACGGGCGCGGGGTACGTCGTGACCAGCGCTTCGTATCTGGCGGCCAGGGCGCCCGGGTTGGCCAGGCGTCCGGCCTTCAACTCGCGGTCGAGCAGGAAGACCTCGGCCTCGGCGGCCGTCGAGGTGCCCGGGTTCTTCTCGATCTTCTTCTTGATGTAGGCCACATCCTCTTCAGTCGTGATGTGGTCCATGGGGTTTTCGTCGAGGGCGGCCTGGCAGGCGAGGATTCTCGGGAGGATGTTGATCTTGGTGCCGAGCTTGCGGAGGAACAGGTAGTATTCGAGCGCCGCGGCCCACTGCTTTTTGGCGTAGTGGTGCTCGGCCAGGCGGAAGTAGCAGTGCTCGATGATCTGCTGCTGCCTGGGCGGATCGATGGTCTTGGCCAACGAGGCGGCCTGCTTGTACAGCGGCATCGCCTCGTCGGGCTTGCCCAACCGGCCGTAGAGTATACCGGCGGCCTCGAATACCGCCTCGCCGGCCAGGCCGCTCTTGCGGTTCTCGATGCGCGAAGCCACCGACTTCAGCGCCAGGACCGCCTTGTCGTACTGCTTGCGGTCGCGGAGGCACAGCCCGACGATGTACCCGACGGCCAGCGCCTCGCGCGACCGGGGGAACATGGTCTTGAGTTGCTCGCAGGCGGCGATGGCCTTGGCGAAGTGGCCCTTTCGGCGGAAGAGGTTGGCCACCTGGAACATCATCGCGCGGGCCTGGACGTTCCGAGGGAACTCCCTGGCCAGGTACTGCACCGCGTCGACGGCGAAGTCCAGGTCCTCGGCCCGCAGCCACATCACGCACAGCTTGTACGCCGCCTGCTCGGCATAGCGCGAGGTGCGGCGGCGCTTGAGGATGTTGAGCTTGGCCGCGGCGTCCTCGTACTTCTTGAGGATCGCGTAGTAGCTGCCGCACAGGTTCAGCACCTCATCCTCGTGCAGCCCGGCCCCCTCGGAGAGCATCTTCTCGAAGACGGTGACCGCCCGGGCGTACTGCTTCAGCGACGCGTGGTGCTTGCCCAGCATGTAGTACGCGTCCTGCCGATGGCGGAACCGCGTGTTCTTCGAGGTGACGATCGCCTCGAGATGCTCGGGCACCTCGTCGACCAGCCCGAGGGCGTCGAGGCACTGGGCCAGCCCGTAGCGGGCGTCCAGGGCCTGGGAATGGCTGGCGTAGCCCTTGAGGAACGCGCGGTACATCTCGGCCGCCCGGGATATCTTCTCCTGCCGCTGGAGCTTGCGGGCCTCGCGAAGGATCTCCTCCGGCGCACTGACCGCGCCGGCGCAGACGGCAGTGCACATCGTCACGACGACCATGACGGCAATCCGTACTGTGCCACGGCTTGTCACGATGGCGTGTCCTTTCGCGGCTTGGGGGCGGGGCCGGCTGGCTTGCTCATGGCCTTGCGCCTGGCCCGGGCTTTCGCCGCGTACGGGGAGTCCGGGAAACGCTTGAGGATCTGGTTGATCCGCATGGCGGCGTTGGCCTCATCGCCGAGCGCCCGGTGGCACTCGGCCAGGGCGTAGATCGCCCGCACCTGGCTCTCGGTGGACTGCGTCGAGATCAGCAGGTACTGCAAGGCGTCGACGGCCTCCCGGAGCCGTCCGGCGCGGACGTGGATCATCCCCGCGCGGTAGAGCGACTCGGCCGCCAGCCAGTCGTCGGGCGAGTTGCCTGAGGCCTTGAATCGCTCCAGCGCCGCGGCCTCGTTCTTGCGGCGCTCGTCCAGGCGCCCGACGAGATAGTACACCCACGTGGCGCGGGCCAGGATCGCCGGCGGCAGCGCGGCACGCTGCTTGTCCGTCAGGTCCGTGTACCAGCGCATGAGCTTGGCCGCGTCGGCCGGAAGGGCCGCCGGACCGTCTGCACCCGTGACCTGCTCCAGGTACCACACCATGAGCCTGTCGACGTACTTCCGCAGCGGCTCGGTCTCCGCCCCGGGCTTGAGCAGCGCGCGGTACTGGTTCAGCGCCTCGTTCACCTCGCCGCTCTGGAACAGCACGCGGGCGTACCCGTCGCGGATCTTGGCCCGTTCGGCCCGGCCTTTGGCGGCCGCCAGCGACCGGCGGAAGGTGCTCTTGGCCTTGGCGTAGTCGCACAGCTCGAACCAGATCCACGCGATCTCAAAGTCGATCTGGTAGGCCTCGACGTCGCCGGCCAGTTCCTTCCTGAGCTGCTCCATCGTCGCCAGGACGGTGCGGTAGTCCTTCAGCCCCTTGCAGATATCGAGCTTGAGCTTGAAGGCGTCGCGGCGGCGGGGAGACGTCGGAAATCGCCTCAGCAGGATGTCGCAGGCGTTCAGGGCCGGCTCCATCAGCCCGTCGGTCTTGTATGAGGCGGCCAGCCGGTAGTACGCCTTGGGCGCCACCTTCGGATTGACGTTCTCGGTACGGAAGCTCAGACGCATCTCGGCCAGGACCGCGTGGAGAATCTCCAGGACCCGCATCTTGTCGAACGCGGTGCGGCCCTTGACCGTCGCGTCCGGCTCGACGGCGCCCGCGTCGGCGCGGATGGCCACGTTCGAGCGCAGGCGGACGAACTCGAGGACCTTCGGATCCAGCGAGGCGTCCTTGAAGTCGACCGAGGCGCGCTCCTCCAGGGCGAACAGGGTGTCGGTCGAACACTGCGACCGCAACTGCTCGATGGTCGGCACCGGCGTGCCGTCGCGCACCTTGCAGACCACCAGCCGCTCGGCGGCCGCGCGGTTGTACCAGTAGCACGCCTCGCGGAGGCGCTTGTCGTTCTCGAAGACCCACCCCACCCAGAAGCAGGCCTCGTGGTAGTACGTGTTGGTCGGGTCGTCGAAGAGCTTGAGGTACTCCTTCAGGACGATCTTCATCCGCTCGTGGTCGTTCTGGCGGTAGAAGTCCATGGCCAGCAGGAACAGCGACTGCTCCCCGCTGGGGCTCCTGGGCTCGATGCGGCGGATGTCGTTGTAGCAGTCCTTGGCCAGGGCGAAGATCTCCCGGGCCCGGTCGCGCGGGACGATCTTGAACCGCATGCCCAGCGGCTCGAGCAAAGCCGCCAACGTCTGCCCGCAGGACAGCGACTTGTGGGTGGCCTGGCCGGGCACGTCGCCGTACTCGGCGGCCAGTATCCCGTCCTTGTCCAGGCCCTCGGCCCAGAGCACCTTCGTGCCGGTCAGCGACTCGACCCGCTTGACGACGTTGAACATCATCGCCGCCTGTCCGCTGTGGGCGCTCATCCACGACCCGTAGCTCCGCGCCATCGGCGGGTGCCTGAGCCACTGGTAACGCACGTCGTAGATCTCGATGGCCCGGGCGGGCTGTTCGGGGTCGGTCTTGATGGTCGGCGCCGGCCCGGTCAGGCCGATGTCCAGCGCCAGGCGGTGCGTCGTGACGTCGAGGATCTGCTCGAGGAACTGGCGCACGGTGCCGGTGAGGCTCTGGAAGGTCACCTTCTTGCGCCGCAGATAGTAGGCCACCGAGTCGCGCTGCCCGGCCCGCCGGGCGTCCCACACGAACTGCACCCCGGCCGCCTGCGAGACGATCGCCAGGGCCCGCTCGGCGCTGATGTCCTTGGCGCCCTTCGGCCAGGTCACGCGGATGGTCTTGCCCAGCGGGCGATGCGTCTGGAGCAGCCGCCCCACGGCGAAGACCTCACGCGGGTAGATGTAGATGCCGTACGTCCGCTCGCCCGGGTCGTCGAGGGCCTCCGTGGCGGCGCGGCTGTAGAGCCTTCCGGCCGAGAGCAGGGCCTTGAGCCGATCGGCCGTCGGCATCTGCGCGGCGCCGCGGTCGGCTACAGCCCTGTACTCGCGGGCGGCGTCCAGCAGGCGGCCCTGGCGGAGGTACCAGTCGGCCAGGTCCAGCGCCAACTGCTGGAACCGCGGGTCGGCGCCGTACTCGTCGGCCAGGGCGGTGAACTTCGCCCGCCCGGCCTTGCGCATGTCGGCCTCGTCGGACCGGAGCATGGCCGCCAGCAGCCCCAGTTCGATCGCCTTGACCATGTCGAGGTTGTCGGCCCGGACGAGCTTTCGCGCGGCGGTGAAGTCCTCGATCGCCCGGTCCATCCGGGCGGACGTGAGATACGTCGGGGAGCCCCTGCCGCCGCGGACCCGCCCGGCCGAGGCGCTGAGAAGGTGGCACTGCCCGCGAAGGTAGAACGCTTCGGCGCGCATGGCCTGCCAGGTCGCGTCGTCGAAGTCCTTGCCTCCGTACACGCGCGAGTCCAGCAGCTTCTCGCACGCCGAGGCACACGCCGAGTAGTCCGGGGCCTTGACGTAGCAGCGGGAGGTCTTCGTGTTGATGATGGCCTTGTGGTGCAGACGGGCCATGCTGAGCAGCGCCCTGGCGGCGGGGGCCTGGCCGGCCTGGGTCCGGACCACCTTCGTCCAGTGGCGGATCTTCTCGGCGTCGGTGCGGGCGACCGTGACGTCATACCCCATCCCCAGCAGCAGGTCGATCGACTCGCGGGCCTTTCGGGCCAACTGGCTGGTGGCGTACTTGCGGCTGAGGAGGCTGAGCTTGGCGGCGGCCTGTTCGTGGAGCTTGCGGGCGCGGGCCTTGTCCTTGGCGGCCTTGGCCTGGGTGATGTACAGCAGCCCCAGGTGGTACAGCGCGTGGGCCTCGTACCTGGCCGAGGGTTCGGCGTTTCTGTAGGCGGCCACCGCCCGGGCGTGCAGGCCCTTGGTGCGGTACAGGTCTCCGAGCTGCGACTGCGCCTGGCGGTAGCCGTCCGAGCCGGGCTCGACACGCTGGAGGTAGGCCTCGACCTTGCGCGGGTCCGAGCCGCTCCGCACCGCCTCGCACAGGCCCAGCAGCAGGTACATGTCCGACCGCATCGAACCCCTGGGCACGGTCTCGATGAAGCCGTTGTGCGTCAGGTACGCCGCGGCCTTGCTGAACTCGCGGCGCTGGTAGGCCACCTGGGCCAGCAGCAGGCGGGCGCGGCGCATCAGCTCCGCGTCGTACCGCACGTTTTCGAGCCACTTGACCGCCTCGTCGTAGCGCTTGTCCTTCGCGTGGAGCAGGCCGAGCTGCATCGCGGCGTTGTCGTGGGCCTGTTCGAGCCCGCGCGGGATCGGGCGCTTCTGGCGGGCGTACTGCGCGCGGGTCGAGCGGAAATTGCTCACCAGCGAGGCGTACATCCGCATGGCCTTGTCTTTGCGCCCGGTGGCGACGTAGTAGTCGGTGATGACCTTCTCGGCCGCCGTCCGCACCGCGGCGCCGAAGCGCGACGACCGGGCCGAGCCGCTCCGGGAGCCCACGATATCCCTGTAGGCGGCCTCGACCGCCGACTCGGCCGCGGCGCCCCCGGCGGCCAGGAGCTTCATCTTGAACAGCAGCAGCGTTCCGGTGCGTCGTCCGGAGGTGTGCTCTGCGGCGAAGGCGTCGATTCGCTTGAGCGCCCCGTCGCGGTCGCCCATGCGATACGCCGCACACGCCAGGCGGTACCGGGCGATCGTCCTGTCATCGCCGGGCGGAAGATACTTGTCGGCCTTGTAGAACCACGGGCGGGCCTTGGCGTAGAGCCGGAGCATGTAGTGGCACTCGCCGAGCATGAGGTACTGCCTCGCGGCGGCGGCCTCGTCCCGCCCCTTGATCTCCCGCATCAGGACGTCGATGGCGTCCTTGTAGAGGCGGCGCTTCATCAGGTCAGGCGCCGCGGAGCGCCCGAGCACGCCGTCCCGGCCTGCCGACGGACTCACCGGCAGCCCACACGTCAGGACAACCAGAACACACCATGCCGTACGGATTCGCACTGGAGCGACCTTTCAGCTCTGTGCCATTGTGCTTCCCTGCGACCGCCGAATCAAGCCGCGCCCATACACGTCGAGCCGGTTGCGTTGTGGGCCGTGGCACGGGCATCTTGCCCGTGGACCCGCGCGGGGGTGTCGGTGACGGCGCGGGAAACACGGCGCACGACACCGCAAGCGGTACGGCGCGGGCGCGACCTACTATAGGTTACGTACGTATATCATAGTAACACCCCGCACCGTGACAAGCAAGTTTGTCTCGCTGAACTCTCCGCCCTCACTCGGAGTTCTCGCCCTGTGGAGGATCGCCGGCGCCCACGAAGCACGCGATGAGCCGTTCCTCCTCGATGCCGTCCGCCGCCAGCACGTGCGTCAGAGAGCCGTTCCGCATCACGCCGATCCGGTCGCTCATGGAGATCAACTCGGGCATGTCCGAGGAGATCATGATGATGCTCTTGCCCTCCCGGGCCAGGGCGATGACAAGTGCGTAGATGTGCTCCTTGGCGCCGATGTCGACGCCCTTGGTCGGCTCGTCAAAGATGAAGACGGTGGCGTTGCTCAGCAGCCAGCGCGCGATCACCGTCTTCTGTTGGTTGCCCCCGCTCAGCTCCGAGACCGTCTGGCTCGGGCCGGATATCGCTATGTCCAGGCTCCTCACGAGGTCGTCGAGGGTCCGGCGTTCGGCCCTGCGGTTCAGTACGGGGCCGCCGAGCAGTTCGTTGCGGACGATGACGACGTTCTCGATCACCGGCCGGTCGGCGAAGAGCGCCGAGGCCTTCCTGTCCTCGGTGATCAGGCAAATGCCCTGCCGGATCGCCTGCCTGGGCGAGGTGATCCGGACGGGCCGTCCGTCCAGCAGCACCCGGCCGGCGTGCGGGCGGGCGACGCCGAAGATCAACTGGGCCAGTTCGCTTCGTCCGGAGCCCACCAGCCCGCCGATGCCGAAGACCTCACCCCGCCCCACCGAGAAGCTGACGTTCCGGACGACGTCCCTGTACGACAGGTCCCTGACCTCGAACTGGACGGGGCCCTTCTCGACAGGGTCCCGGGCGAAGAACGCCGAGGCCTCCCGGCCGACCATTTGCTTCACGACGGTGTTGAAGTCCACCTCGCTGACGCGGTGCGTTCCGACGGAGCGGCCGTCCTTCAGAATCGTGATCCGGTCGCCGATCTCGAAGACCTCTTCGAGGTAGTGCGAGATGTAGATGATGCCCACGCCCCGGGCCCGCAGGTCCTTGACCAGGGCCATCAGGGCCTTGGTCTCGGCCAGGCCCAGCGAGCTGGTCGGCTCGTCCATGATGAGGATGCCCGCCTCGTCGTGCAGGGCCTTGACGATCTGGAGCATCTGTTTCCGGGCGGCCGAGAGGCTCTCGACCAGGGCCCTCTCGTTGATGTCGATGCGCAGCGTGTCCATGATCTGCCTGGCCCTGGCGAACTGGGCGCGGGCATTGACGATACCGGGAATGCGCCCGGTGCGCTCGCTGCCCAGGAAGATGTTGTCCGCCACGGTGAGCGACTCGATCAGCTCGACGTCCTGGTAGATGGTGGCCACGCCGAGTTCCATGGCCCGCCGGGGCTGCAGCGAGCGGAAGTGCTGTCCGGCGATGTGGATTGTCCCGCAGTCCGGCTTGACGGCCCCGGAGAGTATGCCGATCAGCGTGGACTTTCCGGCCCCGTTCTCCCCGACCAGGCAGTGGATCTCTCCCGCGGCCAGATCGAAGGATACCTCGTCCAGCGCCGTGTTATGCCCGTAGGTCTTGGTGACCCCTTCGAGCCTCAGCAGCAGGTCCGGTGCCGGCATGAATCGCTCTCTTCGCGGCCTTCGGCCGCGGCCCTAGTACAGCCCGTCGTACTGGGGGAAGTACTTCTTGGTCAGGTCGAGCCAGACCGGGTCGACCTCCCAGGGCACGACCTTGGTCTTGTCGTCTATCGTGTCCTTCGTGACCGCGGTGATCGGCAGCATGATCTGCTGGTTGAGCTTCGTATTCCTGCCGGTCACGTGCTCGTGCAGGGCCAGAAACGAGATCATGCCCTCCCAGCCGGGCGAACTGCTGATCGTGTACGTGATGGACCCGTCCTTGACCAGCGGAATGCCCACCGGCGACCCGTTCTCCGTGATGACCTTGATGGGGTTGTTCAGCAGCTTGCGGGTCTTGAGCATACGGATGACGGCCGCGGCCATATCCTCGTTGCCCACGAACAGGACGGAGAACTTGACGCCGGACTCGATCAGCCCGCGTGTCTGTTCGACGGCCTCCATCGGGTTGTACTTGCCGTCCCTGATGGCGACGATCTTGTTCTTTCCGAGCGCCTTGACCCTGGGCTCGAAGGTGCTTCGGTACATTTGTACGGGGACGTGCTCGAACAGCCCGGTGACCATGGCGATGTTCTCGCCGGGGAAGTTCTTTGCGATGTACTCGGCCCAGTCGTTGCCCATGGCCTTCCAGTCGAAGTCGATGCAGGCCACGACGTCCGTGGGCTGTTTGAGGACTTCGCCGGCGTTGTCGGTGACCACGAGGGGGACGCCGGCCTTGGCGCATTTCTTCGCGGCGATGCGTGCGCCGCCCTCGTTGAAGGTGAACACGCACATGCCGTCGATGCCCTGGAGGATGAGCGAGTCGATGTTGGCGATCTCCTTCTCGACGTTGTAATTGGAGTTGAGGACGACGACCTCGACGTCGGCGCGTTCTGCGGCGTACTGGAAGCCCTCGACGTCCTTCTTGTACCAGGTGTCTGGCCCGGGCGTGACGTAGCCGTAGACGAGTTTTCGGCCCTGCCCGCCGGACCCGCCGGACCCGGCCGACGAACCGTCGTCGCGACACCCGGCGAGCATCGCCGCGCACGTCACCAGCACCGCGCTTCCGACAGCCGCCGCAGCCCGCCATCCACTGACCTCTCTACGCATGGTTTGGTTCCTTTCCATTCGTTGGGTTTTCTTGACGCCGCGTGCGATCACGCCGCCTGGCCGAGGCCCGTCCGCCGTCGGCCGAGCATGCTGACGGCCAGGGCGGCAATGATCAGCAGCCCGAATGCGATATCCTGGTAGTTGGGGTCCACGCGAAACATGTTCAGCGCGCTGGAGATCACGCCCATCAGGAGCACGCCGAAGAACGTCCCGATGATCTTCCCCCTGCCCCCGCTCATGGGCGCCCCGCCGATGACGACGGCCCCGATGGCGCGGAGTTCATAGCCGGCTCCAGTCCTGGGCCCGGCGGTTTCGGATCGCGCCAGCAGCAGGGCCGCCGCCACGCCGACGAACACGCCGTTCAGCGCGAAGAACACCAGTTTGTTCCGGTGGACCCCTATGCCGGCCAGGTACGCCGCGCGCGGATTGCTGCCGATCGAGTACACCCGCCGACCCAGCCGCGTGTACGTCAACATGACGTGGACGACCACGTACCCGATCAGGCCGATCAGGAACAGCAGGGGCAGGACGATGTGGAAGCCCAGCACCCAGCACTCGAATCGCGTTTCCACGAGCGTTTCGAACGTCCCGTAGACCGTCTGGAGCGTGCTCTCGGTCAGTGCCCGGGATATCCCCATGAATATCCCGATGCAGGCCAGGGACACGATGAACGACGGGGCGCCGAGGATGACGGAAACCGCCCCCACGAACACGGCGCACAGCACCGCCACGCCCACGCCGGCGAGCACGGCGGGAAAGACCGGCATGCCGCTCTTGATGAGCATGGCCATGATGCACGCGGCCAGACCCATCGCGGCCCCGACGGAGATGTCGAAGTTGCCCGAGATGATCAGGATGGTCGCCCCGCAGGCCACCAGGCCCAGCACGGAGATGTGCTCCAGGATCCCGACGATGTTGGAGGTTTTCAGGTACCTGGGGTTCTCCGCCGCGGTGACGGCCGAGACGGCGATGATGACCAGCAGGAGGAAGAACCACTGGTTCCTGAGCAGCCTGTCTTTCCACGCCTGCCACGCCGTCACGGGCGCGTCCTCCCGGACCGGATGCGAGTGCGAAGCCTGGAGCCTTCGCGGAACACCGCGACACATTCTGGAGTCAAAGACCGGTGCACGTCGCCTCTTTCCGTCGATTCAGGTCCGCGCATTGTCGAGCGTCTGCGTCCGCCCGTCAAGGACAACTGCCCGCGCGGGGGTGCGAGAACGCCTTTGTGAGCGACGGGCGCCTCGGATACAATCGTCGTTCAGATCGATCAGGCCCATCGCAGGCGCGAACATGTCAGTAACGCCCCAGGAAAGGTGGAACGACCATGAAGAACACACCCATTGACCGACGCGACGTGCTGGCCGGGTTCGGGCTGGGGACCCTCGGGGCCGCACTCGCGGGCGGCTTGGCCGCGCGCGACCTGGCCGCCGCCGCGCCCAAGGCCAAGAAGGTCTGGAAGCCCGTCTCGGATCGGAAAGTCCGCGTGGGGATTGTCGGGTACGGATACTGCAAGTTCGGTGCGAAGTTCGGCTTCCAGAACCATCCCAACGTCGACGTCGTTGCCGTCAGCGATCTGATTCCCGACAGGCGGGCCGGACTGATGAAGGCCTGCAGGTGCGACAAGTCCTATGAATCGCTGGAGGTGCTGGTCAAGGACCCGAAGATCGAGGCGGTCTTCGTCGCCACCGACGCACCAAGCCACGCCAGGCACTGCATCAACGTGCTCAAGCACGGCAAGCATGCGATGTCTGCGGTGCCGGCGACCTACGGCTCCATCGAGGCCGGCGAGAAGCTCCTGGAGACGGTCAAGGACACGGGCCTGACGTACCAGATGGCCGAGACGAGCAGCTTCCGCCCCGACTGCTACGCGATGCGGCAGGTCTACCAGGCCGGCGGGTTCGGCAAGCTGATCTACTCCGAAGGCGAGTACTACCACTACAGGACCAAGCCGCTGCCGTCGTACAAGGGCTGGCGGACGGGCTCCCCGCCGCTGTGGTATCCCACACACTCGACGGCGTACTACGTCAGCGTGACGGGTGAGCGTTTCACCGCCGTCTCGTGCGGCGGCTTCGACAGCGGCTTCGCCGCGTACAAACCGGGCGCCAACAAGTACAACAACGCGTTCTCCGACGAGGTCGCCCTGTTCCGGACCAGCGAAGGCGGCACGTCGCGAATGCTGATGTGCAAGGGCATCCGCGGGCGACTTGTCGAGACCGGGCGCGTGTTCGGCCAGCGAGGCTGGATGGAGGGCACCACCTACCGCGGGGGCCTCAGGAAGCTGCCGGATGTCACCCGACCGGCCCTGCCGCCTGGCGTGCCCGGCGGCGGACACGGCGGCTCGCACGGGCAGTTGATGCACGAGTTTGTCACGGCCATCCTGACCGGGCGCCGGCCGATGGTCGACGTCTACGACGCCCTGGCGATGACCGTGCCGGGCATCGTGGCCCACAGTTCGGCCCTGAAAGACGGCGAACTGATGAAGATCCCGCAATACCCCCGGCCCGGCGCCAAGACCAGTTGAGGAGTTCGCATGCGATACGCACTGCTGATTGTGATGATGCTCTCGACCTCGGCCGCGGCGCCCCCCAAGCCGGCGACCCAGCCGCCGCTGATCGACCCGCTGTTTCGTGCGGTCGACCTGGACATCGGGCAGTCGGCTGCCGTCAAGCTCAGCAACGGCAAGACCGTCACCGTCAAGCTCGTGGCGCTGACCGAGCACCGCTGCGAGATGCGCAGCGCCGTGCGCCGGGCGGTGGCCGCCGTCGAGGTCGCCGGCGAGCGGGCCGAACTCGTCTGCGCCACCTACAACCTGCCGAAAACCGTCGGCGGCGTGCAGATCGACTGTCCGGTGACGCGCGGATACGCCGGGCGCCTGAGCAGCAAGGGCAACGTGTGGTCGCTGACCAAGGCGGCGCGTTTCCGGCTCTGGCCGGCCGGGTCGCCCTGGATCCGCCCGGGGACCTTCGCCTACCCGGTCAACCAGCGGTGGTTCGCCTCCGACACGCAGATGGCCAACGACCCCTGCTACGTCAACGCCTGCGACGTGCCCGGGCGAAAGAGAATCTACTACCACTACGGGCTGGACTTCGGCGGGGCCGAGGGGATGGTCGACGTCCTGGCCGCCACGGACGGGCTGGTCGTCTCCCGGGCGGGCAAGACGATTCCCGGCACGCACCCGCGCCACGTCAGGGGCCGATACGACGTGGTCTACCTCCGCGACGACCGCGGATGGTACTACCGATACAGCCACTTGATGCGGATCGACGAGGCCGTCAAGCTCGGCGGCCGCGTGAAGATGGGCCAGAAGATAGGCGTGTTGGGCAAGGAAGGCGGCTCGGGGGGCTGGGCCCACCTGCACTTCGACGTCGTCACCCCGCAGCCCTCGGGCAGCTACGGCATCACCGACGGGTATGCGTTCATCTTCGACGTGTACCGCCGGCGACACGGGCTGAAGCTGGCCGCCGTGGCACGCCCGCACCTGGTGGCCTGGGCCGGACAAGCCGTCACGCTCGACGCGATGCGGTCCTGGCACGCCGACGGGCCCGACCGCATCCGGCGATACGCATGGCGACTCACAAACGGCACGACCGCCACCGGCGCGACGGTGCAGCAGACGTACGCCAAGCCGGGGCACTACACCGAGGTGCTCAAGATCACCGACGCCGTCGGTCGCGTCGATTATGACGTCGCCGTCGTGCAGGTGTTCGACAAGGCCAGGCCCCTGCCCGTCCCGCCGGCCATTCACGCCGCCTGCTGGCCGACCATGGGCGTCAAGGTCGGCCAGGAGGTCACGTTCAAGGTCCGCTCGTTCGGCATCAAGCCCGACGATGGCCGCGAAACGTGGGACTTCGGCGACGGGAGCGGGCCGGTTCACACGCGGTCCGACGGCAACGCCAGACAGCACGCCAAGGACGGCTACGCCGCCACGACGCACCGCTACACAAAGCCCGGCCACTACATCATCAGCGTCCGGCGCACCGACGCCCGCGGCCAGACGGCCACCGCCCGCCTGCACCTGAAGGTCGGCCCGCGATGACCACGGGCAGGGGCGCCTCGGGAGACATCAGATGAAACGCCTTACTGGTATGTCGGCCGTGGTGTTCTGGTCGACCTGTCTGGCCGCGGCCGGGCCTGCCAACACCAACCTGCTGTCCAACCCGGACATGTCGCAAACCGCCGAAGGCAAGGTCGCCGCGTGGGGATTCCACAAGGGCGATGCGGGGCTGTTTGCCTCGGTAGCCGAGGGCGGCAAGCGGGTGATCCGCTTCCGCACGCCGGGACGGTACACCACCGCCAGCCAGTCTCTTCGGCTGGTCCCGCGGGCTCGGTATCGGCTGGAGGCTCACGTGAAGGGGACGGCCGCGATCTACATCCGCGCCCGGACGGTGCTGAAGAAGGGCGCGGCCTCGACGCCCCACACGGCCTGGTCCGAGCCGTCGAAGGACTACGTGCGGCACGAGGTGCACTTCCCGACCGGCCCCACGGGCAAGGCGCTGATCCTGATCGGTGGCACGGAGGACGGGGGCACCGGCGAGGTGTTCCTGGCGGACCTGGCGGTGATTCGAGAAAAGGACTACGAGGCGTTCGGCCCGGCCATTCCCGTGCCCGCCGGCGACGGAATAACCCGAATCCGGAAGCTCCCCGTCGCCGACTGCCGCGCGCTGAAGGGCTTTGTCGGCACGCCGGTGGACGGCTCCCTGGAAAGCCGGGGGTGGAGCGGCAGCGTGTGGGAGTACGGGCAGCGCGGCGCGGGGGCGGGCGTGGGCTACGCCTATCAGAACAACCAGCCCCTGCACGTCACGCTGGCCGATAAGGGCGGGTTCCACGCCGTTCGCCTCCTCGGCCAGCCGCGAGGAACGCTCTATCGCGACTGCCCGAAGGTCGACTCGGCCGCCGGCGGCGTGCTTCTGGCCGAGTTCCGCGGGCGGACCGACCGGGTGCGGGCCTGGTTCAAGCGGCCCGTCGCGAGCGACCGCGTGAGCCTGTTCGGCGCCGCCGGGGCGAGGATCGCGGACCTGGCGTTCTACCGCGTCAGCCGAGGCGCCGACGGGCTCGGTGAGCCTGTCCGTTTCGGCGTCGTCTCGCCCGGCCGCCCAGCCGCGGACGTGGCCCGCCGGCTGAAGGAGCGGTTCGACGAGGACCATCGCGCCGCCCTGCGGATCACGCGGCCGATCAGAAAGCCGGCCGCCGTCTCGGCCAAGAAAGGCCAGACGTTTCACCTGGTCGGCGAGCCGCTGACGGCCGAGACCGCCCTGGCGGCGATCGGGCTGGAGTTCACCGTCGACGGCCCGGCGGGGCCCGTGCCGATCACGCTGGCCGTCCAGGACCCGCTGAATCCGCGCAGCGAACTGCTCGGTGCGGACATCGAGCTGTCGAAGCCCGGCCGCTGCCGCGTCCTGCTGGATCTGCCCGACCAGGTGGTGCCCAAAGGCGCGGCGCTGTGGCTGAGCATCACGCCCGGGGCGGCGGCGCGGTTCGGCGAGTTCGGCGTCGACCGCTACGTCGTCCCGCGCGCCCGAGCCGTGCCGGAGGCCCTGGCCTATCGAAAGCTCCTGCTGAAGAGCTACTTCTGCGCCCTCAGCGAGCCGCGGCCGTGGAACGGCTGGTACGACGACCGGCGTCTTGCCCGCAGCCTGGCCGAGCCCAGGTGGGGCCCGCAGCTCAAGCAACTGGTCATGACGCTCGACCAGTGCAAGCGCCTCGGGCCGGATGACGACCTGGTGCGGCAGTACGACCAGTGGATCTGGCGTCGGCACCGCGAGCGGCGCAAGAAGATGCCGGCCTTTGCGCCTCGCATCCACACGGTGGCCGGCGCGCCGGAATGGGCGGTGGTGGCCCGCCAGGCGTGGCTGACCGCCCGCGAGGTGCCCCGATGGTGGATCGAACACCGCATGGTGCCGACCGGGGAGTTCGGCGGCATGGTCGGCGACGATACCGACATGTACCAGAACTACGCCGACTTCCCGATGTTCGAGACCGGCGGCGTGGCGGCGGACATCATCGACGGGGCCGACAGGCTGATGGCCCTGGCCGAGAAGAACAACCTCACCGCCGGCCTGAACCGCCGAACCATGGACCCGCTGCACGCCTACGAGGAAGGCGTCAACCACCTGGCCCTGCTGGCGTGGTGGCACTACGGCGACCCGGTGGCCCTGGAGCGATGCCTCGTCGCCGCCAGGTCCACCGAGGCCCTGACCGTGATCACGCCCAAGGGCCACCGCCACTTCAAGAGCCAGAAGCTCGGCGCGGCCGACCTGACCAGGGACCGCAAGACCGACGTCGACGGGCACGCGCACCCGCTGATGTGGCACCCGACGCTGGAGGTGGCCTGGTACAACCATAACCCGCGCGCCCTGCGAAACCTGACCCAGTGGGCCGACGGCTGGCTGGCCCACATGCGGCCGGGCAAGTACGCCACGAGCGTCGAGGTGGCCACCGAGCGCGTCACGGCCACCACGCACCGGCCGCTGTACGGCGGGTACGGCGGGCTGGGCTCGGCGATGCTGTTCCTCTACTGGATCACCGACCAGGACAAGTACCTCGGGCCGTTCTTCGAGACGTTCCGCAAAGGCAGTCGGAACACCTCCCCGCACCTCATCCTGCCGGAGCTGATCCACCGCCACCGGCTGGGCTTCCTCAGCCGCAAGCAGCTCGGCGACCTGGTCCGCGGCGAGGGGGCCGCCGAGACCCTCGTCACCGGCGACAAGCGCCCGCTGATCGACGCGCTCAAGGCCGACATCGCCGAACTCCAGCGGTACCCGGCCATGTACACCACCGCCGAGCCGTACACCGACCGCGTCTTCCTCTACGCCATCCGCAACGCCGCCATCGCCTACACCGGCGGGTACGCCTCGCGGAACAAGCTGCACCACACGCACGCGGTCAGTTGGTCTGGCTTCGGCACCGAGTACGCCGCGTGGGTCCTCAAGGCCGCCCCCGACGCGCTGAAGGTGCTGGTCTACAACTTCGCCGCGGCGCCCCGCAGCGGGCAGATGCGCGTCTGGACGCTGCGGCACGGGCGGTATCGCCTTCGCATCGGCCCCGACGCCGACCGCGACGACCGGATGGACCGCCCGGCGACCGAGCGAACGCTCGATCTGGCCCGCGCGTCGGCCCTGCCCGTCACGCTGAGCCCGAAGCAGGTCACGGTCATCGCGCTGACCCGGGAGCGGCGACTGGACGACGAGCGGCTGCGCGCGGACCTGGCGCTGTCGGCCGGGGAGGTCCGCATCGAGGGCCGGACCGTCCGCGCCGTGGCCCACAACATCGGGTCGCGCGCGGTGGCGTCGTTCGACGCGGCCCTGGTCGACGCGGCCGGCAAGGTCCACGTCCGCAAGACGCTCGGTCCGCTGGCGGCGCCGCTGGATTTGGTGCCGAAGCGCCTGGGTTTTGCGATAGGCCCCCTGCCCGCCGGCGCCAAGGGCCTGTCGCTCGTGCTCGACCCGGACGACCGCGTCCCGGAGATATACGAGCCCAACAATCGGTCACCCCTGCCGATCCAGTAACCGATGGCAGGAAGCGAAAGGACAGCGCCGTGAACAGGACGGCAGTGAACTGGGGTCTGCTCTTGACCGTAGCCCTGCCGGCTCAAAGCGTCCCGGCCGGGGTCGACGCCAGCGGCCAATTCCGAGCCGTCTGGACACACGTGGCGCCGCACTCGGCCGTGGTCTACTGGCGAATGAAGACCCTCGCTGACGAAGCCGCCAGCTACGTGGAGTACGGCCCGACGCGCACGTACGGACGGAAGACGCCGACAACCGCCAAACCGCGCTGGGCGCATTTCCATCGCCTTACCGGGCTGAAGCCGGGTGCGAAGGTCCACTATCGGCCCGTACTGGTTCGTCAGGGCAAGACAACGTTCGGCCCGGGCGGCACACTCCCCCCCCCGCCTGGGACGGAATGGGTGCCGCTGCCCGGTAAGCTCGCCGGTCCGCCCTACGTGCTCGACAAAGGCGGGAAGTACCTCCTGACGAAGGACATCGTCTCGCCCGGCAACGCCATCACGATCGCCGCGCCCGACGTCGTGCTGGACCTGGACGGGCACACCGTCCGCTTCGGTACCGTCCGGGGCAAACAGGCCGCGGGAATTCAGATCCGCGCCAAGGGCCCCGTGGCCGTCCGCAACGGGGTGATCATCCAGGGCGATGCCTCGGCCGACTACTCCGCGGCGATCGAGTCCCGATGGCTCGCCTTCCCGCGGGAGATCGTCGCCATGACGCTGGCCGTCCACCGGGCCAATGGCTACCCGATCAAGTTCCTCGGCAGGTCCTCGGCGGCAAAGGTCCACCATAATCTGTTGACCAGCCGCGTTACCGAGATCGAGAGCAGGCACTACCCCGGCAACGACCTGATCCGCGTGGACCTCGGAAAAGGCCTCGGGCAGGCATGCCGGGTCCACGACAACATCCTGACCGGCGGGTGCCATCGCGGCATCTCCGTCACGGGTGAATCGGCCGGGTCGAAGGTCTTCGGCAACGATATCCGCCATCACGCGATGTACGTCAATGGCTATGCGATCAACCTGCACGCGCCGGGAATCGAGGCACACGGCAATCGGATTACGTCCACCGGGCGCGGCATGCACCTGACCCGGCCGCTGCTTCTCGTCCACGACAACTATCTCGACCTGCGGGGCCACGCCACACTCGACGACATGCCCGCCAAGACGCGGCCGTTCAGGAAGATCATGGTCGAACTGCACGGCATCAAGCTCGAAGGCGCCAAGGTCACCGGCGCGAAGGTGTATCGCAACACCGTTCGCATCCGCCAGCCCATGCCGGCCGGCGGCGTGCAGTACGTTCCCGCCACGCCGTTGAATATCGCATGCTATGCGCCCGCAGCCATGAACGAGATCCACGACAACGATATCGTCGCGCTGACCCACTACCGCACCGAACGGATCGGCGGCTACGGCAACTCCGGGCAGTGGGCCTCGGCGATCCATTTCGTGGGCATGACGCATGGCAGGGCCCCGGCCGGAAAGTACAGCGTCTACATCCATGACAACCGCTTCGTGACGAATCACCTGTTTGTCTCGTCATCGCGGCCTGTCACGCAGACGGTTCGTATCGAAAAGAACCGCTTCACGCTCGCCAAGGACCCGCCGCCGGTACAGGCCGGGACCCGCCTGAGAAAGCTGGGCCCGCTGCAGCGGCTGATCGAGACGGGAGGCAATACCTTCTCGCGGTGAATCCCGGCCCCATCTCCCTCGAACGCTGACGCCACCTCATCTGTTACTGAACCGTAATGCCCTGCCCGTCACGCCGGCGGTTTGAGCGCCGTCGCTGTTTAGCGTACCGAGCCTTCGGGTGTGTGGGATTTGCCTTGACAGGGCCTGCGGAATCGGTTAAGATTGTTAGGTCAGTTCGTGGAGGTTGCGAACTGGAGAGTATCGGCACATCCCGGCTTAAGTGAGTTACGGTTCGACCGGAAGGAGAGAGCCATGAGACGTCTTCTTACTGGACTGGCGGCGGCAGTGATTTGCGCCCTGGCCGGCACGGCACCGGCGGCACTGGTGATCACCAGGGCGGAAGGGGGATACCACGCCTTTCCCGCCGACACTGACGACGTCATCAACGCCGTCAACAACACCGCGCCGACCTATGGCGGCCAAACCAACTCCGGTGGATCGCTCTACAGCTCCGATCCCACGGGCATCGGGCTGAACAACGGCACGATCTACGCCGGCGCCCCGTATAATAACACTGGCGGCGGCAACACGTATTGCCCCGCCAACGGGTCGAGCATCACGTTCACTCTCGCCAGCCCGCAGGATATCTATCGGGTCCATTCGATCTCCGGGGGCCAACAGGCACGGCGCAGCCAGCGGTTCCGGCTGGAACTGCACTCGGGGTCCTGGACGACGATCGCCGATGAGACCCAGATCGATTTCACCTCGAACGCCGGCAACGGCGAGATGCAGGTGGTGATCCGCGACGATGCGGACGCGGCCCTGGGGACAAACGTCGACCAGATTCGCGTGACGTACTTCAACACTGGGGCGAGCTTGCCGCAGAGCATGTATCGCGAGTTGGACGTCTTCAACACGCCCCCGCCGCCCCCCCCCGCCGTTGTGATCGACGACACCTTCGGCGATGGAAACGTCGGCACCAACACCGACGGCATCGGGACGGGGTTTCTTTCCGCCGTCGCCAGCAACGGAGCTTCCGTCACGGAATCGGGCGGCTCGATCGTCTTGACGTCGCCCATTCACGGGGCCGGGCGCGCGAGAATCGTCAGCAAGGAGACCGCCGATGCGACCGCGTCCGAGACCATGCGTTTTGAGTTTGAAGGCGTGAGCTTCTCCGATCTGGTCGCCGGTGGGACGAACGGTCTGCCCCGGTTGTTCATCGGAGCACGGCAGTCCGGTTCGCTGGTCGACGCAGACAGCCGGGGGGATCTCGGGCACGGGTTCTACGTCACCGTCGAAGACGACAGCGTTGCGGACAGCGGATACTTCGGCCAAGGCGGCTGGAGCGGGATCAGTTCGTTCTTCTATCTCGACGAGAGCAACACCGTCACGTCGCTGGCCACCTGGGAGTTCGACACGCTCGACTTCACGGGCGGCGGGTCGAACTACGACCCCACGCTGGACATCACGATCGATCTTACTGCCGACTCGTGGGCGCTGGACATTACAGGTGACACGCGGGACGGCGGGCTGCCGGTCTCCTTCAGCGGGACCAACAGCTTCGGCGGGGACAATAACCACGGCCTCACCACCGGGCATGCCTATGTCTACGACCAGACCGAAGATCCCGATCTGGCCGTAACGATCGATCGGATCTTCGTCGGCATCCCCCCCACCAGCGCCATTCCCGAGCCGGCCACGATGGCCGCGTTGGGCCTGGCCGTCGCGGGACTCGCCCGGTACGTCCGGAGGCGCAAACGATCTTAGATCTTAGATCTTAGATATTGGATATTGGATTTTGGACTGGCGGTTCGGGGCTTCTTCGGCCAGATGGATCGCATCTTGTAGGCCTTGAACCGCTCGACGGTTCCTTCCGTCTTGAGGGTGACCTTCCCCAGCGGCTTGCCGCCGCGCCGTTCGAGGATATACACCTGGCCGCCATTGACGAAGACCTCAACCCTCGGGCGGTCGATCAGGACGCGCAGCGCAAGCGGCCGGCCGTTTCGCCCGGGCTCGCTCGGAACCGCCGCCCGGGTCCCGCCGACGCGAACCACCCCGGCGCTGATATCATACGCCACGGCCCCGTCGGAGAACGTCAGCGACACCGTCTTGGCGCCGGCGGCCGGCTTGACCGTGACGTGGATGTACCCCTCGTCGAGGCAAACGCCAACGCGGCCGTTCCTTGAGGCTCTTCGCCGGACACGAGCAGGAGCGTACCTCCCCCGGAAGGCCCGGGCAAGACCTGTTCCGGTCGGGGGTGACGAGGGGGCCGGTCAGGCCCTGACCGCCGCGGCCGAGTAGACCCCCACGATGCCGAACGCCTCGCCGGCCAGGGCGTGGGCGTAGATGCGCTCCAGCGTTTCCTCGGCCGCCGGGCGCTGCGAGGGGGGCACCAGCTCCCGCTTGAACCCCGTGGTGATGTCGAGAAACGACCGCATGGGAATCCGGTCGGTGGTGATGACGGCCACGTCGAGGCGCACATCGCTGAACCCGGCGGTCTTGAGCAGGTATCCCAGCTTGCGTCCGACGAGGCGGTCGCCGCCGCGGCGGCGCTGGGCTTCGGCGACCATCCGGGTGAACTCCGCGTACCCGGGCGGCTCGGGCCATAGGCCCAGTATCCCGTCGTCGACGTCGACGATGTTCACCGTCCCGCCAGGCCGAAGGACGCGACGGATCTGCGCCAAGGCGCGCTGCGGCCGGGCCAGGTGCTGGAACAGGAACCGCGCGTAGACGAAGTCGACGCTCGCCTCGGCAAGGGCCATGTCGTACGTGTCCATGCACCGGAAGTCGAGTTCGGCGGCCCCGGCCGCCGCGGGCCGGCTGCGGGCAACGTCGAGCAGGTCCGGATTGATATCAAGGCCGATCACGCGGCCTTCGGGCCCGACCACGTGGGCGATGCGTTCGGTGATGAATCCGGGTCCGCAGGCCAGGTCGAGCACGGCCATGCCCGCCCGCAGGCCCGCCTGGGCGAGCATCTGCTTCTCCAGGGCCCAGGCGACGGTGGCCTGGCTTTCCAGGCGGGCCAGTTCCGCCTCGTTCGAGGCGAACGTTCCATACGCGTACGACCCGGTGTGGGGGCTCACGGTCTGTCCTCGTCGGCTTCGGCGGCCAGCCGAAGGCGTATGCTCGCCACCAGCCGCTCGCACAGGACGCGGGAGAGGTTCATCAACGTCCTGGCCGCCAGTTGGGGCTGCGTGGCGATGAGGCGTTCGATGTGTGCGCGGCTGATCACGAGTATTTCGCTGTCGGCGACGGCGACGACGTTGCCGGTCCGCTCACAGCCGAGCAGGCACCCAATCTCGCCGATGATTTGCCCGGGCCCGAAGACGGCGATCGAGGTCCTGCCGGTCTCGCTGCGCACCTCGATCAGGCCCGACAGCACGAGGTACATTTCGCGGGCCAGGTCGTTGATGCGGATGATCCGCTCCCCGGCCCGACAGCGCAGGACCGTGCCTTTCTGGAGGATCGTCCGGGCCTCGTCGACGGAGAGGCCTTCCAGGAGCGGCGTGCACTGGGTGGGCGACGGGCGAAGCTTGTCGGCCAGGAACGTCCAGAAGTCCCCGCCCTCGAGCATCCATTCGGCGACGCGGCAGGCGGCGGGGAATCGCCGGCGGAACCACGCGGGGGTGCCGTTGGCCGCATCGACCCGCGCCCGATGGGATCGCAGCCGGCGAAGCAGCGGCGAGCGAACGTCGCTCAGGTGGTCCTCGTCGTGGACGACAAGCACCATCGGAACGCGGTAGCCGGCGTCGGGGTCGATGACGTTGTCCTTGTAGCGGCGGTACCCGAGGTGCTCGTAGAGGTCGACCAGGCCGGGCGAACAACTGCAGAAGTCAAACAGCACGCCCTCCGTGATGGCGTGTTCGTACGCGGTCACCAGCAGCTTCGGCAGCGTGGGCGAGCCCCGCATCTCCCTGGCGATCATCAGCCGCGACGACAACGACAGCGCCGGCGGCGAAAACTCGGCGAAGGCCTCGAGGTCGTAGACGTCGCGGCAGGCCTGCGGCGGCCCGCCGTCGCCGAACCGGTTTCGCCGCAGCGTGGCCACCAGCTCGCCCCCTCGCTCGACGTAGAACAGCGTGGCCGATTCATCCAGGTCGTCGATGAGCGTCTTGTCGTCGTGATCGGCGTAGGACAGGTCGCGCTTGCCCATCTCATCGACGTAGATGGCGTAGCGAAACCGGTAGACGCGCTGACGGTCCTCGGGCGACCGGGCCAACGCGATGGTCGTCACGCCGGGGGCCTCGCTGGGGGTCAGTACCGCACACTCACCCGCACTCATTGTGTCAGCTTCCCTGTGGCCGAATGGACTCTTCGATCGCACGTGTGCGACAGTGCTCTCATCGGCAATCTGCCGGCTGACTTGAACATACGATTCAAACAGGGGACAGTCCTTTTCAGGTTGCGGATCGCCGGCGGCCGGGTAGAATCGCGGGGCAGGCCCGCGGAAATACAGATCACCAGGCGATAGAGGAGCCGGCCATGAGCGACGAATCATCAGCCAGGCGGGAAGGCACGACGCGGCGGGGTGTACTGGCGGCCACGGGGCTGGGCGTGGCGGCCTGGGCGGCGGCCGCGAAGGGACGGGACAAGCCCAAGACCATCCAGGGCTTCGACGAGACCGACGCGGGCACGCTGCGCAAGGGGGCATGGAAACCCGTGTCCGACCGCAAGATCCGCGTGGGCATCGTCGGCTACGGCGTGTGCCGCTTCGGGGCCGCCTTCGGGTTCCAGAACCACCCCAACGTGGACGTGGCGGCTGTCAGCGACCTGGCCCCCGACCGCTGCGCGGCCCTGGCCAAGGTGTGCCGCTGCCAGAAGACCTACCCCTCGCTCGAGGAGATGGTCAAGGACACGTCCCTCGAGGCCATCTTCCTGGCCACCGACGCCCCGAGCCACGCCCGGCACGCGATCCTCTGCATGACGCACGGCAAGCACGTGGCGTGCGCCGTGCCCGCGGTGTGGGGCAGCCTCGAGGACGCCGACAAGCTCTTCGAGACGGTCAAGAAGACGCAGTTGACGTACATGATGTTCGAGACCAGCGCCTATCGCCCGGACTGCTACGCGATGCGCCAGGCCTACCGTGCGGGTGTGCTGGGTCGGCTGATCTACTCCGAGGGGCAGTACTACCACTACTTCCCCCGGCCTCTGGGCAGCTACAAGAACTGGCGTCGCGGCTGCCCGCCGATGTGGTACCCGACGCACTCGACGGCGTACCACGTCGCGGTGACGGGCGGGAGCTTCACGTCCGTGTCGTGCCTGGGCTTCCGCGGGGCCATTGCGACCTTCACCCCCAACGCCAACGCCTACAAGAACCCCTTCGACAGCGAGATCGCCCTGTTCCGCACGCACGAGGGCGGGGCCTCGAAGATCGCTGTCTGCTGGGGCACGAGGGGCTCGCACGGGGAGTTCGGGCACGTCCGTGGCGAGCGCGGCATGATGGAGGGTACGCGATTCTCCCCAGCGGGTGACCTCAAGAAGCGCCCCGTGAACTTCGCCAAGCCCAAGCTTGCGCCCGGGATGCCGGGCGGCGGGCACGGCGGGTCCCACGGGTACCTCACCGAGGAGTTCGTCACGGCGCTTCTCCTGAAGCGCCGCCCCCTCATCGACGTCGCGTGTTCGCTGAACCTGACGGTCCCCGGGGTCGTGGCGCACCAGTCGGCCCTGAAGGACGGCCAATTGATAAAGGTGCCGCAGTACAAGCTCTAGCCCGCGAGGACGGACGTGGGCCGCCATACGTCTGGCACTGACACCACCGCACGCGATCCCCAAACGGACTCCCCACTGCGCGCTACGTGCTGCCGGGCCGGCTGGGCTGCTTTGCGAAGCCTGTAACGGTGACCCCCCGCGCCGAGACCCGGGCCAATGCGTAGGCGTTGTTCTTCAGTCCGGGTCCTTCGACCATCGCCCGCATGGTGAGGTAGTGGATGCCGTTGATGCGGCGGTAGGCGCCGCGGTGGTTGTGGCCCTGGAAGACGGCCAGGACCTTGCCGGATCGCTCGAGGATTCGGCGGACATCGGGTGAGTTTTTCACGCCGTGCGAGCCCTTTTCGTCGTCGAGCGTCTGATGGACGAAGACGACGGTCTTCTTGCGTGTGCCCTTCAGGTCGGCGCGGAGCCATTTCTGCTCGTCGGGCGGGATGGTGGTCTGCGTCCAGTTGAAGTTGCCGGCCTTGTAGGGCGTGAAGTCCTTCCGGTAGTTCGCGTCGAGCACGATGCAGTGGATCGGCCCGGAGTCGAACGAGTAATGGGGCGCGGGCATGCCCGTGCCGCGGACGAACTGGGCCTTGGTGAAGGTGGCCACGTCGTGGTTGCCGATCACGTGATGGCGCGGGCCCTTGAAGCTGCCGAATACGCCCTCGATGTGCTTGAGGTAGGCCATCTCGGCCTGCAGGGTCTTGCCCTTGTCAACGAAGTCGCCGAGCACGACGGCGAAATCGGGCTTGGCCTTGTTCATCGCGGCGGCACACGCGGTCAGCTTGGCGCTCGAGTCGCGGTAGTAGCGGCTGCCGCGGCGGTCACGGTCGGCGTAGTGCGAGTCGGTGAATAGGCCGATCACGATGCCGTCACGGGCAGGCATCGTCCGGGCGTCGGCGGGCAGTGCTCCAGCCCCGGCCAACACGGCGCCGGCCCGCAGGAACTCCCGCCGCGAGACTACGTTGAAATCGGACATGTCAACATCGCTCCGCGCACGCCGCCTGATACGATGAGTATCCGGCATTGTGCTTCATCCGGCGCATCCTGGTCGAACTCCTCCCTCGCGACCGCCGCGAGGTCTTACCCACGATTGTACCCGTTATGGGAGGAGAACAGATACGTTCTTTCTATCAGATCCATCTGCTCGACAAGGCGGGTCTGTTCTTCGCACCCGGGATCGCTTAACGTAGTGCCCTTGCGGGGCGTTCGTCGCATGGGGCCCGGATTATCGGAGCAGCCGTGGCGCGACGCCCTCTCCGAGCACGCCCCGGCCGCTCTGATCGCCGTGGCGTCCAGGTGACCGGCCGAACGGAAAGGAACCCGACGATGGGGCATTGTTTCGTCAGTTACGCGCGGGACGACGCGACGGCGTTCGCCGACCGCTTGAGCGACGCGCTGCTTGACGGGGACCCGATGTTCAGGGTCTGGATCGACCGGGGCGAGATCCACAGCGGCGACGTCTGGCGTGCCAGGCTCCGGGACGCCATCAAGACCTGCGACTGCGTACTCTTCGTCCAGTCGCATTGCAGCGTCGCCAGCGAGGAATGCGCGAAGGAGTTGGCCTGGGCCGGGCACTACAACAAGCCGGTCAAGGTGCTGCGGCTTCACGAGACCGCCGATCCGCCCTACGATCTGATCGACAAGCAGTATCTGGATTTCGGAGGTGACTTCGACGCGGCGATGACGCGACTGCGCGCGGAGTTGTTGGACCTGTCGTCGCCGGACAGCAGGCTGCGGCGTCTGACCGAAGCCCTGGACGCCGCCGTTGCCCGCCTCAACGCCGCGCCGGACGACGCCACCCGGGCGCAGTTGACCCGGAAGATCGAGTACCTGACCGCACAGGCCGCGGCACTCCAGGCGGTTGTGGACAATCCGGAGGGGACCACTCGCGAGCATGAACGGAGCATCCGGCAGCGCATGGAGCGCGAGAGGCTCACCCCGGCCGCGGCGGCACCCCTCGGCCAACTGGAGGTGCCCGAGCACTTCCAGGACCGCCGGGAACAGACCCGCCAGGTCGTCGAGTTCCTGCGCGGCACCAAGCGGATGCTCTTCGTGATGGGCCGCGGGGGCATGGGCAAGACGGCCATGGTCTGCCGCACGCTCAAGGGCGCCGCCGACGGCGCGCTGCCCGACGCCCTGGGGAGCCTCGCGCTGGACGGGATGCTCTGCCTCAGCGCCACCGGGTCGCTCGGCGGGTCCGAGGCCCGCCGCATCAACGCGCTGAACCTCCTTCACGGCCTGTGCGATCTGCTGGCACCGTCGCAGTCCGAGCACGCCCGCGAGGCGCTGGACAACCCGCACACGGACTTCCAGGCCAAGACCGAAGCGCTGCTGGCGGCGTTCCCCGCCGGGCGAACCGTGGTGCTTCTGGACAACTTCGAGGACCTGATCGACGACCGGCGCAAGTGCATCCGGGACGACTACGCCGAACTGAGGCAGGTCCTGCGGGCGGTCCTGGGCGCCGCCGCCCACGCGGTGAAGGTCATCATCACCACCCGCCTGATGCCCGCGGACCTGACGAGCGTACAGCCGGCCCGGCAGGGCGTGCTGAGCCTCAGCGAGGGCCTGCCCTCCCCCTTTGCCGAGAACGCCCTTCGTGAGATGGACAGCGACGGCATGCTCTCTCTGCGCGACGCGCCGGACGAGTTGCTGGACCTGATTCGCCGCAAGACGTGGGGGCATCCGCGGGCCCTCGAGCACGTGGTGGGCATCCTGCGGGGCGATCCGGGCATCCGGCCCGAGGACATCTTCGCAGACACCGGCGAACTCGACGCCGACCAGGTCACCTACGGCTTCGCCGGCGAGGCGATCGAGCGCCTCGACGACAGCGCCCGGCGCGTCATGGAGGCCCTGGCGATCTACGAACGCCCCGTCCCAGACGTCGCCGTGGACTTCCTCCTCCAGCCCTATCCCCCCGCCGTGGACAGCGCCCCGATCCTCCGGCGTCTGGCCTACATGCTCATGGTCCGGCGCAAGGGGCGCGCCTACGACCTGCACCCCGCCGACCGCGCCTACGCGATGAACCGCATCGAGGAAGGCGAACCGTCCGACCGCCTGCTCGACAGGCCCGTCTATTCCCGCCACGCCCTTTACGGCCGGGCGGCGGAGTACTTCCACCAGCTCAGGAAGCCCCTGAAGGACGTTCGGACGATGGACGACCTGTCGCCCTACCTCGACGAGTTCCGCATGCGCTACGCCGGGCAGGACTACGAGGCCGCCAAGGACGTCGCCGACGAGATCGCCTTCGAGGCCCTCTTCACGTGGGGACAGTACCAGGCAATGGTGGACCTGTACTCGCCCCTCCAGGACAAGCTGGCCGACCCCGACCGGCTGCGCGAGGCGCTGGGGGTACTCGGGTCGGCCTACGCGAGGATGGCCAGGCTCGGCACGGCCGTCGAACTCCAGGAACGGTCGCTGGCGATGGCGCGCGAGCGGGACGACGAGGTCGGCATCGCGACGATGCAGAACAACCTCGGGCTGCGGTATTACGACATGGGGCGAACCGGTCTCGCCGTCGACTGCTTTGTCGAATCCCACGAGATCTCGCGGAAGTGGGCGGGCAACGGCAGCAACGCCGTCATGAACGCCGGCCGGTGCCACGCACTCCAGGGACAGACCGCCCGGGCCGAGGAACTCTATCGGGCGTTTCTCGAGCACCATCGTCAGTACCAGGAACTGCTCAGCGACCCGGCTCTTCCGGACAGGATCCTCGCCGCCGGGCAGGAACGGGACAAGAGCCGGGAAGACCTGGTCGAACTGGCCCGAAAAGGGCGCAAGGACTCCAGGGAAAGCGAATCGAACGCGCTGGAGAATCTGGGCCTGCTGCGGATCGACCAGGACCGGCTCGACGAAGCGGTGGGCTTCTACGGACAGGCCATCGCGCTGGCCGACGAGCTGTCCTTCGCCCAGACGCAGAACTGGGCGCGGTGGGGGCTCGCCCTGGCGCTGCTCTATCAGGGCGACGTCGCCGGCGCGCGCGAGGCCTGCCAGGCGGCCCTCCAAACTCCCGTACCCGAGAACGATCATTGCGTCGAGGCGCTGCTGGGCGTGGCGGCCCTGCTCCAGGGCGACCGCCCCGCCGCACGGGCCGCATGCCGCCGGGCCATCACCAAGACCAATGACATCCTGGCCAACTGCGACGTCTTCTACGCCGCCCTGGACTCGAAAGGGCTGGCGCTGAGCGTCCTGGCGCTGTGCGGCGACGTGGCGCGCCTGGACGACGCGGTCGAGGCCTTCACCGCCGCCAGGCGAATCAACGACGACCCGGCGCCCAAGCAGCGGATTCGGCGGATCCTCGACGCCCTGGCGCCGGCCGATCCCGATGGCATCCTCACCAGGGTCCATGCCATGTTTTGAGAGCCCTACCTAGCGCTGCCCCACCCGGGTGATGCTGAAGTCGTCCAGGTCAGCCCCGCCTGGCGCCAGAGGATTCCCTTGCACGTACCCGTTTTCTTCAGGCCGCTCACGCCGCCCGGGTACATCGCGTTGCCCTTGATGAAGAAGCCGATCTGCTTGCCGCCGTAGGCCTTCGTGACCGGTCCCCCCGTCACCTGGGGACCGCCCGGCAGTTCCAGGTACTTCCTGGCGAAGGGGATCGGCAGGGAGAAGCTCACCTTGTCATGCTTCCTTCCTCATTTGCCCAGCTTCCGGAGCTGCTCGAGGATTTCGACGGCTCGTTTGGCCTCCTCCAGTCTGCGGTGCTCGCATCGCGCGGCGGCGTCCTTGTTCATCGCCCGGCTCTTGCCGCGGTCCATGAGGGTCTCGGCCGGGTCCTCGCTCTCGGGCCAGTCCCACGCGTCCGTGCGGAAGCTGGGCACCGGCAGCCAGGGCTTGCCGTTGACCTTCAGGTTGCCCAGGGGACTTGTGGCCCACGCGTAGCGGACGGCCACCGGCTGCTTGACCAGCGGGCTCCAGACGTGAATCGTCTTGGTCTCGCAACACTTGTTGGCCGTGTTCCAGATGCCGACGTCCTTCTTGAGCGGGTGGGCGGCGTAGGCCTTGTAAAAGGTCTTGGACGTGTCGGCGATGGAGAAGCCCTCCAGGACCATGGACATGTCATCGGGCATGACCGGCTTGTCGAACGTCAGCACCATGCGATCGCCGCGCGGCTTTGCCGAGACGAGCGCCGCGGTGTCCCAGTCGATCTTGAGCCGATAGACCCGGTTGAGCGCCCAGCGCGCGGCCCGCAGGCCGTGGGCGTGCTTCTTCTTGGGATGCAGCCCGGGGATCTGCACGTCGTACGCCGGCAGGAACGCCGTGTGGTCGGGATCGTTGAGGTCGCCCAGTCCCAGCCGCTGGGCCTCGCGGATATACGCGCCGCCCGACACCGACCAGGTCTCGAAGTTCTCACGCGTCTGCGGGATGCTGCCGGCGCAGAAGCCGATAACCCCCACCGGCAGCGCGGGGTCGCTGAAGTCCTCGCGCCAGCCGGCGACCATGAGCTTCATGAGGACCCGGTAGCGTTTGGGTCGGCAGACGGTGGCCATGGCGTTGTTGAAGCCCTGGTGGAACAGCACCCCCCTGATGCGCAGCCCCTTGAACGCGCCGAACATGCCGTTGTAGCAACTGGCCGCGTCGCTGGGGCTGCGCCCCGGCACGCTCCAGGAGCGCAGGTCCTTGCGGGTAGGCCTGGGCGGCAGCTTGTCGGGCGGCACGCCCTTCTTGCGCAACTGGGCCACGGTCTTTTCCCACCGCGCGACCAGGCCCTTGACCGCCGCATCCCAGTCGAACGCCGCCTGGCGCTGCTCGACCCACTTGAGGTACCGCCCGGCCAGCGGATGGGCCTCGAACTTCTGCCGCGGAACGAGGCTCTCAATGGACGCCCCGCCGCGCGCGTTGTCGATGATGCCGACCGGAACCTGAAGCGCCCGCTGGAGGCGAGCCCCGAACGTGTAGCCGATCGAGGAGAACCCCCCCGCGGTTTCCGGCGTGCTGACGGTCCAGCCCGTGATCCTGTCGGCCGGTATGTCAACCTGCAGCGTCTCCGATTCATTGGGCGAGATGCGGACCTGGCGCAGGAGAGGCAGGTGCGCGGTGGCGGCTTCCATGTCGGCGCGGTAGGTCGCCCGCAGCCCAAACGCCATGTTGCTCTGCCCGTTCATTACCCACACGTCGCCGATGACGATGTTGGTCATCTCGATCGTGTCGTCGCCGCAGGTGATGGTGAGCTTCCGGGCGGTGGCATCGGCCTGGCGGGCGGGGAAGGTCACCTCCCAGCGTCCGCCCTTGCCGGCGATGGTGGCGTCGGCCTTGTCCCGGCCGAACCGGACGGACACCTTTCGGCCGGGCTTGGCCCACCCCCATATCGTGATCGGCTTGTCGCGCTGCAGAACCATGTTGCTCGAGAAGATGCCGTGCACCTTGAGCGTGTCGGCGGGTTTGCCCGCGTCGGCCCCTTCTGCGCCGATTGCGCCCGCACAGACCGTCAGTAGGGATAGCATCACGCCAAACGTCTGCTTCTGTCTCATCATGTCTCTCTCTGCGTTCCGACAATAGAAGAAAACAGGGACTGACTCGAGCGCAGGCCGAAGGCCGAGCACGTGCCTGCCCCATTTTCGCGGACTACCGGCTGCCGGCGACTACTTCCTCTCCGTCAGTTCGGCCTTCTGCTCGGGCGTCAGGACGGTGTCGGTGATGGCGGCCGTCACGTCCCCGTACGCCTTGGCCCGGGCCATCCTGTCGGACGAAAGGATGTCCGCGCCCCTGGCGGTGCAGATCTCCCTGACCTTCTTGTCCTGCTCGTCGGTCAGCTTGAGCTTCTTGAACTTCAGGATGACGCGGCGATAGGCCTTGTAGCCGATCCATTGGGCCTTCTGCTCGTCGGTCAGGAGGTCCGCCACCGCCGGGCCGCCCCCGCCGCCCGTGCGCCGCTTGATCGCCTCGATCTTCAGGGCCCTGTACTCGGCCTGGGCCTTGCCCAGCGCCTCGGCGTTGCCGCTGGCCTTGGCGTCGGTCACCTGCTTCTTCAGCTCCGCGATTCTGGCGGCGTAGGCCTCCTTCCACTTCCTGTCGGCCTCGGCGTGGGCTTCGAGGGCCTTGGTGAATTGGGCCTTCTGGGCGTCGGTGAAGGTCAGGACCTTGAGCATCTCGGCGGTGTCGCCTCGCAGGACCTTGGGGGAGATCTTGCCGCCCCCGTTCTTCAGCGGCTTCTTGCCCGTCACCTGGTACTTCTGCTCGTCGGTCAGCACGCTCTCGATAATCGAGGCGACCAGGGCCGCCAGGGCCTCGGCGCGGGCCTTGGCGTCTTCGGCGGGGATATCCTTGGCCTTGGCCGTGCAGAGGGCCCGGACCTTCTTGTCCTGTTCGTCGGTGAGTTCGGCCTTTCTGAACCTCGGGATGACCAGGCGGTAGATCGTGTAGCCGGCCCACTCGGCCTTCTGTTCGTCCGTCAGGATGTCCATGATGACGGCGACGGCGACCCGGCGCTTCTGGGCTATCTTGGCCTTGACGACGTTGATCTGCTCGGTGATGCTCGCCATCGCCTTGTTGTCGCCGCCTTCCCTGGCCCGGACCAGCCTCTTGTGCAGGTCGCCCAGAAGGAACGCGTTGAGCTTCTGCCGCTCCTTGTCATCCGCGGCGCAGGCCTGGAGCGTCTCGTCCAGCTCGCTCTTCTGGGCGTCCGTGAGGTCCAGGACCTCGGGCATCTCGGCGTATTCGGCCAGGAAACCATTGACTTTGTTGGCCCGGCGCTTCCGGGAACTGGCATGGGCGGGAACAGCCAGCCCCGCCAGGATTGCGGCCGACACCGCCAAGTACACGATCCGCTTCATGTCGTGTCTCCATTGCGGCCGCACGGGCCGCTCCATAGTTATACCCCCCGCCGCAAGCCGAGTATTGCCCCAACTGATATTCCTCCCGCGGATGCGAACCCGCCGACATCCGGCCCCGGGCGTGCAGCGTTCACGTCCTGAACGAGCGCACGTCGGCTGGAATACGGAAGCGGGTTCTTGCACCGGTTCCGGCAGGTTCCACGTACGACGGTCCCGCCGGGGACCATAGCGACGCCCCGGCCCGCCGGGGGCCGGGGCGTCGGATGCGTGGGGTTGTGCGGCGGTCGTCCAGCCGCGCCTGCCCTTCGACAGGCTCAGGCTCTACGACGGCGGCGGATGTACCCGCCCAGGCCGGCCACGCTCAGGCCGACGGCCAGCATCGTCATCGGCTCGGGGAGGGCCAGCGTCGTGTACCGCACGCGGACGTCCTCGGGTGTCAGGACGGTGTCGTAGAAGCGGAACAGCGCAATCTCGCCCGAGAACTTCCCGAACCCGTTCAGCAGGCCCGTGTTGTTCCCGCCTGTCGTGCCGTTGACCTGTCCCAGGCCGGAGTTGTCCGTGCCGGCCCAGTCGGCGAATCCGTTGAGGGACACAGAATTCACGAATGTGCCGTTAACGTACAACGACACGTCGGCCCCGCCGCCGGTCCGTTCGATGATCCCCACGGCGTGGAGATAGTCGGTCGTCAGCCCGTCGAATACGACCTGGCCTGTCGTCGCGGCGGAGGCCGACGAGGCGGTGAACAGCACGTCATTGCCGTCGATGGCGAACGACATGCCGTTGCCGGTGCCGCCGGTCTCGAAGAGGATCTCCTGGCCGAAGAGGTCGCTGGGCTTGAAGAGGATCTCGAAGCTGGCCGAGTCATTGGTCGGGTTGCCTGAGAAGCTGTCGAACGTGGCGGTGGTCGCCGTGTCCGAGGTGCCGTTGAACGTGTAGGCCTTGGTCACGCCGAGGAACACCGGGTCGCCGGCGTCGACGTGCCGGGCGCCGCCGCCGTTATTGTTGATGGACCAGTCGTGGCCGCCGGTGAGGTTGGTCAGGTCTTCCCACGAGCCGTTGGTGGGGCTGGTGTCCTGTGCCGCGTCGTAGTGCAGCGCGGCGTTGGGCGCGACCGTGGGGATAGCCGTCGGCGCCGTCCCTGCGGCCAGGCTGGCGATCTCCGTCGCCGTCAACACGCGGTTCCAGACGGCCACGTCGTCGATCTCGCCGTCGAAGTACCGGCTGCCGAACGACTCGCCGCCGATCCAGAAGTTCTGGCTGGTGTTCGTGTTGATGCCGTTCGTGTTGGTCGAGCTGTTCGTCTCCAGCGAGCCGCCGACGTAGAGCTTCACGTCGCCTACGTTCGGCGAGCCGTCGTTTTCCCACGTGGCCACCACGTGCTGCCAGCCGGTCCCGACGATGTCGGTGCTGCCGACCTGGAATCCGCCGTTGACCTCGACGCGCAGGGTATCGGGATCGCCGTTCTGGCTGTTCGTCCGGAAGACCCACTTCTGTCCGGCTTCGTTCTTGCCCCACGAGAGGATCACTTTGTTCGTCAGGTCGGCATTGACCCACGCACTCATGGTGCGGGCGGACCGGCCGGCCTGGCCCTTGTAGGTGGGCACCTCGACACGTTCGTTGGACCCGTCGAAAGTCAGCGCATAGTCACCTGCGCCGCCGGTGTGTCCAGTCACCCAGTCGGACCCGGACGCCATGTTGACGAGGTTCCCGGTCCGGCCGCCGACCACGTCGGTGGCGGTGCTGCTTCCGGTCCCGTCGTTGAAGTCCCAGTAGGACACGAGCCCGGCCCGTGCGGGCGCTGCGGCCAGGGCGGTCACGAGGCAACTCGCGGCCAGAAAACACATTCCGCGTGTCCGAAGGTGCGATACGTTTGTCATGACGTCTCCTTTGCGGTCAGGATGCTTCTCATCTCCAGTGACTGTTAAACGACCGGCACAACAAGGCTTACTGCTAATCCTACTCCGTTATCCAGCCTTCTGCACGACCGGCCCGCTGCGAACCGGCTCCGTTGAGTGGAGGATTATAGCACGAACGTCCCATACGGCAAGGGAAAAACGCCGTACGCGATCAGTTTTTCTGTGGATGGAAACGTTACGTCACGACTATCCGGCGTAACTTTAATCAAAAGAAAGAACTACGAATTCTGTGGATCCCCGTTGGTCTCGGGCCGCGCCAATCCGGGTCTTGGCTCGTATAATACATCGTATCGGGCAAAGGCCCTGGAGACCTCTTGCTGTCAGAAAGGACGTACCCTGATGCCTAACGCTTCTTTCTACAGCGCCCGCCGCCGGTTGGCCCTCAAGTCGGTGGCGGCGTGCGTGTTGACTTTCTGCATGGTTGGGCGTGCCGGTGCAGCCGACGAGGCTGACGGACCGCCCCCCGGCTACCAACGCCGGACCGATCTGAGATTCTCAACCAACAAGGGTGGGGCCCGAGCGGCAACCGAGCGAACCGCCGGATCGCGCGCTCGTTTCGGTGGATTCGCACTGCCGCATTCCGGACCATGCTGGGTCGCGCGGTATGTCGTGGTTCTGAAAGGTAATATCATTCATCTCCCGAGCAGGACGAGAAGTGTTCATACGATCGAGCGCGCCGCTCTGTGTCTATCCGCCGAGGAGGCAAAGGAAGTGCAAGGCTTGGCTGGAGACAAGCCTCCTCAAGGCAATGGTCACACGACGATGGTCACAAAGATCCCCTCGATGAGGGCCGCCATCGCGGAGATGTTCAGTCGGGGGATTTGGCCCGACAGAAAAGGTGTCTCGCTGTACCCGTACCCACCCATCCTCTTCGACGCGCGCAGGAAATCCCTCCGGGCCTGCCGGGCCAAGGATCCCTGGCGAGCCACCGTCGCGGGGCGCTGGCACAAGATCACCGACTCGGCACAACTCGGTTCGCTTTCGCGTATGGGTACGGCGCGGCCGGGCCTCTTTGAGACATTCGGTCCCGTGCGCAGTGGCATGCCGGGACGCATGTCATGCCTGCAGATCGACCGTGATGGGATCATCCTGGCACGCCCCGGGTTCGAGATCGGGCCATTGGTCCGGCCGGACAATGAGCTTGCTGTCAGGTTCAGGTTTCGGCTCGTTCTGCCCGAGGATCTGTGGGTGCACCATGCGATGGCTACGCCGCGGATCCGCAACGACCCGTGGCGGTTCCACGTGAGCGTCAGCACGCTCCAGCAGTTCCCGCACGCCCAGCGCATTCCTCCGCGCATCAGGCGATCCTTGACGCCCGAGCGCCTCGCTCGTCTTCGCCGGACCAGGGATATCCCCTGGCTGGTTCTGGCCAAGAGCGTCAATCTCGCCACTGACGGTCCACTGGGCGACGGTCAGTGGCACAACATGGAGATCCAACTCGACCGCCCGAGGAACCACCTCAAGATCTGGACAGACGGTCGGCTCAAACAGGAGGAGGTGCCAAAGGGCAAATGGACGGCCCTTGATCGGAACGTCCACGCCGTGAGGTTGAGCTTCCTGGCCAGCCCCGGCGTCAATCCATCCGCCGGCGACGCACGCATCCAGTGTCCGATTCTCTTTGCTGACGTCGCCGTGAACCTGGACCGGGCGCGCGCAAAGGACGATGGCAAGGGCGGCGGTGCACGTGAAGAGCAACCTTCCCAGGCTCGGCGGCGTTGAAGCCGGTGCCGGCGCTATTCACACGTCAGCGAGAAGCCCTTCCGCTGATTCCGATCCGACACGACGACGAGGTCGATCAGGCCTTTCTCGCCCTTTCGCTTGCGGATGGCGGCGCCGCGACAAGCCTTTGGCGTCATGCCGTTGCACGCAAGGGTAAGTACGAGATCCTCGCCGCCGATCACGTCGACCTTCCCGGTCAACGTCTTGGTTCCGGCGTCCCATACCACGTCGTGGCACTCCATCATTCCCTGCATGATGTGGCGACTGGTGGAGACGATCTGCGGATGGTCCTGGACCTTGCGAACCGAGACCACCGCGACCTCGCCGGCCTGGAGTGTGACCGCCAGGGATTCGGAGCCCTTGACCATCCCAAGGTACTTCCGGGACCAGAACTCGACCGCGTGAAAGCGGCCCGCCGGATCGCATCCCAGTGAGCCGGTCCCGGCCTGATCGCCGGAAAGCGGGGCGGTGACGGCTTTCGTGCCCTTCTCGCCGTTGTTCACAAGCAGGACCTGGCGCCAGTCGTCGGTGACGGTGTACACGTACACCTCGGGGTGGGCCTTGCCGAGCAGCATGTCCACGGGCCGAAAGGCCCGGCCGTTCGGCAGCATCGGGAACAGGCGCGTCAGATCGTGGAGCATCTCGGGCGTCATCTTTCCGAAGCCGGTGCCCAGTTCTATGCGGCCGGAAAGCAGGCCCACCAGCGTCAGGAAGGTCCGCCGGTCCTTCGGGTCAAGCGGCTTCTTCGGCTGCCGCCCTGGCTTGTAGAAGCTCTTGCCGTCAGGGTAGTAGCGAAAGACCTTGCCTTGTTTGAACCAGCGCAGGCCGATCCTGGAGGCCATCTCCGGCTTGAAGTAGCTGGCGTCACCCCACACCCTCTGGAGATCGACGACGCCGGCGGTGGCGTCCGTGCACGGCACGCGGCTTTCGCCCAGGATCCGCTCGTGCAGCAGCGCATCAGGGCCGAGGCCTTCCCGGCAAAGCTCGAAGAGTTTCCGATACGCGGATGTGGTCGTGTAGGATTCGTCCTCGAAGCCGCCTTGCGCTCCCCATGCCGTCTCCGGATAGTCAAACTTGATGCCCTGGACACCCGCATCGCGCAGTCTTTTCCAGACCGCTCTGCAATGCTTCTGAAACCCCGGATCCGTGTAGTCGTAGCGGACCAGCGGCTGATGGTGACGGTGGTCGACGTGGAGAAGCGAAATGTCGTTGTTCAGCATCCAATCGGGATGTGCCGCCGCGAAATCATTGCTCGGCAAAGAACACTGGAAGTAGGTGAACACCATGCCGCCGCGTGCCTTGACGGCCTTGCAGAATTTCCCAAATGTCTCGTACGGCGCCCGGAGCGACTTGAAGCGAGCGAAATGCTCGTCGTCCCACCATCCCTGCTGCGTGTCGCCCTGGTTGCGGTAGCAGTAGGCATCCGGCTCGAGCCGGACCGCCAGCGGCGTGTACTTGAGCAGCCCCGCATCATGCGCCAGGTTCATTTGCTTCACCAGCCCGGGCGAGTGGTTGATCTTCGTCCCGTCGCCATGCCCGTGCGACGAGGTCATCCACCCGCAAAGCGTCGGGAAATTGTAGACGTTGGGCTTTGCCGTGTTAGCCACCGCCATGGCCCGGCCGTAACCCTCCAGGGCCGCGAACGGATCCGGCGTCACGACGTCCAGGTAGAAGGTATCCTTCGAGACCCAGGTTTGCCCCGGCTTGACCCGCTTGCCCTGCGGGTCCCAGACGCTCAGCGTCATGCGCGCACCGTTCGAGCTTGCCTTCTTCCTGCCGCCTGTCACGTGGTCATCCACCGTGACGCGACGGAGGAACTCCGCATACGCGAGCCCCCCCGCCACGATGGTGCGCCTACCCGGCGGCTTTGCCGCCTCGTCGACGCAGGTCAGCATCGCACCGTTGAGCGCATCGATCCGCCACGTGTCCTTGACGACGTTCCGCTGTGCCCCGGCGCCGCTGCGCAGAACACAGTGATGAGCGGGTTTCTGGTCGTGGGAGAGTTCCGCTCCACTTACAACCCGTGCGTTCCGGACGCGAACCGTGTACTTGAACGGGTTGCGAATGCCCCAACCGATAACCACGAACGGTTTTGCCTCATAGAGTGCCACATCCAGGAACCGCTGGGGATCATAGGATTCGCGGGGCTTGAACCATACACGCATCCGCCGTCCCGAACCCAACGCATCCCTGAACTCACCCAAATCCTCGGCCTCAAACGTGTGCGGCGGTGTCTTCCACTGCCCTGTGCCGTCCTCGTGGGGATCGAGGTCAAATCGGGCCTGCCGAATTGCCGTGACACCGGCGGCCAGGTCACGACCGGAAAAGACGCCCGCGCTGAGATCGAAGACGAACTCCACCTGCTCGTTGCGGATGCCGGCGTCCTGGCCGGGCCGAATCTTGATGTGAACGGCGGCGGCTGAAATCGAGCAGGCCGATAACAGGAATGCGGCCAATAGGGTCATCCCTTTCATGTGATACTCCCTTGGCTAGGGTTCGTTGCGGCGTTTGCGCACGGGGGTGCGCTTGTAGTTGCCGCCCTTGAGCGTGTGGTTGGGGTTGTCGTCCTCGCGGTCGGTGTAGTAGCGGTCGCCCAGGGCGTTCGTCCAGCGGTACCTGTAGGCGTCGGTGTCCAGTTCCACCTTGCCGGTGTGGGGGTTGCGATACTCCTCCTGGCCGGTGAGGACGAGGTAGTTGTCGTTCATGATCTCCTCGCGGTTGATTCGGCTGCGGCGGAGGATCTCGTCGTCGATACGCCGCGTCTCGTCGAAGACCTTGAGGATGAAGTCGGCCCGCGCCTTCTGGCCCTTGGCCTCCTTGAGCACCCAGCGGGGATTGAAGCGGACCGACGCGCGGATGATGTCAAAGACCGCCCGCCAGCGCTCGAAGTCCCCGGCCGGGGCGCGGAAGCTCAGCGTGCGAGTGTTCTTCCAGGTCAGCGCCGCGCGCATGTCCACGATCCCGGTCAGGAGCACCTCCTTGTAGGTCACGCCGCCCTGTGCGTACTGCACCACGGCCGCGGCGGCGTCGTTGCGGAAGGTCATGGCCCGGCCCCCGATGGCCGCCAGCAGGCGGTTGGTGTAGGCCATGGCGCGGTCCATGGCGGCCACCTCGCCGCCAAGCCGCGCGACCTTGAGGAACGTGACGCCGCTGACGCCGCGGTGGTTGGCCTCGAAGAGGCTCTTCAGGTGAGCCTGGGCGCTCTCAAGCCTGCGCACGCGGGCGCCCTGGTAGTTGGCCCCGGGCGGGAACAGCCCCCCGCCGATCCCCACGTGGGCGTAGACGATGTCCGGGTGGATCCTGAAGGCGATCTTCCCCTTCGGGCCCGAGAGGGTCAGGTCACACTTGGCTTCCACCGAGTTGAGCGGGCCGCCGGCCTGCAGGGGGTTAACCCGGAAGAGCCCGCCCTTGACGCCCCAGCCGCGGGGCACCAGCAAGGAAAAGGCCTTCTCCCGGGGCTCCATCGTTCGGCTGAATGCCACCCCGGGCGCTGGGTGCGAGGCCTCGGCCCCGCGAGCGGGGGCGACCGGAGGCACGAGGAACACAGCGATAGCGCAACACACGAAAGCACAGACACGCGATGTCATGAGTGGGGCCTCCGCAGGCGAGCGAGGTACTGGGCCGGAAGCCGAGCGGTTCGGCAATCGCACGACGCTCGGTGCCCATCGTCGATCACCATCCGGCACTCCGTTCGACGGGTTTCGCGGACGCATTGAGGCCCGGAGACCGCCCCCGGGCCGACCGGAAACACTATAGCCTCCGCCCCCCGCCGTGCCAAGGCCGAGGGCCGAAAGGGGTGCATTAACGTCTTGAGGGCGCGCCCGTACGGGAAGGGTCAGGGCCGATAGGCCCGTAAGAAGGTGGCCCCGTCCGTCAGGACGGGGATCCCGGGCGACCACACGCGTGGCCAGTCCCAGCGGGGCTGGTGCGCAGGGCGGACCTCCGCTCTCCCCGCCCTCACGGACGGGGCTACCCTATAGCACCCCTGACGGGGCTCCCGGCCGCCGGGATCATGGCGTGTCAGTAAGGGCTTATCCGTCCGGGAGGATCTGGCCGCCTGGAAGGGGTTTGCGGATGTCTCGAAACTGCCGTAGGATTGTCTGGAAGGCCCACGATGCGTGTCCGCCCAACGCCATCCGGGGAATCCCGGCTTATCCTGCAGGATCGAGGCGACGATGGGACGAGTTGGTCGAAGAGGTACCGGCCTGCGTGATTCGCCCGGCGGCTTCACGCTGATCGAACTGCTCGCGGTGATCGCGATCGTTGCGCTGCTGCTGGCCATCTTCGCACCCGGGTTGTGGCATGTCAGGGAGCTTGCCCTCAGCGCCGCCTGCCTGACGCGGACGCACGAGGTCTCCAGGGGATACACCGCCTGGCTGGCCAATAACGACTTCAAGGCCATGGGATACAACCGCGATCGCAACACCACCTGGTGGGACTGGTCCGACGAGTTGGCCCCGTACGTGGTGCGACCGTCCGCCATCACCTTCTGCCCGAAGGTGACCCGGTTCACGGCGGGGCAACGGGTCGTCGGCACCAACTGCCTGATGGGCGGCCAGGACTGGGCCTGGCGGCACAAGCCCCCCAACGGCACGGTCACCTACGAGGGCAGCTACGGGTTCAACGAGTGGATCCTCCACTACGAGACCGACACGTGGGCACGGTATCAGGATCCGGGCAGGACGATGTACTTCGAGAACCACCGCGGCATCGCCGAGCCCAGCCAGACGCCCATCCTGGGCGACGCCTGCTGGTACGGGGGCTGGCCCAAGCACACCGACGTCCTTCCCCCCAGCGGAGGGAAGGACCACGCCCAGCCGCCGACCAGCTATGACTGGCCATGGTCCGGTCCTGCCAACAACATGGAGCGATGGTGCGTCGACCGCCACGACGGAGATGTCAACGTCGCCCTGGCGGACGGCAGTTCGAGAAGCGTGGCCGTCAGCGAGATCTGGGGCCTGAAATGGAACAAGGGATTCGATACGGACTACCAGAGGCCGGCGTATCCTTGACGGCGCGGTGTGCCATCGGAAACAGCCGTCATGGACTGCCACGCCCCTCCTCGCTTCTCATGCCGGGTCTTGTGACAGAATGCGTTGTTCGGCACAAAAAGGAATCACAATGATGGTGACCACTGCACTGGCTGTTCTGATCTCGGCAGCAGCGCCTGACCCTGCGGCACCACGGGGATACCGTGACGGCAGACCGGCGGCCACGCTCAGGATGGATGCGAAGGACCACGGCATCGTGCTTCGCTACGGTGACGGACCGGGCAAGTGCGATATGCTCGGCGCCCGTGATGTGTGGGTGTTTGAAGCGGCCGGCACCTACTACATGCACTACGATGCCGCCGGTCCGAAAGGATGGCTCTGCTCTCTCGCCGTAAGCAAGGACCTCGTCATCTGGAAGAAGAAAGGGCCTGTCCTCGACTTCGGCAAGCCGGGCCGGGACGACGCGAAGTCCGCATCCTATGGGGTGACCTATCACGACGGCACCCGGTGGCACATGTTCTACCTCGGAACGCCCAACACAAGCAGACCGCCGAATCGGGTCCCGTCATTCCCGTATCTCACGATGAAAGCCAAAGCAGGCAGTCCGGCCGGCCCGTGGATCAAGCAGAGGAACGTTGTGCCGTTTCGTCCAAAGCCAAACACGTACTATGCGATAACAGCCAGTCCCGGACAGGTCGTCCGGAACGGTGATGAGTTCCTTCAGTTCTTCAGCGCGACAACGCGAAAACGCGGGACTCGGTGCGTCCAGCGCACGCTGGGCATTGCGAGGACCAGGAATCTCGACGGCCCATGGACTATCGATCCGCAGCCCGTGGTTCCGATCGAAGAGCAGATTGAGAACTCCGCACTGTACTACGAAAAGAGCAACAAGACATGGTTCCTGTTCACCAACCATATCGGTATCGACGGGGGAGAGTACACCGATGCCATCTGGGTATACTGGAGCAGGAATCTCAACACATGGGACCCCAAGAACAAGGCGGTTGTCCTCGACGGTCAGAATTGTACCTGGTCGAAGAAATGCATCGGCCTGCCATCGGTCGTACCGGTTGGCAAACGGCTGGCGGTGTTCTACGACGCTCCCGGTGGCAGCAGCACCAGCCACATGAGGCGGAATATAGGTCTGGCGTGGCTGGATCTCCTACTGTACATCCCAAAAGAAACGGTCAGAAGGAACGCGACAGTCAAGTGCGCCGCGGACCGACTACTGCCCAACGCGCGATACGACACTCCGGCGCACGGTGACCGGCCCCAACAGTCCGGACGGCAGAAGGCTGCTGCGAGCGGTATAGGGGTGTCTGATAGTCGTCCGGGTGATTCGCTTGTCGTGTGGTTTGGCCGCGTCACCAATCAGCCGATTCGGCCAGAGATTGGCTACCTCGATCTCGAGCTTATTCTCACCGGCCTTCACGGCCGGTGAGATATCGACCCGCCAAGGGGCACACCAGAGGACGCCAAGGTCCGCTCCATTCAGCCTGACCCGGGCCATCTCGTGTACCGTTCCAAGGTCCAGACAGGCCCTCGATCCCGCCGCCACACCCACCGGTTGCCTGAAGGTCTTTCGATAGGTGGCGATGCCGGAGTAGTACTTGATTCCTTCGGTCTTCCGCTCGGTCCAATCCTGCAGCGTGTCAAAGGTCACCCTTTTCGGGCCGCCCAACTTGGGGTCGAAGGACACGTCCCATGGCCCTTTCAATGTCGCCACGGTTGTCACCTTGGGGAAGTTCACGCCGCCTGCAACGGGCTTGTCCCTCTTTGGCGAGCCGCCGCGCGGGAAGACCATAAAGAAGCTCTCGCGGGGCGCGAATGTCATGGGGATCGTTGTCAGACCCTTTTCGGTCTTGTACTGTGGCAGACGGCGTCTGCTTCCGTTGACCGGGTTCCACAATTCCGGCTGTCCCCCGGCCGCCCTGAATGTGCAATCCGCCTGAAGCGGTTTGTCGGTCCTGTTGGACACGAAGTATATCTCTCGGGTTTTGGTGCGGCGATGCCCGCAGCGCACCGGACCGGTAGCCGAGAAATCCTCGCTGACGCCCATGTCCTTCAACACGGCGGCCGTGCTGTCATAGGTGGGATACAGCGCGTTTGACGACGCGTTGCTGGTGTAGATGCGGCCCTTTCCGTAAGTGCGCGCTGTCTGCGATTTGGGTTTTCGGCCTTTCCTTCGAAGCGCGATCTCACTGATCTGGACGTTCCAGGACTGCTCCCCCTGGAAGGGATATGCAGACGTGATCACCAGCCGGAAGAATCTCGCCTTTCTCTCCGCGAAGACCACGGTCTTCTCTTTGCTCTGCTCCACGACGAAACGGGAGATCGTTTGAAAGGTCTTGCCATCGGCGGAGCATTGAAGCGCGCAGTCCTTCGGCCCGCAATCCGCATTGGGAGTGATAACCAGGGAAGCGGCGGAGAACGGTGCTGTGAATTCCCATTTGAGGTACTCCGGCTTCTCAAGGCTCGGCCCTTGCCCCGGTTTGGTGCCGTGTGATATCCAGCGTGTCCCTGGATTGTGGTCCTGCGCCAGTTGGATAGGAAACCTCAGCTGCGACGAACTGGCCGTGAGTTTCGACGTCGCCGTCTCCACGAGGTCTCCCCACATGTCCTTTACCAGTGACTGAACTGTCTTGTCACATTTGGGATAATCTGCCAGACTGGGTGATTTGACGGGAGGCGAGCCCATAACCGCAGCGCCGGCTTTGACCAGGTCCTTGATTTTGGTCAACAGTTGCGGTGTCATGGTCCGGAAGTTCGGCAAGACCATCAGGCGATACGAGGTCCCGTTGGGAAAGCAAATCAGCCCGTCCCTGACCTCGGCCCGGTTCATCAGGATGCGTGGGGAGCAGCCGTCGAAGCCGTAGCCCTTCTTGTCCGGCAGCCTGCCTCCGGCGCTGGCCAACGCACTGGGCGGCGCGCGGAAGACCTGGGGCGCGCCTTCGGGGGTCAGGTAGAGAATGTCGGAGACCGTCACCCCCTGTTGCAGGAGGTGCGAACACCTGGCCAGGTACTTGTGATAGTCGCCAACGAGCGGCCAGAATGTCTGCTTCCGGTTCCAGAACACTCCATAGGGGCCGAACGTCATCCCGGGGGCATCCTCGTTCGATTGGTGGGCAAAGCCGTGAATCGAGAACTTGTTAATGCCCACGGCGAAAGCCCAGTCGGTCTGGTTCTTAAGCGTCCACGGCGAGCGTGCCCAGTTTCCACGACCTGACGTGAATCCCTCAGCAAGCACGATCGGCTTGCCCATGGTGTGCGCGATCGAGGCGGCGGCAATACAACTCCACCCGGATTGAAACCCGTCGAACCAGAACTCGCCGGCGGGAAAGTCGGCATACGAACCAAGGTCGAGGTCGCCGGCCGGGTTCATGTCGTACGGCTCGATCATCAAGCGGAGGCCTCGCCGATGACACAGCGATTTCAGCTCGGCCGCATGGTTCTCCAGCAACAACTCCTGACACGTCTTACGGACATCCCAGAGGAAGCGTTCGGTCTGCTCGCGCGAACCGACAACGCAGCCGGTGTACGTCGTGAAGTAGAGCCAGGGGTCGTAACCGCGCCGCCGCGTGAACTCCTTGCGGAAACCGGGTGTCCAGTTCTGGGAACTCATCTCCCAACTGTCGGCATCGAGTG
>Ga0180432_10000192_pt1 | contig 98348 bp, 71 predicted proteins | sample SS_ome_10_FD_132414 | JGI IMG/M metagenome (GOLD analysis project Ga0180432, IMG submission 132414) | Hypersaline lake sediment archaeal communities from the Salton Sea, California, USA - SS_1_MS_2 metaG | ecosystem: Environmental > Aquatic > Non-marine Saline and Alkaline > Hypersaline >... | reverse complement strand
TAGAAGTCTTCACTTGAAAGGCCTCCTTGCCAAGCGATTCCTTGGTCTGCCAAAACCAGAGGATATCGCGGCTTGAAGGCCTTTTCAATTGCCCAAGCCACACCGCCCTCGCTTATTCTGGGGTTAGGATCATCGGGAGTGTACGTCACCGACACAGTCTCCGTACCGCATTCGCACGGCGCTTCGAAAGTCACGCAGCTGCCGTCGCCGGTAACGTTGCCGGACCATTCATAGCTGCCCGGCAAGGGGTCGGCATCAGGGCACAGGTCCAACGAATCGCAGATCTTCACTTTGAAATCGTAGTCCCCTTGCGATTGGATTGCGACGGTGCTGTTGCACCTGAAAGTAGCGCCCGGACACACAAACACCAGGCTTGCCAGGCCAAGGATCACGATACGACCTCTGGGCCGCCCGGTCGGGCCACCCCATTCTCGTCTAGCACTCACGTACGCGACTCCTTCTGCTGGGATCCTCTGCCGAGAGAGAATACGCCCTGGGGCGTCGCTCCGGCCCACGAACGAACGGACTTGGAAAGCCCTTGGTCGTGTCCCCGCTCGCAGCTACTCGTCTTGTACCGTCACAACCACGTCGTCTTCGTATGCGAATTCGCCAGTGCCTTCCGGATCAATCCACAGACGCAGGTACGTATCCCCATCTGAACTGCTCGGAAGAATGCCCTCAAGATAGAGCGTTCCTGGCATTTGCGAGACCGGCAGCCAGTAATTGGGATCGAGCCAGTGATTGGGATCGCTGTCAACGGGTTGGCTTCGGTTCTCGTCATACCAGAGGGCGATCGTGGGCGTGTAGGGGTCCAGCCCGGGTGGGGGCCACCAGCCGATTGACCATGCTGCACCGGCAGGAACGCTCTCCGCCGTCAGAGCGATCTCCACCAGGTTATTCGGATCGTGCGTGTTTGGATCATTCGGATCACCGTTCAGCGGGACGTACTTGCCTGGTGGGTCCGTCTCGTTGGGGTCGTCGTTTGGATCAATACTCCCGTCGTTGTTGGAGTCGATGCCCAGATCAGCCTTGATCACGTAGACGACCATTTCGCGAACGACTTCGTTCACCTCCAGCTCTCCGTCAATGTTCTCATCGATCCCAACCCGGAAAGTGAAGGTACGGTTCCCCCCGCTGGGCGATAGCAGCACCTCGACGGGTTCGTTAGCGTCATCAAAATGACCACTGTTTGGGTCGGTTTCGTCGCCGATCGCATCCCATATCCCGATGCCGCTGGCGAAGACCTGGGTGCCTGCTGCGGACAGTAGTGCAACCGCGTCACCGGTCGGCCTCTCCTGCACGCAAGCATAGTTCGGGTCAGGCGGGTGCGTCCTGGATCGCTCCTCCTCCGGTACTTCAATGGTCATGGAATCGATCTTAACGATCGTGATGGCGGCTTGCGCGAGGCTGGCGCCGCACATACCAACGAAACCATGGAGACCAGGATCGTTGCGGGATACCGTACGAACGGTCCAGGCGTTCGGATCTCCCTGGAAGTCGTCCCAGAAGAAGATCGCCTGTGCCCCTTCATTTGTTACCGAAGGGCTCAGGATTGCCGACACCGTGATCTCGCCCTGCTCCGCCCAGGCAGCTACGTAGTAGTCGGGAGAGTTCGGGTACTGCGTCGCGCCAATCACAGAAAGGCAATCCGCCTCAACGACCTTTACCGTGGCACTGGCATCGCTCGTCCCGCACATCGCCGTCAGCAACGTTTCGCCTGGGACCGTACCGTCCACATAGCGGTAGAGTTGAGAGCCTGGGTCGTCACCGTTCGTCCACTGAATGAAGTTGGGCGGCAGGTCAGAGCTTGTCAGGTCGTTGGGGTGAAGAACTGCCATCAGTTGAAGATGGGTTGTCATGGCGTGCACAGGCGAGATGAAGATGTCCTCGCCATCTGCCCAGAGTTCCTGACCTGGGTTCGGAATGACATCGGTGACGGCCACGACCTTGACGGTCACAGCATCGCTTGAACTGCGGTGTTCCGTATTGGGGTCGCCATCTTCGTAGTCATAGACCACGGAGACAGGATGGTCTCCCGCCGCGTTTGGATCGCTCGACGCCAGAAACGTAACTTCATTGGCATCGTTGGGCTCGACGTGCCCTTCCCATTCGTAAGTACCTCCTTCAGGATCACCTTGGGCGACGAGCCCAAGAGATCCCCCTACGCCTACGCAGTAGTGTGGATTATCTTCGATCTCCTCGATCTCGACATGCGTGCAGATCGGCCCCAGGATTCCCACGGCGAGTATTCCCAGGACCAGCGCCCCTGAACGACGCACACGTGCATAGGTCATCCGGTACCGACTCCCAATCTTGTGTCGCATTGGGTTTGCTCCCTTGTCGCATCGCCGTGGGCGGCGCGAATCTTCTCTACTGGCCCACGTACACGCCGTCTGCCGCGAGTTTCTCTTGAACCGCCTTGGCCTCCGTCCGATAGCCCCATAGTCGCGCTCGCCGAAGTCCGGCAGCGACCTGATCCGGTGTCATCTTCCGAACGAGAGGAGCAATCGCCTCCCACGCCTCGCCGATCTGGCCGGTTCGCAGCAACGCACCCGCCAGTCCAGCCCTCACCATTTGCTCTTCGGCTGGCTCGATGGCCGTGCCCGAATCCAGGCGGTCGTTCAGCCACCTAAACCACACCAGCGCCTCCTCACACATGCCCGATCGCAGATACAGACCCGCCAACATCAGCACAGCCGCATCCGACCACGCCAAGTCGAGGTACTCGTCAGCAAACGCTTCAAGGGCCTCGACGGCCACAGGCGGATCACGTTGCCAGAGCAGCAGTCCTATCATAGCCAGGGCGTACGCGCGGACCTCGGGATCTTCGTCGTCTCCCCCCGGCAAGGCGAAGGGCTCGAGAATGGTGAGCGCGTTCCTAGGCTTCCCAGTGCGAACAGAGAGGTCGGCAAGCAGTAGCAGCGCGTACTTCCGGCGGAACAGGTCCTGGTCATTCTCTGCGATGCGCTGGAGACACCGACGCGCGCGGTCGATAGCGCTCTGAACATGCGGCTCGCGTTTGCGGCGCCAGTCGATCCCCATCAGGAGGACATCAAGGACGACGTCAACCTCGGTCAAGCTCATGTACGGCTGGACCTGCTCAAGCGTGTCCAGCAACCCATCGTAGTTTCCCCGCCGAGCGTCCTCGATCAGGTTCATCATAGTCCTGGCAACGCGCGCCGCCCGGGAATGGCGATGCTTGGCGATGACACGTTGGTTGAACATCTTGGCCAGGTCGATCTCGCGGAACCGGCACAGCCGCCAGTTGAGTTGAGCCACCGCCCAAGGGCCTGGCGGACGGTCAGGCATCAGACGAACGACTCTTTCGATTTTCTTAATGGTTCTGGACCAATCAGACTCGTGTACGTAGGTGAGAGCCAAGCCCATTGCCGCATACTCCGCCGCAACGCTGTCCCGGTCTGATCTCAGTAGATCCGTCGCGTACGCGAAGGCTTGGTGTCGATGGCCCGCCTTCCAGTGAGCCAGACCCAGTACCAGCTTCATCTCCGGCGTACGACCCGCCCGACTCGGGCTCAGCGGAGGCAGCCAACGCGTCATCACCTTGACCAGCGGCGCGGCCGAGCGGAAAGGTCGTCCGCGCGCCTCTAGGACCTCAATCAACGCCTCCTTGTCTTCGTGGTCCAGCTCGCCCAGCCAGCGTCGGAAGTCACCTAGGACGACCCCCTCCAAAAACCGACGTTCCTCGGTTGGGTTGCGTTTCTTCCGGGAGTTGGCCTCAATTGCCTGCAGAGCTAGCGCGACTGCCTCACGGAACCTCTGATCTTTGGACAGCCTCCTGGCCGCGACGACGAGATTGGCTTCGTCCCGCCCAGGCAATGCGCGGCTCTGTGCGTCGTGAACCTGTCCGCCCGCTAGAGACGGGAATCGGATAAGAACGAGGCAGACCATGGCACTGCAGGGGAGCAAGCGGCAGGGCAAGTTTGAACCGCCTTTGCGATATCCCGATGTATGGAGGTCCGAGGTGGATCTGAATTTGGCCCCGGTCTGACCGTCGCAGGATCGTGCAGGCAGGCAACGGGTCACCCAGCTGGACACGGGTCCCCTCCTCCTGGGAGGAATAAGAGGCAGTCGTCCCCGAAGACCACAGATGCGTCCGATAAAATGTACGCAGAACGGGCTGGGCAGGCAACGGGGAAAATCCCAGAAAAAGAAATCGCAGTGACATAATTGTCGCGGTTTTTGACACTGCACGCCGTAACCTCCGTGCGAAGCCCTCGGGCGGGCTTCGGCACGGGAAGTGTGAAGTGTGAATAGGGAAGGGGGAGAAGACAATGGAGAATAGAGAGTATGGAAGAGGGAATGGGGTGCGCTATCCTTTTGCTTCTTGGCTTATTCCCTCAGTTTGCCCAGCTGGATTATCGTGGATGTCGCCTCGGCTTTGGAAGTGGTTGAGGGTTTCTTGGATGGTTCGGAAGACGTGGGTGGCGGTTTCGGTGATGAAGGGGGAGGGGTCTCGTTGGGGGCGCCAGATGACGTAGACTTCCTTGGTCGCCTCATACGCGTGCTGGAGCTCTCGCTCTACGCCGCTGCTCAGGCCGGGCATGCCGTCGGGGAGCTCGGGGATGTAGCTGATGATCATGTCCGACTGGTCGATGAACTTGAAATCGCGGGCGTAGATCTGGCCGTCGATGTCGCCGGCGACCGACAGGACCTCGTCGACATCGAAGGCGAGGGGCCGGCCGTGGACCTCGACGTCCAGGGTCTGCTCGCCCTGTGCGCGGGCTTGGCCGGCGCGGACGAGCAGTCCCTTCTCATCGAGGTCGCCGGGGTCGAACGTCACGAAGTATTCCGAGATGATGCCGCGGAACCGCTCCAGTTCGGCCAGGACGTCGGGCATGTCCATCACGTGCGTCATCGGAAAGGACAGGTAGACCTTCTTGCGGTGAGATTCGAACATCAGTCGGAACAGCATGAGCGCCGCGAGGTCGTAGTTCCCGCGGCTGATCACGTAGAAGGCGCCGTGCCTGCGGAACGTGCCCGCCATGATCTCGGTCGCGAGGATCTCCTCCTCCCGCCAGACCAAGACGTCCTTGAGGCTGTGATTGACGTCGTGGTCGCGATCGAGGCGTTCGTGGACGGCGTCGACGTTGTCGACGAGCGTGACGTAGAGGTCTGCGGCGAGGGCCCGCATCTGATCGTGATCGAAGGCGGGGAACAGGCCGTGCTTCCATCGGAAGGTCGCATGCGTGTTGACCAGCAGATGACAGCCGCGATCGGCCAGGGCCAGGATGTCCTTGAAGACGCTGCGGCGCAGGACGTTGAGCCGGCCGAGCGGCAGGTCGAGGATGCGTCCGGCCACCACGTCCGGGGCTTCGGCGTACATGCGATCGCCTACGTTGGCCAGCTCGACGTCTTGGCCGTGGTCTTGCGCGATATCGACGACGCGCTCGAGAAACGGGCGCTTGTCCACGCCGACTTGGCCGGTCACGACGGTGCGGATCCCGCGGTCGTCCGACACATCGAAGAGGCCCTCTGGTTCTCTCATCATCGCCGGTCATCCGTTCCTAGCGTTTGCTGCAGCGGTCTTGTCCTGGTTTGGCGGCGTCAAAGGTCACTCTCCGAAGCGCAGTACCGTCACGACGGGGAAATGGTCACTGGCAACGGCGGCGATGGGGTCGTCTGCGAGATAGACCTGGCGGACGAGCTTGGCGGTCGCCTGCGAGGCGAAGACGTGGTCGATGAAGCTACGGTACCGGGCGGGCTTGATTTCGCAGTGGTACGAGGCCAGCTGGGGGTTGGCGAGCACCAGTGGGCGGGTAACGCATACGAGCTTCTGGGAAGCGTCGCCCTCGAGCATCGCCGCCAGGGCGTCCGCCCCGACGGTACGTTCGACGTCGTCCATGCCGAAATCGTCGTTGAAGTCACCGCAGAGCAGCAGGTGATCGGTTCCGCCCTTGGCGATCAGCTCGGCGCAGATCTGGCGGGTTCGCTTGAGCTCGCGGATGCGCCATTTCGTGACGGCGGGGCTGTTGCCGTATTTGCTCTTTGCGTGCGTGACGCCGATCCACAAGACGTTGCCGCCGGGCGTTTTGAACTTCACGAACGCAGGGCCGCGCGAAAACAGCAGGTTCTTGGCGGCGAGGCCGGCACGTTCCTTGACGCGGCGCAGCTGCGGGTCGTCGACGGAGTCTGCTTCGAGGTGGTACTGATCGCGGACCTCGAGGGGCTCGATTCCGGGCTTGGCGAGGATGGCGAGGTACTGACCGGCCACGTTGCCGGCAAAGACCTTGACGAAGGCGTATTGGCCGCCCAGGCGGCGTTCGTTGAATCGCTCGAGCAGTCCCTGGCTGCAGCATTCTTGGATTGCGACGACGTGGGCGTTCATGCGCTCCAGCCGGAGGGTCCGGGCGACCTCGTAGAGGTCCTCGTCGTCCCGGAACAGCTCAGTCAGGTTGCGGCTCCGATCCGGCATCTGTTCCTGATCGAACATCCGCATGAAGTGTTCGATGTTGTACGTGGCGACGCGAAGCTCCTCACCCGCGGGATGCGATGCGGGCGTCTGCTTGTCGGCAGACGTCGGTTGCGCCTGTGACGGCGGGGTGACCACCGTGACGGCGTCGCCGGGCCCCGCCGGGCGGTCGTGCCACTCGGGCAGCTTGATCCTGGCCGAGTCTCGCCAGGCGGTCAGCATCAGTCTGGCCGCGAAGACCGCGGAGGCCTTCAGACGGTCGACGGCGAAGGCGGCCACGGGTCCGTCCGCCTTCAACGGGTCCTTGTAGGCAGGAAGCTTCGACTCGAGCTTATACAGGGGTTCGACCAGGGCATACGAGGCCTTGAGCTGGCCTACCACGCGGGGGAACAGCTCCTTGAACGGTTGGACGGCCGCGGCATCCGCCTGGACCTCCAGGGCGGCCGGGAGCTTGCCCAGCAGCGCGTCGACCTTGAGATGAATGCCGCTCTTCGGCGACGAGCCGTCCGGCTTGGCCCGCCCGTCGTAGTGAATCGTGGTGTGCAGCGGCATGCACAGGTCTTCGGCGTAGTGGGCCTGGATGCCCGCGTACATGAGTGCCTTCATCCGGATGTGCGGGTTGGCGGGCCACTTGCGGTGCTCGGCGAAGACGACCGTCAGCCGTTGGGTCCACTCGGCAATAGCGTAAGGGACCAGGCCGACCCGGGACGGGGCGATGTCCTTGCCGGCGCACCACTTCAGCAGGTCATATCGATTTGAGGGGATGTCCAGACCGTCCAGTCGCTTGAGGTCGAAGTAGTGTTCCGGCGACTCGGTCTTGTGCAGGGCGTCGGGCGCCATCGGCCGGGTGAAGATGTCCGGGTCAACGGAGCAATGGGCGATCATCGCCGCGCCGTGGCGGAAGAACTCCGGGACGTCCTCCGGCAGCAGTCGTATGGCCAGACGCGTCGCACGGACATGTCCCTTGCCGTGCCACGCGCACGCTGGTTGCACGGATGCGAGCAGGATGATCATCATCCCGAGGCGACTCAGGACGGTCCGAGCGACGCGTTTCCGATTCATGGCTCGAGATTCCACGGTGGCACGTGGCCACACGGGATCTTAGCGGCGGGATCTACCGCCGGACCTGCGTCTGGCCAGGGCATACAGTCCGAGTACTCCCATCGCCATTGGGAGCATCAGGTCCAGCTGATTGCCACACTTCCAGGCGACATGCACGTGCATGTCGTCGTTCATGATGGTCGTCGTCGACGCGTTGGCGTCGATGATCGCGTAATTCGCGTCGTTGGGGAAGTTGGGGTCGAAGATCTCCCAGTGCTTGAGCATCTTGCCTTCCACCGGAACCGCGGTAAGGGTCAAGGGGGTTCCCAGCGGGAAGGCGAGCACGTTGGGGTCGTTGGGTTCCGGGTCGAAGTCGACGTCGCCATAGTCGGGGTTCTTCTCGGTCAACGTCAGAACGGCCGTCGGCGCGCCCGGCATGGTTCCGCTGACGTTGAAGTCCTCGCCCTTGTAGGACAGGATGCCGGACCAGGTGATCGTGCTGCCTCGTGTGACGACGAACTGGATCACGTCTGCGCTTTCGAACGTCAGGCCGGGCTTCGAGCCCAGGCTGGACAGGAGGATCGTGCCGGTGCCCGCGATGTCGGTGTTGTCTGGCGCCACCTCTGCCCAGAAGTGGTCATAGTACCAGCAATCGGTCTGCTTGGCATAGTTGGCTTCGGGGATGGCGTCGTACGTGTTGGCGTCGGTCCCCGTGTTGACGTCGGTTGTCCCGTACGCCAGGTTCTGGTGGAAGCTGCCGGTGAAGGTGACGTCGATGTTCCATCCGGCGGCGCCCTGGTCGCCCTGAACGCTCATCGTGTAGACGTCGTAGCCTCCGGCGACGATCTTGGACCACGTGAAGACGGGGTCAGCCGAGGCGGTCGATGCGATGCCGGCGATCCCGAGTACGGCGATCAATCTGCCCATTGTCCCTGTTCCCATTCCGTTTCTGGCTCGATGCGTATAAACGAACCGAGCGAAGGGTCCTCGGACGCTGTCCGAGGGCCCTTCTGCCCAGTTCTGCGCGTCTCTCCCCGTCGGCCGCTTCTCCCCAGGCCCTCCTTCGCGGTCTTGACCGCGCCACCACCTACTGCGTGCGCCGGTGTCGACGGACCATGTAGCTGATCAACATCAGGCCGAGGAAGCTCGGGAACAGCACGTCTGCCGCGCTGGTACCGCACTTGAACCTGGCCTCGATCTCCATGTCAGACATCATCTGGATCAGGAGCGGATTGTTCGAATCATCCACGGCGTAGTTCGCGTCGCCGGGGTGGTTCGGGTCCCAGATCCGCCAGAAGTTGAGGCTCTTGCCGTCGACCGGGATGGCCGTCAGCGTGACTTCCGTTCCGCCCGCACACTGGACGCAGTTCGGATCGACCTCGACGCTCCCGTAGTTCACGTTGTTGATCGTGACCGTGAGGTCGTAGAGGCTCGTTCCGAGGATGTTGGCCATCTCGGTCATGTCGGCCTGGGTCAGGTCGTTGTCACCCGTCAGGTCGTACATCTCCTTGCCGAGACTGGCGGTCATCTTCCCGCCGTCGGTCGGGTCGTTGATCAACCCGCAGAGACGAGCGGCGTCGCTGGCGTCGACGGTGCCGTCCTGGTTGACGTCACCGCGAAGGATGAGCTCCAGGCCATGCTCTTCGATGTACATGTTCCCGTTCGCGCCACCGTCGGTCAGGCCAAGGGAATCGGTCTCCTGATGCACGAAGGCGCTGGTGTCCGTGTCATACGCGTACACGTCGGGCTTGAAGTCGGGGCTGCCATCGACATCCAGGTAGTAGACCTGGTTCTCCCCGGCATCGAGCACCAGGAACCGTCCGTCACAGACGTCCGTATCATCATCGGGGTTCCCGTCCGGGATCGGGCCGTACATGGTCAGGTCACACGGATCCGCCCAGTAGAATGTGTTGCCGCCCTGCGTATACTCGTAATCAAGGATACTGCGCGTGAAGACCTTCGGTTCGTGTGAACCCCAGCCCTCCTCTCCTTCGTGTCCGGTCGCGCCTTCCCAGTAGCCGGACTCGCCGTAGACGATGTTCCCGTTCTCGTCGACCTTGATCCAGTCGAGGTCGCCGTTGTTGTCGTTCGGGTCGGCGATGTTGTCCACGCGGAAGCCGCCCCGGTAGGCCATGTCGTCAGCCCCGCCGTCCCAACCGGTGATCTTGTTGAAGTCGACGTCATCGCTTGTGGAGGAGGGCGTATCGTTCTCGCCGAGCCAGACGCCTTGGATGGTCGTTGTGCCGCCGGGCGGGTCCGGCCACACGGCGCCCTCGCGCGAGCGGGTGACGTACTGCATGTCGATCGGTTCGCTGTGGTACGTAGCGACGTACCCGATCGGGTAGTTCGCGTCGTAGCCCGGCAGGTTCGGATCGTTGGTGAACCCGTCCATGTTGATCAGGCCGAGGTCGAACGTCTCCCAGGACTGCGATGTCCCGTTGTTGTAGCCGCCCTCTCGAGCGGCGGTCTGGTTGGCATCATGCGTGGCTTGGCCGGAGTTGGGGTCGACCCTCTTGATCGCGACAATCCGATGGTCCGCTGCGGCATCGCTCACGGGGTCGCCGTAGTAGCCGTCCGGGTAGTCCGAGTCGTCCATGACGAGGAGTCGCTCCGGGTCGACGAAGTCCATATCCACCTCGAAATAGTCGCCGCCCCCGGTGTTTTGCGATCCGGCGGTCATGTCGCCGTTGCGGGCCAACTCGCCGATCTTCTCGATGCCGGAGCTCATGTACACGGTGTTGTAGACGCCGCCGGGGTGCGTCACGCTGTTGCCCTCATAGTCGAAGCCGTCCGCCCCGGTTGAGGGGATGTACATCGTCTTGGCGGGTCTGGAGTTGTCGACGAAGTCCTTCAGGATGGTCTGGTAGTCGATTCGCCACAGGTCCCAGTCGCCCGTTCCGTCGTCTGCTTGGCTGTCGTACTGCCCGCCGATGTAGCTGTCGTAGCAGAGCACGTAGGTTGTCCCGTTGACGGGATTGACAGCCAGCGCCTCGAGCTCCTCCTTGTTGGCGGTCGTCGTGATCTCATAGCCGAGCCAGACCGAGAACATCAGATTGTCTTTCATGACGTAGCAGGGATCATTGTCCATGTCCGTCACGTCATAGAAGAGCACACACCCCATCCGTGGGTGGTAGTCGGCCCGAAAGCCGCCGTCCATCGCGGCCACGACCTTCCGCGGCTCGGCAGACGCGGTGCTGGTAGATACGGCGACTGCCACCAGGCAGATCGCCACCCCCCAAGTCAGTCTTGCCCCGTGAGTCCTCCTCACTCTTGCCATCTGGTCACTCCTTTCCTTTGTGTTGCTGTGCGCCGCTTCGTGTCACCATTCCATCAGGCCATCCCGACGGACATGTTTCGCTCTGCGACGCGCGCCTCATGCTGAAATCATTCTGCGCCAGCTTCGTTTGGTCCCCATTCGATGAAGATGAATAACCCATAAGTTCCAACGTCCGTCTGGGCGCGATACAACGCGTGACGGTACCTTGAGTCCATGGCAGAATCGCGCGTCGCCATCACTCGCCCGTACCGAAGCCGTAGTTGGCTCCGTAGATCGTGTAGTCCGCGCCGGTCACCATCCCGTCGCCGTTCAGATCGCCAGCCGCCCAGCCGCCTGCCTGCCCGTAGTTGAGGGCGTAGACGACGTAGTCAGATTCGTCCACCTGACCATCCAGGTTGATGTCCCCGTACTCGGTGCCGATGATGTCCCGGATCAGCTTGTCCAGGTCGGCCTGGTCCACGGTTCCAGAGTCATCAAGGTCGGCGTACATGTCGGACGTGCCGAACCGACTGCGAAGCGTGTTGATGTCATGCGCGTCGATGTCATTGGGAGACGTATCGCCGTCCAGATCCACGTCCCCGAGCAAACTCACGGTGGCCGTGAGGTCGAGCGTGAGGTCGACGCCGGCCATCGCACCCGGGAGGTCTTCGTCGGAGACATCCGCCGTGTATGCCGCGAAGAATGTGCCGTGGTTGGTCGTGTCCAGCGATGCGCTGAAGGCGGCGCTGCCTCCGGCGGCGATCCCGCTGGTCGGGGCCAGATCCGTCGTCAGCACTGTGGTGTCGCCGGTCCCGCCGACCGAGTCGATGTCCAACGCCGCTGTGTAGTTCGGCGTGCTTTCGAGGTTGTGGACGTCAAAGTCTTCGGCATCCGCGGGCCTGCCCTGACGGATCGTGCCGAAGTCGATGTCCAGCACGTCCTGGTTCGCGCCGGACTGAAACGACGCCTCAGCGTGGCCGAGCACGTCAAAGTCGACGGGCGTCGCGGACGATCCGTTGGCGACCGCCTGGCTGGCGCTGGTGACGCTGATCTCGCCGGTCTTGCCGCCCGGACTTCCCGCGGCCAAGTTGACCTGGTGGGTGTTGGCACCCCCCAAGGGCTGGTCCGTATCGCTCGCCGAGCCGGTGACGTCGCCCGTTGTCCCCAGCGCGTAATCCAACTCGTCGCCTCCCACCACGACGTCGACGTCGGCCACGTTGGTCACCGTGACGTCGACCGGGACGGTCGCCCCCACGATCACCTGCGAGGGGATGGTGCCCACGTCGACCTCCATGTCCGCTGGCACCTGGAGATCCAGGATGACCGGCAGGTGGTCGCTGGCGGTCTCCAAAGCGGCGAGGACATTGGGATCGGCGCCTGTTCCGGTGGAGATGGACTGGTTGAGGTTGTGGGAGCCATTGTTGCCGAGCGCGTGATAGGAGTGCGTCCCGGCCGTGCAGTCGCCCACACCAGGGCCGATGTAGCTCAGCCCCTCGCCGTCAGACAGCTCCGTGCAGACTTGCTGGATGTCGTAGCGGTCGTCCATGCCGCCCGAGGTGTAGATGCTACCGGGGGCCTGCGAGTGAATGTCTCGGAATATGGTGCTGTCGTGCCACACCCCGGCTCGATTGATCGGGTCTACGCCCACGCCGTTGCCGCTCGTGCCGGGCGGCATCGAGGCCGCCTTGATGGTCGCGTAGGGGTTCTCGACAAGGTTCGGCCAGTTGTTGTAGCCGTCCTCGTAGCTGCTGCGGGCGTTGTAGTCGCCGGCATAGATGATGTAGGCGCTCGCGGGCAAGTCGTCGGCGTTGATGCGGATGTTCCACGCCTCATCGGCCCGTCTGTTCTGATCGCTGGTCGTCGTGCCAGCCTTGTAGTGGGTGTTGTAGACGTACAGATCTGCGTCGTCGCCGTACCCCGCTACGCCGAAGCGATAGCGCCCGGTGTAGCGTGGGCTGGTGCTGTACTTGAAGTAGTACGTGTCCTCCAGGGCGACCGTCGTCGTGTTGTAGACGACGTTGACGGGCATGTTGTACTCGTACTGTTGTTGATTGGCCCGCGCATAGGTGCCGCCGCCATACAGGGCGTTCAGTGCGCTGACGAAGGCGTTCGCCGCACCGTGTCCGTAGGACATCTCCTGCAGGATCAGCACGTCGGGTGGCTTGGCGATTCCGTTGACGGACGCGTCGCCGATCGCTTCCAGGACCAACTCGGTTCCGGCGTTCAGCGAACTGCTGTAGCCGTCCTCGTGTGTGTTCCAGCAGACGATCCGCAGCTGGGCGAGTGCCCCGGTGTTCACGGCCGCACAGATGATTGTCGCCAAGCCCGCCAATCTTGTTCGATGCATCCCTTCCCCCTTGGTAGACCGACGACTCCTACGGTTCATCAAGACGTTTCCACGGCTACGACCTGATCAGCCCATCGTGCGCGCTTCAGGGGATCTTCATCCCCTGGTAGTCGTCGGGATCCTGACTCATCCAAGCGCTCATCACCACGGTCCCGGACGGGAAGTATTGGAGGATGGACAGCGTCTCCTTCCACTTCCTGTACTCAGCGTGTCCATCGAAGTAGACCAGGTTCATGCCGCCTTCATGACGCCAGGCGTACTTCCGATTCATGTCGCTCAACTGGGTCGTATCGGCCCCGTCGGGAAGAACCGTCGGGTCACGGTGCTTGCCGACCGGAGGCCCGAACGCCATGAAGTTCCCGCCCTCATCCTGGTAATGCCAATCGTTGAAAGTCACTGACCCGGCGAAGACCGAACGCGCTCCCTCCAGCACGTAGATCTTCATCGCCGGGTTGCCGACCTTGTCCTCCTTCGGCACGTAGTGGTCCGGGAAGTCGACCAGGCCTGCGCTGGGGTTGGGCATCTCGACTTCAGCCTTGATGGCCGTCACGCTCCGGCCGTCGACGGCCATGTCCTTGCCCAACAGATGGAAGGCTTCCGCGGCGACGTAGCTGGAGTACCGGATGCTCGACACCTGGACACCCGCGACGACGGTCTCGCCATCGGCGTCCTTGTCGTAGAACTGCGTGTTGGACGGGCAACGCAGCTTGGTGCTGAAGATCCAGACCAATCGTTCGATGTCCTGGCCCGGCAGGTTGATCACGTCGCCCATCGTGGGCGAGATCCAGTCCATGTTCTGCACGGGCGTAGTCGAAGACGACCGATCCTCGACCTCGATCTCCGACATGGCGTCTCCGTGCGTGTGCTCGTACCCGCTGGTCGCCGGGCCGGCCAACCACCCGTTGTAGTCCGTCGCGTACATGGAACGGGCCTTGGCGATCTGATTCATGTGCGCAAGGCAGACGGTCCTGCGGGCCTTCTCCCGCGCCGAGCGGAGCGACGGCAGCAGGATGCTGATCAGCATCGCGATGATGGCCACGACCACCAGCAACTCGATCAACGTAAAGCCGCTGGCCCGAACGGGGCGTCGTTGCCACCCATGCATATCCTCGATCAAGTACGGCTCAGTCGTACTCATCACGGCGTCTCTCCGTCCGCACCGCAAACGCCATCTACAGGCTTCACGCTCGTAACCAACAAGCCATGGGCGGGGCGCCCCTGGGAAGGGGGCGCCGTCGCCCAGGAATCAGCTTCTACACCGGCTGTCCGGGACAGCTTCATGTGAACGGTCCATCAACACGCACTGAAACTGCAGGCAGCGCTCTATCGGCCGCGCCGACGCAGAGCCGTCGCGACGCCACCAAGCAGAAGGAGACCCAGCGTCGTGGGCTCGGGCGCCACCAGAACACTGGCGCCATCCGGCGCCACGACGGTCAGGTCGTCGATCCAGAAGTCCGTGTGGTCATCGGCGGTCGAGGGATAGCTGTACAGCCGGGCCTCGATCACCAGCGCATCCCGCGTTCCGCCATCGCTGTCGAACGTCCAGCTGTGGGACACTTCGTCCCAACCCGTTCCGGCGGTGTAGTCACTGTTGCCGCTGGCCGAGCCCTTGTAGGCGGTGATGTCGGTGGACAGAGCGTAGTGCCCCCAGATTCGTAAGGAGGGACTCAACCCGGGACTTTCGTCGTAGCCAAAGAAGCTGCCACTGACCACGTCGCCATCGGTCAGGCCGGTAATGAAGGCCACGTAGGCTTGCGGCGTTCCGTCGTGGGGGTCTTCTGCCACGTGCAGATACCGGTCGCCCGTGCGAGCGCCGGGGCACGTGTATGTCCCGCCGTTCCCGCTCGAGCCGGTCTGTGGCCCAGTGATGTTGAGATCATCCACCAGATTCCCATACGAACCGAGGATGGTGCCTGCGCCGTCTTCCCAACTGTAATTCACGATCTGCACGGCAGACGCGGGAACGACCACTGCACACACCACCAAAAAGGCAAACACGCGTGTCATTTCTTCTAACTCCTTCCTCCCTAGGTCCTGATGCTCCTAGCCTTTTCCTCTTCACAGCCGATGTGATCTGACAGACACGGACCGCCCTCCTGTGACGAGGAACTTAGGCCCGCCTGGATCACCTCAACTATGTGAGGACCGTTTACTTCGTTTCGTTGCGGTACTTCCTGAGAACGGCTTGACCCTCCTGAGCTCACACCCGCCCTCGGACCTCCTTGCCTTGGGCTGCAGCGTCTTCTTCCTCCCTAGACACCTCCTTCCCACATGCGGGGCGCAACGACCTGACCGAAGAGCCCAAAGGGCTGATTGGCCACAGCATGTGCCCAGACATCCTCTATTCCGTGGATGGCTGACGGGTCGGCCTCGTTCGAGGCACCCCTCACACTGTTGGAAGAGTACTCCCGCTCAGTAAGGATGCAGCGAAGGGAGTATCAGAAGCGCGCTTTTGTTTCGTGCTCGTTTGATGAGGAGGCAATGCGGCTTGTGTGAAGGCTTGTGAGAAGTTGGCCGCTCAACACGACCATGCACGCGCAGACGTTGTCTAGGAGACGCGGACTGGCAGGGAGGTACACACCGCAGCGCAAGGTGCACGGCGCTTCGTGGGCTTGACAGTTCTCGCTTCGCTGCAGTAGGTGCTGCTGGGATTCTGCGAAACGGAGGCGAAGCATGCGGATCCAGACGTACAGCGGCAAGCAGTTCTGGCCCCTGAATCCGACGGCGGAATCAGTGGACCTGGTCGACATCGCGCACGCGTTGAGCATGAAGTGCCGGTTCAACGGGCACTGTGATCCGTTCTACAGCGTCGCTGAGCACTGTGTCCGGATGGTGCAGGCTGCGAGGCTTATGAACGGGTGGCATGCAGGAACAGGAGAGGCAGAGCGTCGACGATTGGCGCTGGTGCTGCTTCACGATGCGGCCGAAGCCTATCTGCCGGATGTGCCGAGACCGATCAAGTCAGCGCTGCAGAACTTCGAGGGGCTCGAGGCGATCGTCCACAGGTGCATCCTGCAAGCCTTGGGCCTGGTTCCAGGAGACGGGGAGGTCAAGCGGGCGTTCGACAGCGATCTGTCTCGCACTCAGGAAGTCATCGACCTGCTGGACGGCCAACTCCTGGCGACCGAGGCCCGCGATCTCATGTCCGAACCGCCCCAGCCCTGGGACGCCCTGCCTCCGCCCCTCCCCGACCGGATCCAGCCGTGGGACCAGATCAAGGCAAAACGCGAGTACCTCAGGACGGCGGAGACGTTGGGCGTGCGGCGATCGGCGCAAAGGGCTAGCTAAGGACGTTGGTGCGGCGCGGGAGGCAGCGTGACGACCCCAGAATCATTAACACAAAACTAACTTGAGCTTCGCCGCCTAGTCCGGTAGCGTGCTTTGCTTGCGCCACGAGAATATTTGGCTCATGTCCTCTATCCCGAGATTACGGATCGGCGGGCAGGGAAGTCCCCGCGATAACCCAGGGAAGGACTCATTGGCTTCCGTTCCCGAGGGGACCCCGACAATGGCAGAGGCAGCGGAGCTCGCCGCGAGTGAGGAGCAAGGTTACAGCAGCGTTCTGGCGTGTGTGGAAGCGCGCGCAAGTCGCCTCTTCGACCTGCTGGGTCAGTTGCAGGGGGACGACGACGTGGAGCTTGTCCACGACGTTCGTGTGGCGTCCCGGCGGCTTGCGGAGGGACTGGGGGCGGCCCGCCCTGCACTCGACGCCGAGGGCCTCACGTCCTTCAAGACATGGCTCCGCGAGAGGAGAGCCCTGTTGGGGCCGACACGCGATGCGGACGTCATGGCCCTGGTCTTGACGAAGCTGGTTGGCGGCGAGGAGAAACTTGTCGCTATCCCTGCCGGTGTTTCTTTCGTGGAAATGCTGCGAGCGCGGCGCCAGACCCAACTGGAGCATGCCCGATCCCAGCTTCCGGCGACAGAAGTGCATGAGCGTCGTGATGCCTTGACAGAGATGATGTCAGGGGCATCGCCATCGGGGCAAGCGGAGACGAGTGAGGCAGCTTCCGCTGACGCGAGCGACGAGGATGCTCATTTGGACGAGGCGCTCGCTCGCCGTGCACGTCGTCGCGTTCGTCGTCGGAGATCCGCCTTCACCAAGTTGGCGCGCAAGGCCGCCAAGTCTTCGCGGCCGGGCGCACTCCATGCGGCGCGGATCGCATGCAAGAAGCTCCGGTACGCCCTCGAACTCGCAAACGAATGCCGGCTTCTCGACGGCTCGCGCGAGTTGAAACGCCTCCAGGGCCTTCAAGAAAGACTGGGTGAGCTGAATGATCTGACCGTCCTGCGGGATGAACTCAGGCGCTTCGCCGAGCAGACCGGGATGGACGAAATTCTCTCCCTCACGGAGCGCCGCCGTCGGGAGCCGGTCAAGGGCTTCGCCAAGACGTGGCCCAAGGCTGCCCGTCGACTGCGGAAGGCCAAAGCCCGTCGGCTCTCACGGGAGTTGGCGCCCGCGCTGGTCGATGCGTGACAGCGCCGTTCTGAGCATGCGTCAAGACCGGCGCCGGCCAGACGACCGGAGAAAAGCCGTCGAGATCCGGGCGAGCATGCCGATAGAGAGGTCGTTCCATCTGTCGACATGGTGCCGGATCTCGCTTGGGTCACGGGTAGGAATCATATGCTCCTTCTGTAGACCGCACGCAGGTGAGCATCCGCTAACTCAGTCGTGAGGTGTTTCAGCGAGGAGGTCTCGGGGATGATCATCAGGCGAATCCACCTTTCACTGCTGCTGTTGGCTGCCTTCGCGTTCTGCCTCACCGGATGTAGCAGTAATCCGCAGGCGATGTCGGGTGAGCAAATCGCAGCTCAAACCCACGACACCGGCCCCTGGTGGTCCGACGAACCGTAGGGCCCGGGCGCTCAGGCCGTCAAGGTCATGGCAACGACGAACGCGGTAGCGCAATCGGACAGCTCAAGTCCTGTTGTACCCGGTGTTGTACCCAATGGTCTCACGGGGATGCACATTGACGCGCTTGCGTGCAAAGCGGAAGGCGCTCGCGAGCACACGGATCTCTCAGAACACATCGAAAAACGCGGGTCTTCGCATGCTCCGGACTGGGCGGTGCAGGACTTGAACCTGCGACCTCCTGCTTGTAAGGCAGGCGCTCTGGCCAGCTGAGCTAACCGCCCGGTCTGCGCCAGGTAGTGGCTGGTCGTGCAAGACCGTGCCTTTTCCTGGGCTTTTCGCTGATTCTGTACTCCGCTCCCCGGTCGGTGTCAAGGTCGCGTTCGTGCCCGTTGGTGCCGGGTTTTGACCGGTAAAGTCGTTCGCCACTACAACGGGCGCTGCAACGGGATCAGTGCCCGTCGCCACCACCGCATCGGGGGTCGGTTCGGGGAAGATATCGGGCAGGAGGTTCACCGCCGCTTGCGTGTCCAGAAGGATCGGGTCCTGATACGTTCCCGTCGTCAGGTCCCGTGGCTTGTGCCGGGCCAACCGTCGGGCGATCCGCACATCTACCCCCGCCTGGCCCAACCACGAGACGAACGTGGTCCGCAGGGCATGCCGGTCAACGGTCCGCTTTTCGTCATCAGCGAGCGGTATCCCGGCCCGCTTCAGGTCGGCCTTGAACGTCTTCAGCGTGGGCGTCGTCTTGAACACACGATCGGTCGGCCGGGCGAATGGCGGTCTTGCCGCCGCCAGCTCCCGGGCCAGGGCCGCATGCAGGTCGACCGTATCGGCCCTCCTCGATTTCGTGGCCTCTGCCCGCAGCTGGATGTACGGCGATGGCGTCCCGTCCGGCCGTCGGCGATCAAGCAGAAGATCTCGCCACTCCAGCAGCCGGGTTTCGTTCACCCGAAGGCCCGTCAGGAGCTGCACGCCGTAGAACAGCTGGCGCGGGCCAGCCACGTCCATGAGCGCCCGGGCCTGATCGTGGGTCAGTGCCCGTCGTCGCTTCTTGACGCTCGTCTCGGGGTCGGACCCCTTGAACGGGGCAACGTCCACGACGGGGTTGTGCCTCAGGGCCTTCCGTTTGCGGACCAGCCACTGCCCAAAGGCGTGGGCCTGATTCCGGTAGACGTTGGCCGTTCGGATGGATCGGTCGGCGTCGACCAGCTTGCCCATGGCCAGCTCGACATGATCCGCGTCGAAGTGGGCCAACCGCTCGATGCCGGTCTCCGTGGCGATCCACTTCAGACAGGCCAACGCCTGCTTGATGTACGGACGTCCAGGTTTGCCCTGTCTGCGACTCAGCCCCCGTTGGTGCCGGATGTACTCTGCGATCAGCGTCCGCATGGGCGTGCTGGCCAGCTCGACAACATCATCGACCATCCCCGCTGCCCGCCGCTCCTCGCGCTTGAGGATCTCCCGGAGCAGCCCCTTGGCCGTTTCCTGGTCGGCAACCTTCGCCCCGTTGGGCAGCGTCAGCGTGTGGTTGCGATCCTTCCCCTTGGCATCGACATAGACGGCCCGATAGTAGCGGGCCTTGCGTTTGCGCTTCCGGCCTCGGACGATCTCTGTCACGGTGGGTCGGTAGACGTATGCCATCGTTCAACGCCTCCGTGCCCGTCGGGCCTTCTGGACGATCAGCTCAAGACCCAACGCCTCGGACAGCCGTGCGGCCGTAGACGTGCGGAGATCCTGCACCGTCCCGTTTCGGAATCGGAGTAGCGTTGCCTGATCCACCCCGCTTCGCTTGCTGATCTCGTACCGCGAGATCTTCGCGTTGATCAGCGCCCGTCGGATGGTCTCGATCGGTTCCATGATGGTAGTATACCCCACTACTTGATATCGTGCAAGTTACTTCCGGTCACCGGCGGACAGATTGTCGATGTACCCGCGGATCTCGGCAAGCTTCCAACGGACGGTCCGAGTGCTGATCCGGACCGGGGCCGGCAGCCTGCCCGCGCTCACCAGCCGCCACACGGCACGGACGGACACCCCGAGCAGCGCCGCCACCTCCCGAACAGCAAGCAGCCGGTGCGCTTCGAGGTCTGGGGCAAGAGTGGTCGTGTGGTCATTCATCGCCGTGGTCTCCGTCTCCTCTAGCTCACCTTGATAACGCCCTGTTCCGCGAGCCTCAGGCTCTGTCCATCGAAGTCGAATCCCAGACTGAGACCGTGCCCGGGCCCGTTCCGACACTTCGCGATGTGCAGCGTGCGGTTGACCGTCGTCAGATAGGCTCCGTGACGACTGACGATCGTCACTTCCTTCGGGGCCCTATGACGTTCGATCCACAGCACGGTCTGGCTGAGTCGTTGGTAGGCAGCTCCGCCGGACAGCTCGTCTAGACCTATTGCTGACTTCCGGCCCTTCCTGGGATGGGTCACTAACACCACGGACGTCCCGAATTCGCGCGCGGCCGCCTTGACCGTCATCACGAAGTCGAGGTCGTCCATCCATTGCTTGTCGCTCGTGGCGGCGGCGGTTACCGGGTCGATTGCGACGATTCGACACCCCGTCGCCGCGCGATCGCGGACCCACTTCCCAAGATCCTTCAGCGTGATCTGCTTGTCGGGGGCCTCCCAGATAACGCGACCGAACCCGTCCAGGAAGCTACGGTGTCGATCCCAAGCGGCACGGGCCTTCTCCGGAAACTGTCGGACGTAGTCGTCATCGATCAGGTCCCTGTTCTCGTCTGCTTGGGCGAGTGCGCGATGAAGGTGATACGTCCGATCTTCCTCCAGCTCGAATAGGGCGAGCTTGACGCCCTGACGATGCCAGTACGCGGCCGCCTCCAGCAGCATGAACGACTTCGTCGCGCCGGGATCGCCGCAAAGCAGCGTAACCGTTCCGGGCAGCAGCGCTCGGGTCAACTTGCTGACCGATTCCCACGGCAAATCGACCGCCGAACGTTTTCCGCTCGCGATCGCCTCGATACGATCTCTGACCTCTCGTGATGCACCGGCCGATTCGGCATCGGCCAGAACGTCGCGGATAGCCGCGCGTTTCTCCTCGATGTCGCAACCGTCGAGATCCGCCAGGAAGTCGGCCACGTCGGCCTTGGGACGAAGACTCAGCCCGCTGGGGTCGATCCAACGGACTTCAGGGGGAGGATCCAACTCGGTCAGCAAGCGGACGACGTCCCGCATGTGGGCCATTCCGCCCTTGTCGTTGTCGGGCCAGAGGTAGACCGTCTTGGCAGCCAGCGGAGACCAGTCGGCGTAGCTCGCCTTCCCCGCGCCGCAAGGGCTTGTGGTGGCGACCATGCCGATCTCGTGGAGGGCATGCACGCACTTCTCGCCCTCGACCACGATAACCTCGTCAGCATCGCGGACCCGTGCCCGGTTGTAGATCGGCCAGGGCTTCCCAGGCGCGCCGAATTGGAATCCATCCGGAACGGGCTTGAGCTGCCAAAACGTCTTGCCGTCGACCTCGCGAATCCTCAAGACCACCAGCTCAGGGGCGCCTGTCTCGAGGTTGCAGTACATGTACCGCCCCTCGACCTCTCCGGGCGCTTTGCTCTCGACCTCGGCGATGTTGGAGTAGACCGGCTTGTCAACCACCTCTGATGCTCTTGGCGCCGAGGGGTTGGCTGCCTTCAGCACGTCGTCGATCGGTTGCCCTGTGGCCTTGGCTCGAACGTCGTAGAGGTCCCCGCAGAATCCACAGCTCGCCGCGTGGCATTTGTAGCGGGCGATCCCGTCGTCCGACATGTACACGTTGCCCGAGGGATGCCGATCCTCGTGAAATGGACACTTGACCGTCTTGCCCTTGATCTCCGCCCCCGCCTCGCGCAGCTCCGCCAGAAGCGCGTCTCGATCGCGCCTGATGGTGTCATCCATGATCATCACTCCGCGTCCTCCTCGAACAGCATCCGCAACTCCTCATCGGTCGGGTCCCGGGGTTCAGGCATGCTTGGGCGGGGCGTCCTGTCTTCGTCCCGCTTCCACTCGGCGGGGTCGTCGTCGTAACGGCCTTGGTTGAACCACGTCGCGGGGTGTGGCGTGTACTTCCCGCGGTTTCCCGCCGGGCTCTCGGCGAAACGTTGGACCCGCTCCAGTAGCCAGACCACGGGATCATCGACGCCCGGTCGACGCTTGATCTCGGACAAGGCCTTGGTGATCGCCTTCAGCGCCTCGGTCTTCCCGACCTTGCGGGGATAGTCCTGGTAGATCCGCTCGACGTCGCTGGTCTTCGCTGATCTTCTCTGTTCAGTCTGTTCTATCTGTTCCGGGGACCGACTCTGTTCTGACAGGGACTTACGGCGATGTCGTGTCAGGGTAGACGCCCGGTTTTGTCGGGGTAGGCGTTCTGATTTGTCATCGCTGACATCCTGGGTGTCAGGGTAGGCTACCCCGTCATCCTGGGTGTCAGGGTTGGTCGTCAACGTGTAGGTGTTCGCACGCGGTTCACCTTCGGCGGTTCGTCCGCCCCCATGTTGAACGGTAATCGCTTTCCGCGCCGCAAGGCTGCCGGTGGCCCGCTGCACGGTTCGTGGGTTGACCCCTGCCAAGTCGGCGATCGTGGCAACCCGAAGCGTCGTCGACCAAGTCTTGCCGTTGACGTGCCCCGCAATCACAAGGTAGACCGCCAGCTCGGACTTGCCCAGGTTGGCGAACAGGCCGGCACGGACAACGTCGGTGGGGATGCGGCCGAACGAAGCGTCGTCAGTCATTCGCCGTCCCCCTCTTGGGCTTCCGACGCTTCCTCCTGCGCTCCAGCTCTCGCCGGAGCACGGCCACTGCTTGGGAATTCGGGCCGACGGTCCGTTCGGTGGCTGCTACGGCGTCTCGCAACTCTTGGATGGTCATATCCTGCAAACGCATCGGCAGGATTATGCGCGGAAGACCCAAGGGCGTGTTGTCAACGGACGTTTGACGGACGCGTCCGGACGCGGGGAGATGTTGAGGGGCAGGGGGTTAGGGCGATCCGCTTTTTCTCGGTGGACGTTTGCTGGACGTTTCGCTGGACACGATGAGATCCCGGATGATGTGGCGGACACGTCCCAGGGCGTATATGTACTTGGCCTCTCGGACCGACCGCTCGGCTTCGTCGAGTTCTGCATAGCACGCATGATCTCGACGCCGACACCTCTCCAATCGCTTGCGCAGGGGATCGAGGGGCACTCGGTAGCGGCGGGCCATATCCCTGGGGGACAGTCGAGCATTGCCGTCATCCTCCTCAAGGCGAGTCAGCGCTTCACTTGCCGGGGGCATCTCGTCTTGTTCCCGATCGGAAGACGACCGTGCCGCGCCATGGGTCTGGGCGATCAGCTCGGCGAGCAATCGGCATGCATCGGCGTACACCTCGGCGCGGTTCCTCAGGTGCTCTAGGGAATCGGAAGCATCATGGAAATCGGTCTCTCCGGCTATCTCCCCGTCCAGCTTCCACTCCCACCTGTGGCCTGCTTCCAGATTGTGCGGGTCCACTCGCACATCGTCAGGCACCGGCTCGCCATCTCGATACCACCGCTGCACCAGCGGCTTACTGTCCTTCCCCAGCAGGCGCCCGTCCTTGTCCGTTGCCGCATGCCACCAATCATACTTGCTCAGGTCACGGCGGATCTTCCCTGGGTAGTGCTCGGCCAACCAAGACGTGATCGTGAACTTCCACAGCATCAAGAAACGCTCGGTGTCACGCGAAGACGTCCAACCCGTCAGCGGGGTCCTGCCTTTCCGCCACCCGTAGCGCTCGAGCGCGCCACCGTCGACCACAGCCTCCTGTACCAACTGGCCCGCCCGGAGTGCGCCCTGGTATACGTTCCTGCTGAGGTGTGATGGTTTCTCCGCCCGACGGGCGTACTCCTGGAAGCGCTCGGCGAGCAGCCGGAAGTCCTCTGCGACAACCGCAAGGTCAAGCGTGGATGCGTCAGGCATGGTGCACCTACCTCCGGGTCAGCCCGAGCAGCGCCGCGCGGTAGGTGCGATACGCGGCGCCGTTCGAGCTGTTCGCGGGAGATCACCCCGCTACCCGAACACCATTCTACGCCGTCCTGGCCAGCATTTCAGGGCCCCTTTCGTCTGGGTGGCGACGTGGGATCAGTACCCCAGGCCCCGCGGGTTGGCAAGTAGAAATCCGGACGGAAAGTGGAAGGGGGTGGCTATTGCCCGTTGCTTCGCGCGTCGGACGGGGGCTCTTTGGACATGGGAGACTTCCGCTCGATCAGCCGAAGCCGGCCGGCTGGTTCCGCGATGAAGACAGTTTGGCTGCCGCCCGATGTTGTGATGTAGCGCTTCTTGCCAGTGATCTTGAAGAGCCAGGAGATGGTGAGGAGATCGCCGTCGGCTAAGTCGGCGGTCGGCACCCCACGCAACCAAAGTGTTCGCCCGCCGATGCCGACGATGGCGTTGGTGGCGTCGATGATCTGCCGCACAGCAAGGGCCTTCTGGCCGAAGTCTCCGAAGTCCCCGACGGTGATCGTGTTGACGTTCAGGCGCTTCGGGAGGTCGAAGACGCGAAGGTGCTCCGGGCCAGACTCATACTTGGCAGTGATCAGCGTGTGTGTCCTTGGGCGAGGAGGGACATCCCTGGGGTCGACCATTGTCGGCCGCTTCTGTGGCTGACGAGTGCGGCGTGAACGCCTGCTCTTGCTCTTTGTGTTGGCCGTTCGCTTCGCCTTCACCTTCACGGTCTTCTTGCCGATGATGCGGAAGATTTGAGAGAGCTCGACGGCCGTGTCAGCGGCGAGGTGTTCAGTCGAGAGGCCCTTGATGCAGATCTTGTCCGTGTCGTGCCCGTAGACGTAGAACGTGGTCTTGGCCGTGACCTTCTGGACGTAGAACTGCTGGGGACCGAAGACCCTTCGCTCAGTGGGATAGATCAGTCGGCCCGTCATGCCGCGCTCAAGCTTGTCGACGCGCAGTGCCTTGACGGATTCCTCTTCGTTGTCGGAGGACGCGGCGAGGAGGATGCCGGCGAGGGCGATAGGTGCAAAGAGCATGGCTCGCCTCCGATCGGGCTGGGTTGGCGGAGCTTTCTGGGGCTTCGTGCCGCGTCCAGCCCAGCCCTATGATACCTGGACGCCGCCGAAATGGTAGCGGTTTGGTGTGGCCACAGCATCATGCCGTTGCACCTCCGGACGTCTCGCGAGCCTCACGTTCGGCCCGGATCTCTGCCAGCCGCGCGCGCTCGCCTGTGGTGGCATATCGCCGATCATTGAGCCCTGCCCTTCTTCGCCTCGATCGCCCCGCGCCCTGAGTCCGCTTGGCGACCGTCGCCGCCTACCCGCATCCATTCTACGTCGCCGCTGGCGGCTCGCCCAGGCGCCCGCCTGATGGCCGTAGGCGATCCGGGCCACCTCCAGGGCGGGGTGAAACTCCTGAAACGCACACGCGTGGCCCCTGCAACGCATACGCGAATCTGGCGCGCAACCTTGATCTCCCCAGACGCCGGAGCCTTCCTGCCCGCAGAACGATCCGTCATTTCGGGCAGAAGCCACGCTCGTCATAGAACGCAAGGTGCCTTCTGAAGAACCCCTTGTACTTGTAGACCTTCTGGCAATGCGGACACGTGTAACGCTCGCCCTCGGCGCCCGCGACCGGTGCGATCTCCACAGATCGCCGCCCTTCGGCGCCCAAGTCGGCTGCCTCAGGTGCCTGCCCCTCGGGGAGCACCTTGGCCACGTCAGACGCCCGCGCTTCAGCCTGTTCGCACTCGTGGCGAACCTGAATCAGCTCGCCCTGGAGCCGCTTGATCTCTGCCTGCAGCTCAGCCTTGGTCCGTTCGCTCTCTTCCTTCTCCGGATAGACAAGCTCGTGGCCGTTCGGACAGTAGAACGTGTCCCCATCGTCGCGGCGGTTCCTGTCCAGGCGTTCCGGCAAGCCGTAGACAACACCACAGACAGGACACTGCTTCAACAACATCTTGACGCGCACCTCCGGCAGCTGACTCGTCACCATGGTTCCGTCTCCGATCGCGCAACCGGAGAGCCGGTCAAACGCCCACTACAGGCGCTGGGGTCTCGCGACTACCCACGACTCTCCGGCTTTTCTTGGGAAACTCAGAGACGGGGTAGTGTGTTCTTGACGCTCGTCAGCATACCCCCAGGTGGGAGCGCGTCAACCCCAGACCATCCTCAAGTGCCGCACAACGCCCCAGAGTGAATCGCCCCCAGCCAAGATACGGTTCCGGTCCGCCCAGGCCCGTGGCGGGGCTGAGACGGCTATCTCCGGCGTCTCGGCGAGCTGCTGGCGGCGACGGTCGCCACGCGGACTTGGCTGGGCATCATGGAACACCTATCCTCCTCAGGTCGCAGACAGGGCCGGCAGACGTCTCACTTCTCGCTATCCCCAGCGTCCTGCCGCTCCTCGGTGGATGGTGTGAACTGGATTCCGTTGTCACCTGGGTACGGTTGTCGATGGTCGTGATCCCCCCAGTAGATCGCGTCGGGAATCCCGTCCGGGAAGGCCTTGCAGCGCGGCTTGCCCTTCTCCGGAATGAGATGCTTGCAGCTGCAGCAGATGGGTGCTGCCCCGATCATTGGGTCTTGGCACCTGCCTCGATCGCCCCGCGCCCCGAGTCCGCTTCAGTTCTGGTCGGGCGTCCAGTCTGCGAGACGTTTTACGTGCTCCAGCAGCTCGGCCGGGTCCAGCGGCCCGCACCGCGCCAACGCATCGGCTGCATACTCCTCTGTGATCGCCGGACCGTCGCCAGCCCCGGCCGACTCGATGAGTCGAGCTGCCACTTCGACCGCCCGGAAGATCGCGTTGGCCATTCTGACAGAGAAGGGCCCGGCCCGCAAGCGGTTGATGGTCTCCTCGATCAACGCCAACAGATCCGTGGGGCTCTTGATCTCGATCGGTTCGGCGTCCTCTGGCAAGTCGGGCCATTCCTGATGAGCAGCCAGACCACCCCGCCGCCGGGCTCGTCGACGCTCCCGGGCCATCCTGGGCGAGTGCATGAAGCAGAATCGCGAGCCCTTCAGGGCCGCCGCCCTACACGGTCGTCCCGCCTTCGTCGTGGCCCGGCACCGCCGCGACGGGACCTTAGCTGGAGTTACCCGCGCACAAGCCGGCTTGTCCTTTCGATGCATGCTCAGCTCCTACAGTGCCTCCTCGTCTCGGATGACGCTCAGGATCTTGGCGCGGACGGCCTCGGGAAGGGTCGGCCACGCCCTGATGACGGTCTCAAGATCGGGGTCGGACCGATCGCCACTACAACGGGCGCTACAACGGGCCCCCGTTGGGCTAGGTTCGGTTGTTGTTTTACAGGGGGTTACGTCGGTGGGTTGCGTGCTTGTAAGGCAGGCGCTCTGGCCAGCTGAGCTAACCGCCCGGGGTCTTGCTGGTCCTTGTCACCAGTTGACACCAGGCGCTTTGCGTTGTCAACAAAGGCAGTTGCGCTGGCCTCGTCGCCATGGTCCTGAGCCGATAGGCCACAGCACGTTCAGCCGCCAAACGCGGCGGATCTTGCCGTTCAGGAAATGCATTGATCATTGGCCTGCTCCGCGGTAAAAGCCGAGAGCGTGGTGGGGGTTCGGACCGTAGGGGAGGCGGGCGCATCTGGCAGCGTTGACCGGCGGGGCTTGCCGGATCAACGCTCTGGCTCATTTCGTGGACTTCTTCGCCCGTCACACAAGATCGTCAGTACAGCCATAAGGAGCAGTGACATGAGACCCAGGACACTCACGTCGGTGGTTGCCGGTACCGCTGTGGTCGTTCTGCTGGCGGGCGGCGCAATCCTACTGGCCGAGGCGCTGGACACCGGGTTTACGTACCAGGGCCGACTGACGGACGGCGGCGCGCCGGCGAACGGTCAGTACGAGTTCGTGTTCACGCTGTACGACGCCGAGACGTTCGCCAGTGTCGTGGCCGATCCGGTCGAACGCGTCGCTGTGGAGGTGACCAACGGCCAGTTCAGCGTCCCGCTGGACTTCGGCCGTGACGTCACGGGCGGCGATCCGCTGTGGTTGGAGATCGCGGTTCGCCCCTCCAATGGTGGCGGCGCGTACACGACGCTCTCGCCGCGCCAGCGCGTCGGCGCAGCATCGGGTGCGCCAGGCGTGGTGGGAGAGCCCGAAGGAGACGCATCGAACTGGGGCCTGACGGGGAACGCTGGGACGGACCCGAACGCCAACTTCCTAGGCACGACGGACAATGTGGCGCTTGAGATCCGCGTGAGCAACTCGCGGGTGATGCGGTTTGAGCCGAATATAAGCCCGAGTATCATCGGAGGACACTACCAGAACACCATTAGCTCGGGGGTATACGGGGCCGTGATCGGCGGCGGGGGCGACAGCGGGATTTACTGTAATATGGTCACAGACATCTACGGGACGGTGTGCGGCGGCAAGCGGAACCGTGCGGGGGATGGCGCCGGCACCGTCCTCGACAAGCCCTACTCCACCGTTGGCGGAGGATACACGAACGTAGCCAGCGGGTCCGTCGCCACCGTCGCCGGGGGATATGGCAACGTGGCCACTGGGGAGAAGTCCACAGTCGGCGGGGGATCGAGCAACAGGGCCGACGGCGACTACTGCACCATCGGCGGGGGCTACGACAACGTCGTTGGCGGGTACGACGGGACCGTCGCGGGGGGATCCAACAACGACGCCAACGGCGCCGCCGCCACCGTCGGCGGGGGATCCGAGAATGATGCCGTCGGGTACGGCGCGACCGCGTGTGGGGGAAGGAAGCACGACGTGTCTGGCGACTACGCAACCGTCGGCGGGGGATACGACAACGACACCGGCGCCGAATTCGCCACCATCAGTGGCGGGAAGGAAAACGATGGCACCGGCTCCTACGGGACCGTCGGTGGGGGGAACGGGAACGCCGTCAGCGGCGGCTACGCGACGATCGGCGGGGGAAGCGACAACGCCGCCAGCGGCCCCTATTCCAGCGTAGGCGGGGGGAACAGCAATGCCGCGAGCGGCGAGTGCGCCACAGCCGCGGGCGGGCAGGCAAACCTCATCAGCGGCTACTACGCGAGCGTCGGCGGGGGGCGCGGGAACACGGCCAGCAACAACTACGCCACGGTTCCGGGCGGGCGGGGCAACAAGGCCACTCGCCACTACACCACCGTCGCCGGAGGATACGCCAACCAAGCCACGGGTTACTACGCCAGCGTCGGTGGGGGACAGAGCAATAAGGCCACCCAGGACTCCGCCACTGTCGGCGGCGGCCAGGACAACCTTGCCGACGCAAACTATGCGACGGTCGGCGGCGGTGTTGAGAACACTGCGTCTCGCGAATGCGCGACGACCGCGGGCGGCCGGGCCAATATCGCCAGCAACTACTACGCCACCGTCGGTGGCGGGCGCGGGAACACAGCGAGCAACAACTACACCACCATCGCCGGCGGGCGGGCGAACACGGCCAACACCCACTACGCCACCGTGGCCGGGGGATACGTCAACGAGGCTACCGGCCTGTACGCCAGCGTGGGTGGAGGACAGAGCAACGAGGCGACCGAAGACTGCTCGACGATCGCCGGAGGAGAAGGGAACCTCGCCGACGCCAACTACGCCACCGTCGCCGGCGGACGCGCCAACGTGTCCGCGGGCTACTATGCGAGTGTGGCCGGGGGACGTGGCAACACGTCCAGCCAGAACTACGCGGCTGTCGGCGGTGGTCGGGGCAATACCGCCAATGGCTACTACGCTACAGTGCCCGGGGGCAGAGAGAATCGGGCCGCCGGCGATTACAGCCTCGCGACGGGATACCGGGCCAAGGTCGATGCATCGCATGACGGAGCGATGCTCTTCGCGGATGGAACGGACCTCAACTTCAACTCAGCGGCGGCAAACGAATTCGCAGCCCGCTGCACCGGCGGCGCGCGCTTCGTTTCTGCCGTGAACGGCAGCGGGACGCCGACGGCTGGGGTAACGCTGGCCTCGGGCGGCGGATCGTGGTCGACGATCAGCGACCGGAATGCCAAGCGGGACTTCGAGGGCGTGGACAAGCGCGAACTGCTCGACAGGCTGGCGAAGGTTCCGATCACGACGTGGCGTTATAAGACGCAGGATGCGTCGATCCGTCACATTGGCCCGGTTGCGCAGGACTTCCACGCCGCGTTTGGCGTGGGGGAGAACGAGAAGCGCATTGCGACCATCGACGCCGACGGCGTTGCCCTCGGCGCGATCCAAGGCCTACACGAGATCCTCGAGGAGAAGGACGCGCAGATCGCTGCGCTGAAGGAACGAAACGCGAAGCTCGAGGCGCGCTTCGCCGCGATGGAGGCCACGGTGACAGAGCTGGCCAAAGCGATGAAAGGAGAAGCGAAATGAACCCACGCGATCTGAGAACGTTGGCTGTTGGTCTGGCGCTGGCTGCCATGTTGGCAGGCGGAGGGATCCTGATCGCCCAGGCGCTGGACACGGGATTCACCTACCAGGGCCGACTCACCGACGGCGGGGCGCCGGCGAACGGACAGCACGACTTCGTGTTCACGCTGTATGGCGCCGAGGCGTTCGGCAGCGTCCTCGCCGATCCGGTCGAATGCCTCGATGTAGAGGTGATCAATGGCGAGTTCAGCGTCGCGCTGGACTTTGGCCGTGACGTCACGGGCGGCGATCCGCTGTACCTGGAGATCGCGGTCCGTCCGTCCGATGGGGGTGCTGTCTACACGACGCTCGCGCCGCGCCAACGCATTGGCGCAACATCGGATGCGCCAGGCGTGGTGGGAGAACCTGAGGGAGACGCTACGAACTGGGGCCTGACGGGCAACGCCGGGACGACACCGGGAACGAACTTCCTGGGCACGACGGACAATCAGGCGTTGGAGATCCACGTCAACAGTGCGCGGGCGATGCGGATCGAACCGGATGCCACAAGCCCGGGCCTCATCGGGGGACACGCCGACAATTCGATCACGTCGGGGGTCCACGGGGGCACCATCGGCGGCGGGGGCGGCAGCGGGATCTACGCCCACGACGTGACGGACGACTACGGAACGGTCTGTGGCGGCAGGCGTAACCGCGCGGGAGACAACACGGGTACGACTGCTGACAGATCCTACGCCACCGTTGGCGGGGGCTACCTGAACGTCGCCAGCGGCAGCCGTTCTACCGTCACCGGGGGGTCCAGCAATTCCGCCAGTGGCGAGTACAGCTTCGTGGGTGGTGGAACCAGCAACGTAGCCACTCACGACAGATGTACCATCGCCGGAGGATCGAACAACGAGGCGAAAGGCGACTACACCGCCGTCGGCGGCGGATACATCAACATTGCCAGCGGGAGTTACGCCGTCGTCGCCGGCGGATACGACGGCGACGCCAACGGCACCGCCGCCACCGTCGGCGGGGGATCGGGCAACGAGGCCGTTGGCGATTACGCGACCGTTGGCGGGGGATTCGACAATGAGGCCCTCGGTTACGGCGCGACCGCGGCTGGGGGAAGGAAGCACAACGTGCTTGGCGATTACGCCACGGTCGGTGGGGGCTACGACAATGACCCCAACGGCAACTTCGCGACCATCAGTGGGGGGAACTACAACGACGCCAATGGTGACTATGCCACCGTCGCTGGCGGAAGCGACAATGACAGCATCGCCTCCTACGCCACGGTCGGCGGGGGAAACAGCAACGACGCCGACGGCAGCTACTCGACGGTCGGCGGGGGAAACAGCAACGACGCCGACGGCAGCTACGCCACGGTCGGCGGGGGAAACAGCAACGACGTCGACGGCAGCTACTCGACGATCGGCGGGGGAAACGGCAACGCCGTCGACGGCGGCTACTCGACGATCAGCGGGGGAAACAACAACGACGTCACCGCTTCCTACACCACGATCGGCGGGGGAACCTACAACGACGCCAATGCCGCCTACGCCACGATCGGCGGGGGAAACAACAACGCCGCCAGGGGCGAGCACGCGACGGCCGCAGGGGGCCGCGCGAACCTGGTGAGCGGCTACTACGCCAGCGTCGGCGGGGGGCGCGGCAACGCAGCCAGCAACAACTACGCGACGATCCCAGGCGGGCGGGGGAACAAGGCTACGCTGAACTACAGCACGGTTGCCGGGGGATACATCAACCAGGCCACCGGTCTGTACGCCAGCGTGGGTGGGGGACAGGGCAACAAGGCCACCCACTATTGCGCCACGGTCGGCGGCGGTCAGGACAACCTCGCCGACGCCAACGACGCCACTGTCGCGGGCGGCGTTGAGAACACTGCTTCCCGCGAATGCGCCACGACCGCCGGGGGACGCGCCAATGTGGCCAGCGGGTACTACGCCACCATCAGCGGGGGGCGTGGAAACACGGCCAGCAACAACTACACCACCATCGCTGGCGGGCGGGCGAATAGGGCCAACACCCACTACGCCACCGTTGCCGGGGGATACGTCAACGAGGCCACCGGCCTGTACGCCAGCGTGGGCGGGGGACAGAGCAACGACGCGACCGAAGACTGCTCGACGATCGCGGGAGGAGAGGGCAACCTCGCCGACGCCCACTACGCCACCGTCGCCGGGGGACGCGCCAACGTGGCCAGCGGCTATTATGCGAGTGTGGCGGGGGGGCGTGGGAACACGGCCAGCCAGAACTACGCGACCGTCGGCGGCGGTCGTGGCAACACGGCCAATGGGTACTACGCCACGGTGCTCGGAGGGAGGGAGAATCGTGCGTCCGGGGACTACAGCCTCGCGACGGGATACCGTGCCAAGGTGGACGGGTCGCATGACGGGGCGATGCTGTTTTCGGACGGCACCAACCTGAACTTCAATTCTGCGGCGGCCAACGAGTTCGCCGCCCGCTGCACGGGCGGGGCCCGGTTCGTCTCGGCCGTCAACGGCAGCGGAACGCCGACGGCCGGGGTGACGCTGGCCTCGGGCGGCGGATCGTGGTCGACGATCAGCGACCGGAATGCCAAGCGGGACTTCGACGCGGTGGACAAACGGGAGCTACTCGACAGGCTGGGGAAGGTTCCGATCACGACGTGGCGGTATAGGACGCAGGACGCGTCGATCCGCCACATCGGCCCGGTCGCGCAGGACTTCCACGCCGCGTTTGGCGTCGGCGAGGACCAGAGGCGCATTACGACGATCGATGCGGACGGGGTCGCGCTCGGCGCGATCCAAGGGTTGCACGAACTCCTCAAGGAGAAGGACACGCAGATCGCAGCGCAGAACAAGGAGATCTCTAGCCTGCGGGGTCGGCTCGCCAAGGTCGAAGCGATCTTGGGCACGCTGGCGAACGCGGAGAACGGAGGTGCACGATGAACCGCCGAGTGTCACACGCCGTCCGCATGATCCTCTGGACGTTGCTGCTGTTTGCGGCTCCGAGCGTCGCGGCGGCCGGCTATGCGATCGAGTCCTACACGATCGAGGTGGCCGAGACGGGCAGCTCGGGCGGCGGCTACGTGCTGACCGGCACGATCGAGCCGCCAGATCCCAGCGTCAAGTCGATGACGGGTGACGGGTTCGAGCTCACAGGCGAGCTCCATCTCGGCGACGCCGACGGCCTGGCGTCGGTCGCCAGCGATGTCGAGGACGAGGCCCGGGCGGGCTCCCAGTGCGGCCGCGGCGTGGAGGAGGCCCTGCCGCTGCTGATGATTGGTCTGGTTGGCTTGTATGCGGTGGCGAGGCCCAGAACGAGACCGAGCGCAGGTGGCCGGCGCCGCCCACGCGGCGAATGAGCGGGTAATGGCCGGCTATCCAGGCGGGTCGGATGGCCAGACTTTGAAGGTCCCGTCGGCGCTGGCCGAGAGCACGTTTTTGCCGTCCGGGGAGATGTCCAAGGAGTAGATCGAGCTATCCTCCGCGTGGGCCTGCCAGCTGAGGATCAGTCGTCCGGTGGTGGCCTCGAAGACGCTGATCTTCGCCTTGCCCGCGGTCAGGATTCGTTTGCCGTCGGGCGTGTAGACGGCCGCGTAGATCCTGTTGTTTTGGGTGGGGTTTCGCCAAACGGAGTTCCCCTCAGGGACCTGACAGACCATGAGCATCCCGTTGTCGTCGCCGGCGGCCAGAAACCGCGAATCGGGCGAGAACGCCACGCCATCGACCTCGTCGGTGTGATCCCGCTTGACCCAAACCTGCTTTCCGGTCCGGGCATCCCACAGGTACAACCCGCCCCCGTCACAACCGGCGGCGATCCACTTGCCGTCGGGTGAGACGGCCAATTCGCCGACCTCGCGCTCGTGGTCAAATCTCCGGAGTTCCTGGCCGGTGTCCGCGTTCCAGATCCGAACTGTCCTGTCGTGACTCCCGGAGATGATTCGCTTGCCGTCGGGATGCCACACGACGCACGAAGCGCCCTGTCGTGCGGTCGCTTCCAAATGGCAGATGTGCTTTCCCGTGGACGCATCCCGAACGCATCCGTGCCAGGTGACGTGGGGGGCACAGACGACTCGGCGACCGTCCGGGGAGAAGGCCACGGACGTCAAGTAAGTGTGCGGGTGAGCGACGGTGTCGACGAGAGGCGCACTGACGTGCGAGGCTTCCCATATCGTGAGCTTCCCTCCCGCGGCGACGGCGATTCGCTTGCCATCCGGCGAGTAGTCCGCGAAGCACAACCCGTCGGAGAGCTTCCAGGTCATGGCGTCGGTGATCGTGTCTGCTGCCCAGACCTTGCAGGTGTTGTCCGAACTGGCCGAGACGATGCGCTTGGCATCGGGTAGCCAGAGCGCCGCCACAGGCCCGACGTGCCCCCGGAGCACGTTCAAGATCCGCCTGGTCTCCAAGTCGACGATGTGGATCAGCCCGATCGGGATGTGCGGACTCGATTTCGGGGTACGCACCAGAAGGTCGGGCACGACGGACTGCGTGGCGGCTGGCCTGCCGCTCCTCCGAGCCAAGGAGACGCCCTCCGGCAACGCCCACGTCTGTTCCCGAGGATCGTTCCGGTGGATCGAGACGATATGCCTGCCGGTCTTGGGGAATCGGAACCCAACAATCGGATCTTCCCTTGCCGTGTCACGGGTCCACAGACGCTTGCCATCCGAGGCGCGCCAGAACGTGATGGTCTTGTGTCCTGCGATGAAGTAGTCCCCCGCGGGGGAAAACACCATCATGGTCGGGTTGGGACACGGCAGCGACAGGATCCGTGCGCCCGAGGGAACCGAAGACACATGCGCGGTGCTATCCTGGTCCAGCCAAAGCACTCGTGTGCCGTCGGGCGAGAAGGTGAAGTGGCTTGCCCGCTTCTGCGGGCGGCAACAGAGAAATTCCTGGCCCGTGTCGGGGTCCCAGACCCTGAGCGTCTGGTCCCTTCCGGAAGACGCGACGTACTTGCCGTCGGATGAGATCGCCAGATACTCGACGTTCCCCTTGTGCCCCGTGAACGTCAGCAAGCTGCGGTCGCTGAGCCAATGCAGGCGATACCATTCCCAGGCGCGGAACTCGGGCGGACAGGCCTCGAGCATCCGCTTCATCTCACCCGTGTCGTCCTTCTCGAACGCGTTCAACGCCATGTGAATGCGGTTGAAGTAGAGCGTCTGTTGGGCCTCGCGCTCGGCGGCCGCCGCCCGATCCCGTTCACGCGTGGCGCGTCCGGCGTTCAGGAGGGCAATCACCGTCAGGGCAACAAGGCAGACCACCGAACCGGCTATCACCGCCGACAACGCCTTGTACCGGGCAATCGTCTTCCTGAGTACGTAGAGCCCGCTGTGTGATTTGGCCTCGATGGGACGGCCAGCCAGATACCGCTCAATATCGTTGGCCAGCGCGGCAGCGCAGGCGTAGCGCTGCCCCGGGTCCTTCTCCAACGCCTTGCGAACGATCGTGTCGACGTCGTCGTCGAGCTGGGGGGCTTGGCGTGAGAGCTTGCGCGGCTCGGTCTCATTGATGTGCTGGAGTATCTGGGACATCGAACCGGTCGTGGGGTAGGGCGTCTGGCCCGTCAGCACTTCATAGAGAACAACGCCCAGCGCGTAGACGTCCGTCCGTGTGTCGACCGCATCCGGCTTGCCCGAGGTCTGCTCGGGCGAGGCGTAGGCGAGCGTGCCGAAAAACTCGCCCGTCTGCGTCGCCAGCGAATCGGGGCCCGTCGCGTCCATGGGCTTGGCCAGGCCGAAATCGAGCACATGTGGCTCGTCTGCCGCGTCGACCAGGATGTTGCTCGGCTTCAGGTCGCGATGGATGATCCCGCGGCCATGGGCATAGGCGACGGCCCGGCAGATCTTGACGAGCAGGCGGAGCGTGTCCTCAAGGGTCAATCGGTTCATGGCCAAGTAATCACGGAGCGGCAGCCCGTCGATGTACTGCATCGCGAAGTAATGCCGGCCGGCCGCCTGGCCGCTGTCGTACAGGTGGACGATGTTGGGATGCTCCAGAGCGGCGACCAGGTCGATCTCGCGCTCGAAGCGCCGCTTCTGGCGGCGAGAGGCGTAGGGCCCGTGCAACAGCACCTTCAACGCAACCGTCCGCTTGGTAGAGCGTTGGACGGCCTTGTAGACGATCCCCTGTGCGCCGCGATGGATCTCTTGGAGCAGATCGTATCCCTCGATCACGGGCGCCTCGGCCAAGGCACTCGGCAGGTCAGGGATCGCGACGGCCGGTTCACGGCCTTCGTCTTGATGCGGTAACGGGCCTCGCAGGGCTTGGCCCAGCGCATCGGTTCCCAGACCAACGCAGTCGTCGAGCATCGCGAGGTCCGCCCGGACCTCCTCAAGACGCTGACGGCACGTCGAGCAGGTCTGCAGATGCGAGGGAAGGTCCGACCCCTGCCCCTCGGCCTGAGTCCGAGCGACTCGCTCCAACTCCTCCAGACTCAGGCACGGTGACATGGGGGCGTCCCTTGTCCCAGGCGGCTCGACTACGAAGAAGGAGACAGGCGTGTGCCTAGGGTTCAGGGCTCAGGGCTTAGGGTTCAGGGCCTGGGGGAACGATGCCCCGAGCCCGGACCCCTGACCCCTGAACCCCGACCCCTGAACCCTACCCTTCCCCCTCCAGCGCCTTGCGGACCTGGGTCATGTATCTGAGCACCCGATACTTCGTCTTGTAGACGGCGTTGGTGGTCATGCCCATCTCCTCAGCCACCGCCGCCGTCGAACGCTGTTCGATCGTGAGCAGCTCGAAGACGCGCATGTCCCGCGCCAGGAACTTCCGCCTGGCCTCCTGAAGACACAGAACCAAGACGTGCTCCTCCCACTTGGCGTCCCAGATCGAAGAGGGGGATTGCGGCCCCTGGGCCGAGGGCAAGGCAGCGACCAGGACATCCTGATCGCTGGCCAGCGCGGCCTGCTTGGCGCGCTGCGCCTGCAGCTTGGCGATCTCGTTCCGGGCGACGGTCAGCAGCCAGTTCTTGAATCGGCCCTTGCTGCGGTCGTACATGCCGCGGCGGTGCGCCTGGCAGAACGCGACCGTCGTCCGTTGAGCAGCCTCGTTGGCGTCGTCTTGGTCCAGGCCGAGCTTCAGAGCGAACCTGAACAGTATCGGCCGATACGTCACGTCGAACCGCTGCCAGGCCGCGCTGTCCGTCGGATCATGCAGCGCTTCCAGAAGCGTCGTAGACGTACGCGAATCGGCCATCCCGGGTTCCCCGTGTAGCCCTCGCCCACAGCTAATACACGAGGGAGTAGGGTTTGGGGGCTGGAATCGAGGGTTCAGGGCTCAGGGTCCGGGGTTCCGGTGGATGAGAACCCGGCAGCCCCTATGCCCTGATCCCTGACCCTTGGACTCTAATCCCCACACCCCACAGCCAACGAACCGGTCGGCGACGAGACGCGCGCACGACGCCGAGCCGGCACAGCCAGGCGCTCTCGCCCCGACTGCGGACGAACTCACTCTACTGGTCTGGCCGGATACGGTCAAGGCGCTCGATGCTGCGGGTGTTACGCATCCCCTTCTGCGCCTGACGGTGTGATACGGCCAGACCGGCTGGGCTTCGCTCGAGAGGGCCCTTTGCGCCGGGGAATGTGTAACCTAGTGTTCTTAATGATCTTAGACGTACGGGCCTCTTTCCATCTTGAGCTAAAAATCCTGCAGGTTTTTGCAGGATTCTCAGGCCAAAGTTGGTCGTAACAGGGATTGCGTTCCCTAGAGGGAGGATTGTGCGCGGTAAGCGAGTCTGAAGTCGTCGTGCGCTAATCCTGCGCGATCACCGGGCCCAGGAACTCCCCACGCTCTGAGGACAATCGCTTCGAGCGAATGCCATAGCGCTTTTCCCCTCCGGAAGGCACCGGGCGGCCTCGCGGCCTCCGGTGTCTTCTTTTTGGCGCAAAGCGGGTCCAACGCACAACCGACGAAGACGGCGGATCCGAGCGTCAAGGGCATGTCGGGCGCTAGGTTCGAACTCACAGGCGAGCTTCATCCCGGGGACGACGACGCCTGGCCGATCGCCGCGGACGCCGACACCGCGGCTGGGGCCAGCTACCCAGGCGGGGTGGAGGGCCAGACCTTGAAGATCCGGCCGGTACTGGCCGAGAGCACGTTCCGGCCGTCCGGGGAGATGTCCAGGGAGTAGACCGAGCTGTCCTCCTCGTGGGCCTGCCAGCTGAGGATCAGTCGGCCCGTGGCGGCGTCGAGGACGCTGATCTTGCCCTTGCCGGCCATCAGCACCCGTCGGCCGTCCGGGCTGTAGACGGCCGTGTAGACCTTGTGGTTCCGCGTGTTATTCTCCCACACCACGCGGCACGCAGGGACCGTCCAGCACTTGACCAGGCCGTCATTGTCGGCGGAGACAAGATGCTCGGCGTCAGGCGAAAAGGCCAGGCCGTCGACCTCGTCGACGTGAATACGACCGTGCCATGCCTGCTGGCCGGTGTTGGCATCCCATACATACAGATGTCCCCCGTCGCACCCCACGGCGATCCACTTGCCATCGGGGGAGACCGCCAGCTCGCCCACCTCCCTCTCGTGCGGGAACCGTCGCAGTTCGCGCCCGCTGTGCGCATCCCAGATCCGAACCGTGCCATCGTGAACGCCCGTCATCACGCGCTTGCCGTCCGGGTGCCACGCAGCGCAGGAGACTGCAGCACCCCGGATGGAATTCCTGGCGAGTCGCTTGCCCGTTTGGCTGTCCCATACGCCAAAGGCCCAGGCTGACGCGCCCAGGATCCGGTCCCCGCTTGGCGAGAAGGCCGCAACGACCGGGGGATGGTCATCAAGGCCATCCTTGTCATCGATCGTGAGCCCCGGCGGACCGACCCGGTCCGACGCGAAGACCTTGATGGTCCCATCGCTGCAAGCCGCGGCAATGCGCTTGCCGTCCGGAGAGAACACCGCGCAATCACCAGGGATGGGCCAGACGAGCGCCTCGTCCACGGTGTTGACGTCCCAGACCTTGCACGTGTTGTCCAGGCCGCAGGAGACGATCCGCTGCCCGTCGGGCAACTCGCAATAGCTCTGTATGGTGCCGACGTGGCCCCGGAGCGTCGTGCGAACCTTGCCGCTGAGGTGTTCGGTGATTCGGATCTGGCCGGGCGGCCCCACCGTGGTGTCCCAATCGACCTTTACATGGGCGGCCGTTGACAGGCGCCTGGTCGGTCCGCTCACCGGGTTCGGACAGCGCTGGCCCGTGGCCACATCCCACGTTCGGACGGTCGGGGCAGCGCCGGGCGCACCTCGGAACGTCACGCAGACCCGCTGCAGCGTGTCTCCCCAAGCGACCGCTATGATCTCGCTTCCTTCGCTGCCGAGCCCACGCACGTTCCTCGCGTCGGCGATGTTGCAGGCGTAGACCCGATGAACCCCTGACACGATGAAGTACCGCCCGTCCCCGCTGAAGCCCCAGAACACCCTCAGCTCCTCCGGGAACGTCCCTGATCCAAGCAAAGTCCCGTCGCGACTGGCCCAGATCTTTGTCAGGCGCCTGCCCACAGAGACGATGCGCGTCCCATCCGGCGAGTAACGAGCTGCGAACGCCCCCGGGTGCTCCATCACGCGGATGTCCTTCTTTTTGTCCAGGTCCCACACACGCACGGTCCCGTCCATGCGGGTCGCGACCACGCGCCTCCCGTCCGCCGAGAAGCCGCGGGAATGGGTCATGGGATACTGATCGATCACCAGGATGTGCTGGCCGGTGTTGGGGTCCCAGACCCGAAGATCGCCGCCCCGATCGGACGAGGCCACGAGTCGCCCATCGGGCGACGTTACGCAGGTCCACACATCGTTCGTGTGGCCTGTGAACGTCAGGAGACTCCGGTCGCTGAGCCAGTGGAGGCGATACCACTCCCAGGCGCGGAATTCGGGCGGACAGGCCTCCAGGGCCCGTTTCATCTCAGCGATGTCGTCCTTCTCGAACGCGCTCCACGCCATGTTGATGCGGTTGAAGTAGAGCGTCCTCCGCGCCTCCCGTTCGGCGGCAATGGCCCGGTCGCGTTCTTCGGCGGTCGCGCGCTCGGCGGTCAGGGCACGGTTCCGCTCGTGGACGGATTGCCGCCAGAGCGTGAGCGACGCGACAAGCGATACGGCGACGAGCACGACGAACGCGACCACGGCCGAAACGCTGACTTTGTGTCGGGCCGCTGTCTTCCTCAGGACGTACAGCACGCTGTCCTTCTTCGCCTCGATCGGCCGGCCGTCCAGATAGCGGATGACGTCCTCGGCCAGACCCGCCGCGCTTTGATACCGCCGGTCGGGCTCCTTCGACAGCGCCTTGAGGACGATCGTCTGCACCTCGCCGTCGATCGGGCAGCCGGCCCGGGTCATCTGTCTGCGATCGCTCCGGTCGTGCACGCCGGAATCCGGCTGCCACGCCCGGCTCGGCGGCGTCGGCGGCGACTCCGAGACGTGTCGCAGCACGTCCGCCATCGGGCCCTCAACCGGGTAGGGGTACTTGCCGGTCAGCAGCTCATACAGGACGACGCCCAGCGAGTAGACGTCGGTGCGGATGTCGATCTCGTCGGGGTTCCCACGGGCCTGCTCCGGAGAGATGTACGGCAGCGTGCCGATCACCTGCCCCGTCATCGAGTGCAGCGTCGCCTGCAGGCCGCCGACGGTCTTGGCCAGGCCGAAGTCCAGCACCTTCGGGCTGCCCTCCGAATCCACCAGGATGTTGCCGGGCTTGAGGTCGCGGTGGATCACGCCCCGCTGATGCGCATGCTGGACGGCCCGGCAGACCGTCGCGAAGAGCTGGAGCATCTCCTCCAGCGTGAGCTTCTTGCGCCAGACGTACTCGTGCAGCGGCAGCCCCCGCGCGTAGTCCATCACGCAGTACCGCTGACCGTCCGCCGTCACGCCCGAATCGAAGACGGTGATGATGTTGGGGTGTTTGAGTTGGGCGATCAGGTCGATCTCCCGCTCGAACCGCCGCCGGGCCTGCTCGGTTGCGTAGGGGCCCTGGAGCACCAACTTGATCGCCACCTTCCGCTTGGTGGAGGTCTGGATGGCCTGATAGACCACGCCCTGCCCCCCGCGATGGAGCTCCCGAACGATCTCGTAGCCCGAGATCGCCGGGGCCCCGCGCGGTGGACTGTCGGGATCAGGCGTCGTCAACGTCGACGGCCCCGATGCGTCGGAACCGCTGGCCGCGATCTGGGCACTGCGGCGGAGGAGCTCAGAGCCCATCGCCACGCACGCGTCAAAGACCTCGAGCTCCGCCCGGACCTCCGCCAGACGCGCGCGGCAAGTCGGACAGGACGCCACGTGCGCCTCCGCGTCCGAGGCCTGCGGATCGCCCGGCCCCCGGGCGATCCGCTCCAACTGCTCGAGACTCAGGCACGATGACATGAGGGCGTCCCAGACGTGAGGCCCCAGACTTCAGGCCTCAGGCCTTCGCTTCTGACCCGTCGCGCCAGCCCTGTGGCCTGACGCCTGAAGCCTGGACCCTATTCGGCGTCCATCCCTTCCCTCGCCTCACGCATGAACTTCAGCACACGGTATTTCACTTCGTAGACGGCCGCGGGCGTGAGGGCCAGCTCCTGGGCGACCTCATCCGTGCCCCGCCGGTCGATTGTAAGCCGCTCGAAGATGCGAATGTCCCTGGCGCTGAAGCGTTGCCTCGCCTCTTGGAAACAGAGCGACAGCACGTGGTCGCGCCATTCGCGTTCCCAGACCGCCGACACCGACTGCGGGTCCTTCAGGAGCGACACGGCCGCTTCGATGCTGGTCCGCTGACCGGCCGGGATGGGCTGCCGGACCCGCTCGGCATGCAGCCCCGAGATCTCGTGCTTGGCGATGCCCAGCAGCCAGCTCCGAAACCGGCCCTTGTCCCGGTCGTACTGGCCTTGTCGGTACGCCCTGCAGAAGGCGACCATGGTGCGTTGTGCGGCCTCCTCGGCGTCGTGAAGGTCGAGCCCGACGTGGACCCCGAACCGCACCAGCATCGGCCGGTACGTCTCGTCAAACCGCCGCCATGCGCCCTCGTCGCCCGGATCGCCCAGGCCGTCCAGCATCGTTAGAGAGGTCCGCCAGGTGGACATGCTCGCCCCAAGGCCCATCCGCGTGGAGCACCGGCCACGCGAATCGGCAACCTGTAGGATACACCAAATCCAGCCATCTGACCCGAGAAAATGCCGCTTCGCCGGCGAGTCATTAGCGCAACGCTTTGGTTCACAATATGATGTAGCCAATAAGTGCTGATCCGCCCCGGCCATCAACCCATGAAATCGCACATTTCTTGTTAGACACCCGCCCCTCAGCCCCAAGGAACAGTGGAGGGCTAGACACTCGGGCCACGACGTCTCATTGCCATGAAGCCCAATGCCATGCGGAGGAGCGCCCCGAGCGCTTCTCGTGGGCAAGCAGGAGACGGTGCACGATGGCAGCAGTACATCATGCTTACTGGGGTTGGGGCTGGGATGCCGCTGGTCAGTAGCGCCTATCGTGCCCGGCCTCGGGAAGCGGCTATGGTGAAATCGTACGTAAGGTGCTCAACATCAGCCAAGGGAGAAGACACTATGGTGAGCCGAGTCAAGAGTTCCTCGTCGATCGATGATCTTCCAAGGGATGGTGTATTGCAGGTGGGATGCTGCTTGTTTCTGTTGGTTGGCTTCCTTATGGCGACTTTCTGCATTCCGCCGGTTGATCCTGGCCCCGAGGGTCCGGGGCCGAACGACCCGCCGACGCAACCCGAGCCCAACTCGGGAACATGGGGAGACGAACCCCTCTATGAGGGGGCGGAAGGGCTGACACCAGACGAGGCTGAGGAAGCAAGCCAATACAGCGTTGACCCGATGTCTCTGGAGGAGGTCGTCTTTCTCGGAAGCTCCCTCTTCGACGGCTCGGCGCCAGCGATGGGCAACCTGCAGAAGATCGCGCAGGCGGCCCGCACGTCCTGCATCGCCAACACGGTCATGACCATCCGGCTCTACCAGCGAGCCCTGATCGCAAAGGCCAGAGAACTGATAGACCACGGGCCCTTCCCGGTAGACCTCGACGGACCGGAGCAGCCCAATGGGTACGCGTACGCATGGAACGGAAAGGACCCGGACCGAAGGACGGACCCGGACTCCTACGGCAGGAGCAGGTGCAGGAAGAAGCTCTGGGGGCTCGACGCCTCGGGATTCGTCGCTGCCTGTGCGAATCATGCCTTCGCCAGCGCAGGAGTTGGCGGAGGAATTCCGACAGGCGATGTTGCGGCGCAATCAAGGCCCGCCACATGGGACAACGCGATCCCGGACGGGTGGCAGATCCGGATGGTGAGCTTGTCCGGCGAACCCAAGAAGTGGGTGACCGGCGACATCGTGCTGTTTGCAGGCCACATTGGGATCGCCGTGATGGGTCTGGACGGTAATGGGCAGATCCTGCACTCGGTAGGATCACCCGACAACTTCTGCAAGGAAAGCATGGCTCTGGGGCCGACGGCCTCCGACATGAAGGCCATGAAGGACCAATACAGTCGATACCTGGAGGATCCAAGTGACGCGGAGTTCCTCAACCCCAACGGTACTGCCAGACCGCCGTTGTGGAGCAAGTTCATTGGCGTGCTTCGCATGATCCCTGAGTGCGCCTATGAGAGAATCGGTGACACTGAGGACACATCCGAGACCCTCAGGGTGCATTTCATGGAGATCGACCGCAAGGTACAGGAGTACCTGGCTGAATGCCAGAGGGTTACAATGCAATGCTTCACCAGCAATTCCCCCACCTGTGTATGCGACGCCATCAGCGAGCTGAGGCCTAGGTACTGCGAGATGGGCAGGGAAATGATCTGCCTGGGCTACCGGATCTTGATGCTTTACCCAGAAGACTATACGGACGCTGAGCTTGCGGACATCTTTCAGGTAGCTGAAGACTGCCTGCGATACGAGCAGCCATGTTGGCCGCCATGCGGATGCGAGTGACCTGCATGAAGTCAATGCCTACCAGGGAGCTCGTCAGCGCAGCCGTCTACAGCTCGGTCACGCGGGACATTTGGAGGCGTAGGTGATCAACCGACAGGGAAGGCGGGTGAAACCGCGCTACACAGTCATCCCGAAGGAATGCTGGAGGGCTAGACACTCGGGCCACGACGTCTCATTGCCATGAAGCCCAATGCCATGCGGACGATCGCCTCGTGCGAGATCCATAGCGCTTTTCCCCTCCGGAAGGCACCGGGGGGCCCCGTGCCCCCCGGCGTCTTCTCTCAATGGAGGCAGAAGGGGCCATGCCGGCCAACGACCAAGACGGTGGATCCAAGGCGGCTGAAAAGAGCCTACACACTCGTCGGGACACGGGAGACAGCTGTCTTGGCGTAGTGGAGGCGAGCAATGAGTACTCGGGCAGCTTGGGTTGTGGTGATTCTGGTGATAGGCCTGTGGTGTGGCCCAACGGTAGGAGATGAGTCGGACTGGCAGCCAATGACCTGCTGGACGACCAGGTCGCTGATGGACGTCTGGGGGAGTGGCCCCAACGATGTCTACATCGTCGGCGAGAAGGACATCGGGCCCCTCCCGGTATACCACTACGATGGGTCGGCGTGGTTGCCGCTCATGGACGGTCCGGAACTGACCGTCGACCTACATGGCATCTGGGGGAGCGGGCCCAACGACATCTTCGCGGTGGGCGAGGAGGGCACGATCGTCTACTACAACGGCTCTGCGTGGTCAGAGATGACCAGCGGAGCGGACGGTTCCTTCAATGACGTCTGGGGAAGCGGGCCCAATGATGTGTACGCCGTCGGTGAGCGATGGTGGCCGGACGAGTTCCCCGTGTACCACTATGACGGGTCAACGTGGTCGATGGCCACAGGCCCGGAAATGATCGACGAGCTGTACGCCGTGTGGGGAAGCGCTCCCAACGACGTCTTCGCCGTTGGACAGCTGGGCACGATCCTGCATTACGACGGGTCTGCGTGGTCAGAGGCAACCACCGGGATCTGGCTGTTTGATGTCTGGGGCAGTGCTCCCAACGACGTCTTCACCGTCGGCGAACTGTGGATGCCCCTGTGGTTCCCGATGTACCACTATGACGGGTCGACTTGGTCCTCGGTCGAGGGCCCGCTATTGGAGAGCGACCTAGACGGCATCTGGGGGAGCGGGCCCAACGACGTCTTCGCGGTAGGACATTCTGGCACGATCGTGCGCTACGGCGGGGCCAGCTGGTCGGAGATGTCCAGCGGGTCCTCCAAACGTCTCAACGCCGTCTGGGGAAGCGGGAGGTACGATGTCTTCGCGGTGGGCGACGACGGCACCGTCCTGCACTACAGCCCCCTCTATGCCCTAACGGTGACGATCAACGATGAGCAACGAGGCGCGGTGACCGCAGACCCGAACCTGCCTTCGTATCCAGGCGGCACCCCGGTGACGCTGACGGGCGAGCCGAACGAGGGCTCGTCGTTCAACAAGTGGAAGATGCACGACCCGCTCGACGCCAACAACGACTACACCGACACGAACAACCCCACGACGCTGGTGATGGACCGCGACTGGGAGGTCAAGGCCGCCTTCAAGTGCGGCAGCGAGCTGGGGCCGATGCTGCCGATGATCCTGGTCGGGCTGGGGATGTTCGCGGTGGTGAGACGGCGGGGGTGATGGCGTTTTGAGCGGACGGGTTCCGGGTTCCGGGTTCAGGGTTCCGGGGTCGGCAAGCAGGTCAGTAGGGCGGGCTCGGCCCGCCTTTGGTGTCGGGCGGGGCCCGACCTACATGTGTGTGCGGCAGCCAAAGCGGCGTCAGGCCGCCGCAGTCCAAAGTAGGGCGGGTTTCACCCGGCGACAACACGGCGACGAGATGGCGGGTGAAACCCGCCCTACGAATGGGAGGCAAACATAATGGAAACACTTGGTGGATGGTCAGCCGGACAGCAGGCGTTGGGTCGATCGGGACGGGGGAGGGCTGCCGGGCGTGTGGTCCTGGCGGTCGGCGTGGTGAGCTTCGCGGCCTTGCGAGCGCTTGCCGGCGACTGGGTCGTCGTGCAGCTCACGGACAATGCCTACTCCGACTCCGCGCCCCAGGTCTCGGGCTCCAACGTGGTCTGGCAGGGCTACGGCGGGATCTTCCTCTACGACGGCAGCACGACGACGCAGCTCACGGACGATGGCTACGAACCCCAGGTCTCGGGCTCGAATGTGGTCTGGTGGGACTGGGACGCCTTTGCCTCGGAGATCTTCCTCTACGACGGCAGCACGACGACGCAGCTCACGCACAACGGCTACTTCGACTGGGCACCTCAGGTCTCGGGCTCCAACGTGGTCTGGGAGGGCGACGACGGGAGTGACTGGGAGATCTTCCTCTACGACGGCAGCACAACGATGTGGCTCACAGCGAACGCCGACGACGACTACGCTCCCCAGGTCTCGGGCTCCAACGTGGTCTGGTACGGCTCCGACGGCAGTGACTACGAGATCTTCCTCTACGATGGCAGCACGACGACGCAGCTCACGGACAACGGCGACGACGACATCGATCCCCAGGTCTCGGGCTCGAACGTGGTCTGGCAAGGCTCCGACGGCAGTGACTACGAGATCTTCCTCTACGACGGCAGCACGACGACGCAGCTCACGGACAATACCTACTACGACTCCGCTGCCCAGGTCTCGGGCTCGAACGTGGTCTGGTACGGCTCCGACGGGAGCGACTTGGAGATCTTCCTCTACGACGGCGGCACGACGACGCAGCTCACGGACAATACCTACTACGACTCCGCTGCCCAGGTCTCCGGGTCGAACGTGGTCTGGTACGGCGACGACGGTTACTACGAGATCTTCCTCTACAACGGGAGCTCGACGACGCAGCTCACGGACAATGGCTACGACGACTGCGATCCCCAGGTCTCGGGCTCGAACGTGGTCTGGCACGGCTACGACGGCAGCGACTACGAGATCTTCCTGGCCGTGCCGACGTCCGACCTGTCGCGGCTGTACGTCGATGTAGCGGCGACTGGGGCGAAGGACGGGTCGAGCTGGACGGACGCGTTTGGGGATCTCCGCGTGGCGCTGGCGGTGGCGGCCGCCAGCCCGTCGGTGACCGAGATCTGGGTCGCCCGAGGCACGTACAAGCCGGGGCCAGGGCGGTCGGCCACGTTTCAGCTCACAAGCGGCGTGGGCGTCTACGGCGGCTTCGACGGCGCCGACTCGCCCAACTATCCCGGCGGCGAGACGCTGCTGGAGCAACGCGACCCCGACCCTAACACCAACGGCACGATCCTCAGCGGCGACATCGGCACCCCCGGCGACCCCAATGACAACAGCTACCACGTCGTCACCGGCAGCGGGACCGATGCGACGGCCATCCTGGACGGATTCAAGATAACCAAGGGCAACGCGACCGGTTCGGGAAGCCATGCCAACGGTGGGGGAATGACCGTCAGCTCGGGCAGCCCCACGGTGTCCAACTGCCTGTTCCAGGACAACAGGGCCAGCATGCACGGAGCGGGGCTTGTCCTGTCCAGCAGCAGCAGTTCGGTCCTCACCAACTGCAGATTCGTACTTAACGGGTACAACTATGGGCAGGGGGCTGGGATCTACAACTCTGGTTGTAGTCCGACGCTGGTGGACTGCTCGTTCTCGGCCAACGGCACACCCTACGACAAGGGCGGTGCGATGCAGAACGCCGGTGGCACGCCAACCCTGATTCGGTGCAGATTCACCGGCAACGTGGCGGCCACTCGCGGCGGGGCCGTCAACAACGATAACAGCAACGGGGCCTTCATCGACTGCTACTTCGGCGGGAACACCGCATGGATAGAGGGAGGTGCGATAGCGAATGACAAGTCCAGCCCAGACCTGATCGGGTGCACGTTTATCGAGAACGAGGCCGATCCCCAGGACGATGACAACGGAAGTGGCGGCGCCCTCCGGTTCTGGAACACTTGCAGTCCGACGATCAGGAGCTGTCTGTTCGCCGGGAACGTCGCCAGTTACGTGGGGGGGGCGATCGGCAACTACGACTCCTGCGATGTGACCATAGTGAACTGCACGTTTACGGGGAACACTGCGACCGGTGCCGCTTCACTCTATACGTACAACAGCGCTGCAACGATCACCAACAGCATTCTGTGGGGCAACACCGACGGCTCGGGCCTCGGGCACGGAATCGGCGGAGTGCCGCCAACCACGACATACACCGATAGGCAAGACAACGGGGGCGGGGTTGGAAACATCGATGAGGATCCGCTCTTCGTCGACCCGGACGGGGCGGATGACGACGCGAACACCTTTGCGGACAACGACTACCACCTCTCGCCCAACTCGCCCTGCATCAACGCCGGCGATCCGAACGGCGATTACACGGGCCAGACGGACCTCGACGGCGAGGACCGGGTGCTCATCGGGCGGGTCGATATGGGCGCCGACGAGGCGACGACGACGGACCTGTTCTATGAGCTGACCGTCACGATCAACAACGAAGGGCGCGGGAGCGTCGTGATCGACCCGAACGACCCGAACCACCCGCCCTACATCTTCGTCGTCGGCACGGTGGTGACGCTGACGGGCGAGCCGAACGAGGACGCGTCGTTCAACAAGTGGAAGATGCACGACCCGCTCGATGCCAACAACGACTACACCGACGCGAACAACCCCACCACGCTGGTGATGGACCGCGACTGGGAGGTCAAGGCCGCCTTCAAGTGCGGCAGCGAGCTGGGGCCCATGCTGCCGATGATCCTGGTCGGGCTGGGGCTGTTCGTCGTGGTGAGACGGCGGGCGTGACGGCGGTTTGAGGAGCTGGGTTCAGGGCTCGGGGTTCAGGGTTCCGGGGTCCGCAACCAAGTCAGTAGGGCGGGCTTGGCCCGCCTCTGGTGTCGGGCGAAGCCCGACCTACGAACTACGCGCTCGCGGTGTAGGCAAAGCGGCGTCAGGCCGCCGCAGTCCAAAGTAGGGCGCGCTCGGCGCGCCTTCGGTGTCGGGCCGGGCTCACTCGTAGAGCGTGTCTTGACGCACCTTCTCCTGATGTGTATAGCAGAGGAAGTGGTGCGTCAAGACGCACCCTACCAATAGGAGGAGAGGATGATGAAAACGCTTGAGGAATTCTCAGCCGGACAGTGGGCGTTGGGTCGACCGGGACGGGGCAGGGTTGCCGGCCGTGTGGTCCTCGCGGTCGGCGTGGTGAGCTTCGCGGCGTTGCGAGCCTTTGCCGGCGACTGGGTCGTCCTGCAGCTTACGGACAATGGGGACACCGACCACGTTCCTCAGGTCTCGGGCTCGAACGTGGTCTGGCAGGGCTGGGACGGTAGCAGTTACGAGGTGTTCCTCTACGACGGGAGCACAACGACGCAGCTCACGGACAGTGGTTACAACGACAACGCTCCTGAGGTCTCGGGCTCGAACGTGGTCTGGTACGGCGCGGACGGCACTGACACGGAGATCTTCCTCTACGACGGCAGCACGACGACGCAGCTCACGGACAATGCCTACGGCGACTGGTATCCCCAGGTCTCGGGCTCGAACGTGGTCTGGCAGGGCTGGGACGGCAATGACTGGGAGATCTTCGTCTACGACGGCAGCACGACGACGCAGCTCACGGACAATGGCTACAACGACCTCGATCCCCAGGTCTCGGGCTCGAACGCGGTCTGGCGGGGCTGGGACGGCAATGACAACGAGGTCTTCCTCTACGACGGCAGCACGACCACGCAGCTCACGGACAATGGCTACGACGACCTCGCTCCCCAGGTCTCGGGCTCGAACGTGGTCTGGGTGGGCTACTGCGGCGGTGGCTTGGGAACGATCTTCCTCTACGACGGCAGCACGACCACGCAGCTGGGCGACAATGGGTGCTACGACACTCATCCTCAGGTCTCGGGATCCAACGTCGTCTGGGAGGGCCAAGACCCGAGTGACTATGACAGCGAGATCTTCCTCTACAACGGCAGCACGACCACGCAGCTCACGGACACTGCCTACAACGACTATGATCCCCAGGTCTCGGGCTCGAACGTGGTCTGGTACTACCTGGGCGGCAACGGGGTCTTCCTGTACGACGGCAGCACGACGACGGAGCTCACGGACAGTGGCCTCGATCCCCAGGTCTCGGGCTCAAACGTAGTCTGGCGGGACTACGACGACAGTGACTACGAGATCTTCCTGGCCGTGCCGACGTCCGATCTGTCGCGGCTGTACGTCGATGCAGCGGCGACTGGGGCCAAGGACGGGTCGAGCTGGACGGACGCGTTTGACGATCTCCGCGCGGCGCTGGCGATGGCCGACATCAGCCCGTCGGTGACCGAGATCTGGGTCGCCCGAGGCACGTACAAGCCGGGGCTTTTGCGCCCGACGACGTTTCAGCTCGTCAGCGGCGTGGGCGTCTACGGCGGCTTCGACGGCGCCGACTCGCCCAACTACCCCGGCGGCGAGACGCTGCTGGAGCAACGCGACCCCGACCCCAACACCAACGGCACGATCCTCAGCGGGGACATCGGCACGCCCGGCGACCCCAACGACAACAGCTACAACGTCGTGACGGGCAGCGGCACGGACGCGACGGCGGTTCTGGACGGCTTTACGATCACCGGGGGCATGGGCAATGGCGACCCCGGTGGCGACGACGACGAGGGCGGGGGCATGGTCAACATCGCCGGGAGCCCGACGGTCAACGGGTGCAAGTTCGTGGACAACTACGCGGACCTCGGGGGGGCGATGCGCAACGATAGCGGGAGCAATCCGACGGTCACCCGGTGTACTTTTGAGGACAACGAAAGCAGCACCGGAGCGGTCTCTAGCGAACAGAGCGCGGGGAGTTACGAGAACTGCGCGTTTACCAACAACACGTCGACGATCAACGGGGCGGGGATGAACAACTCAAACAGCAGCCCGACGGTGACGAACTGCCTGTTCGCCGGGAACGACGCGAACTACGTCGGCGGCGCGATCTGTAACACGTCCTCGTCCGATGTAACGATGGTGAATTGCACCTTCACCGGGAACAGTGCCGTTGGCGCCGGTTCGCTGTACACCGAAGCGAGCACGGCGAGCGCGACGAACTGCATCTTCTGGGGAAATACCGACGGATCGGGGCAGGGCCACGGGATCGGCGGGGTCGCCCCGGCGTTGAGCTTCTGCGACGCCGAAGACGGCGTGCCGGCCGGCGAGGGCAACATCAGCACCGACCCGCTCTTTGTCGATCCCAACAACGACGACTACCACCTCTCGCCCAACTCGCCCTGCATCAACGCCGGCGACCCGAACGGTGACTACATCGGTCAGACGGACATGGACGGCGAAGACCGGGTGCTCATCGGGCGGGTCGACATGGGCGCCGACGAAGCGTCGACGACGGACCTGTGGTATGAGTTGACCGTCACGATCAACAACGAAGGGCGCGGGAGCGTCCTGGTCGACCCGAACGACCCGAACCACCCGCCCTACATCTTCGTCGTGGGCACGGCGGTGACGCTGACGGGCGAGCCGAACGAGGGCGCGTCGTTCAACAAGTGGAAGATGCACGACCCGCTGGACGCCAACAACGACTACACCGACACGAACAACCCCACGACGCTGGTGATGGACCGCGACTGGGAGGTCAAGGCCGCCTTCAAATGCGGCAGCGAGCTAGGGCCGATGCTGCCGATGATCCTGGTCGGGCTGGGGCTGTTTGTGGTGGCAAGACGGCGGGCGTAACGGCGTTTTGGAGTGCGCCGGCAACGACGGCGCTGTGAGGAGGCGGGTTCCGGGTTCGGGGGTCCGGGGTTCGCAAGCAGGTTAGTAGGGCGGGCTCGGCCCGCCTTCGGTGTCGGGCAGCGCCCGACCTACGTGCTCGCGGGGTAGCCAAAGCGGCGTCAGAGCCGCCGCAGTCCAAAGTAGGGCGGGTTCTACCCGCCGACAACACGCCGACGAAATGGCGGGTGGAACCCGCCCTACGAACTCACCTTGACGGCAACCGGCATTCTGTGGAGAGTGGGGGCTGCGTAGTTGTCACATGGTCTGGTAGGGGTCGGGGTGTGTACGTTCTCCGAATCGCGCTGGTGCTGGCATGCGGGCAGATTGTAACTGCAGGCGATTGGCCGATGTGGCGGTTCGACGCGGGTCGGACGGCGGCGTCGCCGGTGGGGCTTCCGGCCGAACTCCAACTGCAGTGGGTGCGGCGTTTCCCGCAGCGTGTCACGGTCTGGGAAGAGCCGCTGAACCGAGATCGCATGGCCTATGACCGGGTGTTCGAACCGGTGGTTATGGGCACGTCGCTGTTCCTGGCGTTCAACGACACTGACAAGGTCATGGCCTTCGATACCGCGACCGGCGCGGTGCGGTGGACGTTCTACACCGACGGCCCGGTCCGCCTGCCCCCGGTGGCGTGGGGGGATAGCGTCCTGTTTGCCTCCGACGACGGGTACCTGTACTGCGTCGGGGCTGCTGATGGGCGTCTGCGATGGCGATTCCGCGGCGGGCCGTCGGACCGGAAGGTCCTCGGCAATCGACGGCTGGTCTCGATGTGGCCCGCGCGGGGCGGGCCGGTCGTCCAGGACGGGACCGTCTACTTTGCCGCGAGCATCTGGCCGTTCATGGGGACGTTCATCTACGCGCTCGACGCCGAGACGGGCAAGGTGGTCTGGACCAACGACAGGACCAGCGCCCAGTGGGTCGTACAGCCCCACCATAATCCGGCGTTTGCGGGCGTTGCGCCGCAGGGGGCGTTCGTGGCATCGGGCGATCGGCTGCTGATTCCCGGGGGGCGCTCGGTGCCGGCCTGCTTCGACCGAAAGACCGGCAAGCAGGTCTACTACCACCTGGACGAGTTCGGCAAGTCGGGCGGTTCGTTCGTCTGTGCTGCGGGCGGGGTGTTCTGCAACCACCATCGTGGCGGTTTGACGAGGATGTATGACCTGGCCAAGGGGCATCAGCTGATCGCCGACTTCGGACGATACCCGGTTCTAACGACAGAGGGGTGCTACGTGGGGGGCGATGCGGTCACCGCCTACGACTTCCAGAAGCTCCGCAAGGACCCGAAGCGATGGCAGAAGGCTCGACGCTGGCAGACGGCGGTGAAGGCGTCGGGCGATCTGATCAAGGCCGGCAGCCGTCTGTACGCCGGCGGCGACGGGCACATCACCGCCGTGCAGCTGCCCACGCCGGGTCAGCAACCGACGACGGCCTGGACGAAAAAGATCGACGGGAAGGTCGAGCGGTTGATCGCAGGCGACGGGAAGCTCTTCGCCGTCATGCTCGACGGGCGGATTATGGCGTTTGGCGCAAAGCCGGCGACGCCGCGACATATCAGGCAAGCGCGTCCAGCGACCCGCATCGACGCGACCGCGGCTACAAAGGCCAAGGCCATCCTCGATCGAACCGGTGTGACGGACGGTTATGCGCTGGTGTACGGGATCGGTGACGGAAGCTTGCTGGAGGCGCTGGCGCAAGGATCGGATCTCACCCTCATCGCGGTCGACCCCGACCGTGCGAAGGTCGATGCGATACGCCGTCGTTTCGACGCCGCGGGTCTCTACGGCCGGCGCGTCGCTGCACATGAGGGCACCCCGTTCACACTCGAAGCCCCGCCCTATATGGCCTCGCTGACGGTGATCGCCGACCTCGATGCGGCGGGTTTCGATCCATCCCGGGCCTCGGCGTGGCTGGCACGGATCTTCAAGCCAATTCGTCCGTACGGCGGGACGGCGTGGATCGCTGTGGTGGGAACAGCGCAGGGCGAGTTGGTGCGCCTCGTGAAGGCCGACGCCACCGCTACCGAAGCAAGGGCGTTCCCCGGCGCGACCGCCAGGGCCGACAAGGACGGTGTCGTCCTACGTCGCGAAGGCCCGCTGCCCGGCTCGGGATCGTGGACACACCAGTACGGCGACGCCGCCAACACGGTCAAGTCCGACGATACGCTGGTCCGGATGCCGCTCGGGGTGCTCTGGTTCGGCGGCAACTCCAACCTGGACGTCCTGCCGCGTCACGGCCACGGTCCGCCGGAGCAGATCATCGGAGGCAGGCTCTTCATCGAGGGCATGGACGGCCTCAGCGCCCGCGACGTCTACACGGGTCGGGTCCTGTGGCTCACGCGACTGGGCGACCTCGGGACGTTCGACGTCTACTACGACAAGACCTACGAGACCAATCAGGCCCATATCCCTGGCGCCAATGTCCGCGGCACGAACTTCGTCGCCACGCACGATGCAGTCTACGTCATCCAGGGCGGCAGGTGTCACGTGCTCGACTGGGCAACGGGCGAGAAGACGAAGACGATCTCTCTGCCGGCCAAGAAAGGCACAAGGCTGCCGGAATGGGCCTACATCGGCATCTGCGGGGACACACTGGTCGGCGGCAGCGGCTTCGTTCCCTTTTCGGCGCTGCTGACTGCGTCCGAACGGAAGCCCAGGGTGCGGAAGGAGAAGTACCTGGTGTTCTTCAACCACGACCGAGCCGCCAGTAGAGAGCTCGTCGTGATGGACCGCCACACGGGTCAGGTGCGGTGGCAGGTCACGGCTCGGTACGGGTTTATCAACAATGGGGTCGCCATCGCCCAGGACACGCTCTTCTGCCTGGACAAGCTGCCGCCCTACATCGAGCAGTTCCTACGGCGTCGCGGGAAGGTGCACCCGGGCACGTATCGACTCCGCGCACTGGATCTGCGCACCGGCAAGACCAAGTGGGAGACGTCCGACGGCGTCTTCGGCACGTGGCTGGGGTACTCGGCCGAACACGACGTCTTGCTCCAGGCCTCCCGACCTTCCGGCGACATGGTTCGTGGCGAAGAGGGCAAGCGGATGATCGCTTACCGGGGCAAGGACGGCACGGTCCTGTGGAATGAGGAGCACAGATTCAGCAACCCGCCCATGCTCCACGGCGATAAGATCATCACGCACAGCGCGATGTACAGCCTGCTGACCGGCAAGCAGATCCATCGCCGCGACCCGTTGACGGGCAAGTCGATTCCCTGGAAGTACCTTCGCACGAAGGGCTGCGGCTATCACATCGCCTCAGAGCATTTACTCACGTTCCGGTCATCAGCGGCAAGCTACTACGACTTGTCCCTCGACGGCGGGACGGGCCATTTCGGCGGCTTCAAATCCGGCTGCTCGTCGAATCTCATCGCCGCCGACGGCGTGCTCAACGCGCCTGAATACACGCGGACGTGTACCTGCTCGTTCCAGAACCAGACGTCGCTGGCCCTCATCCACATGCCCGACGTGGAGGTCTGGACGACGTTCCCCCAGTACAAGGTGGAAGGCCGAATCCGACGCGTGGGTATCAACCTCGGCGCGCCCGGGGACCGCAGGACCGAGGACGGTACGCTATGGCTGGAGCACCCGGTCGTGGGCGGGGCGTCGCCGAAGATCGAGATCCGCGTGGGGGCCGACGTGCACGCCCTCGTCCCGCGTGGGTCCGTCTGGAAGTATCTCGATAACGGGTCGGACCAGGGCACGGTGTGGCGGGAGCGATCGTTTGATGACAGCCGCTGGGCTGCCGGCCCCGCGGAGTTGGGCTACGGCGATGGCGACGAGAAGACCGTCGTCGGCTATGGGCCGGACAAGAGCAAGAAGCACATCACGACCTACTTCCGGCGATCGTTCGAGGTGGCCGATGCTCGGACCTGCGACCGCTACTTGCTCCGCGTCAAGCGTGACGACGGTGCGGTCGTGTACCTGAACGGTCGAGAAGTACTTCGTGTCGGCATGCCCCGAGGCGCGATCGACTACCGGACCCCGTCCACCGGCAGCGAATCCTGGGACACGTCGGAGATAGACTCGGACCTGTTGGCCAACGGAACCAACGTCCTGGCCGTCGAGATCCATCAGCGAAGCCCGGGCAGCTCGGACATCAGCTTTGATCTCGATCTGACGCCCGTGTCCGAGCGGCCAACTTGGATGCTGCATCACGCGTCGTGGATGGCGGGCGACGGCCCGCGCTGGGTTGGCGCGTCCGGCGCCGAAGGCCTGACGGACTTGGCTGTGACGTTGTCGGCCCGCGCCAAAGACCAATGCGCGTACACGGTTCGCCTGTACTTCGCCGAATTGCGCGACCTGTCGGCGGGTCAACGCGTCTTCTCTGTGTACCTGCAGGGCCGCGAGGCGCTGTCGGACTTCGACATCGCCGGGGCGGCAGGGGGGGCACGCCGCACCATTGTTCGGGAGGTCAGGGGCGTTCGGGTCAAAGACGTCTTGGCGGTGAAGCTCGTGCCGTCGAAGGTGTCTCCGGTCAAGCAGCCCCTGCTGTGCGGGATCGAGGTTCGTGCAGAGTCCGCGGTGGGGCGGGCACGATGTGACCTCGTTGAGCTCGCTACCAACCCGCCTCCGCCATCCAACCCTTGAACCGCTGGATGTCCTGTCGGGTGGTGGCGATAAGGGGCTCGACCTCGAGATCGTATTCGCTGTGGAGGGTGACCGGGCCGTCGAAGCCGACGTTCTTCAGGTCGCGGCAGACGCCGATCCAATCCACCAATCCCTCGCCGAGGGGGACGAGCTTCTTGGCGCCGTTGAGGTAGATGGGGTCCTTGACCGCTACGAGCTTGAGGTACGGCCCGACGATGTCGACGGCCATGGTGAACGGCTCGCCGTCGAGCATCAAATGGCCGGCGTCGAGATAGGCGCCGATCCGTTCGGGATCCATCCCTTTCAGCAGGTGCATCAGGCCACAGGCGTTCAGGCCGTAGAACTGCCCCGAATGCGTGTGGTAGCAGGGCAGCACGCCGTGCTTGGCCCCGAGCTCGGCGAAACCATCCAGTTGCCGCCGGATTTCGTCGACGCGGTGCCAGTAGTCCTGGCCGGGTTCCCACAGGTAGTAGCCTAGCTTGATGTACTTGATTCCGGCCTGGCCGCAGACCGCTAAGATCCGCTCGGCCTCGGGGGCGCCCGGATCGATCAGGCTGGTGTCGGTCGTGGCCATGCCGACGACGAGCCCTTGGTCGGCCCATCGCTGGATTGCCTCGGGCAGGGCCGTCTCGACGTTGTCCGGGTTGACGGGATGCCCCGGGCGGATCGCCAGGTCCATGCCGTCGAAACCAAGGTCCTTGATCGTGTCGCCGAGCTGTTTGACGTCGAGCTTGGCGAGCATCTTGGTGAACATGACGAGCTGCATTTCAGCTCCTTTTCGATTGGTCCGCCGGATCGCGGTCCGCTATCGTTGCTTGAGGAAGTACTCCATCAGCTCGTGCCCACGGGGGGCGTGGAAATCGCTCCGGGCGGCGTTGGCCTCGGTGAAGGGCCGTTGCAGGACGCTGATGATCTTCTTGCCGGCCATGCAGAACGGCGGCGGGTCGGCCGTGTGGATCCCCGTCGCCACGGGCGTGGGATGGTCCGGCGCGACCCAGATCCGCCAGTCGTCCCCAGTGCTCTGAAGCTTCTCCAGCACGGGTCCGACGACGTGTCGGTCGACCTGCTCGAGCGCCTCGACCTTGGCCGCGGGGTTGCCGCCGTGTCCCGCTTCGTCGGGGGCCTCGACGTGCACCACGACCATGTCGTTTTCGTCCAAAGCATCCACGGCCGCGGTCCCCTTGCCGGCGTAGTTCGTGTCGACGTACCCGGTGGCCCCTTCGACGGCGATGAAGCGCCAGCCCATCAGGATCGACAATCCTCGGAAGATGTCGACGGCCCCCACGGCGGCGGCCTGGACGCCATAGACGTCGGCGAACCGTTTGATCCGGGGCCGGCCGCCCTGGCCCCACAACCAGATGCTATTGGCGGGGTTCTCCCCCAGGTCGTGCCGAACGTGGTTGACCTCGTGGTCGGCGAGGATCTCCTGGGACTGCTCGATCAACCGCCTCACGCGCCGGCTGCCTCGTCCCCCGGGCATGTACTTGCTGACGGGCTCGCCCGGGATATCGTGTGGCGGGGTGCATCGGATCTTCGATCGGGCCGCGTTCTTGAGGACCATCAGATGCCGATAGGACATGCCCGCGTGGAAGGTCACCTCATCGCTGCCGAGCCGCTCGTTGAGCTCGTCGATCAGCCGCTCGGCCTCCTCCTGACGGATGTGCCCGGCGGCGAAGTCCGCCATTTTACCGTCGACGATGGTCACCAGGTTGCAGCGGAAGACGAGATCCTTCGTGTCCAGCCGAATTCGCTGCGCCGCCGCCTCGATGGGGGCGCGCCCTGGATACCACCGCGCCGGGTCGTAGCCAACGACGCTGAGCGTCGCCACCCCGCTGTCGGCGGGCATGCCCTCGGGAATGGTCTGCATCGTGCCCTGCCGCCCGTTCGTAGCGATCCAGTCCATGTGGGGCGTTTCGGCCGCCTCCAATGGGGTCTGCCCGTCGAGCGCCTCGACTGGGTCGTCCGCTGCACCATCCGGTAGGATCAGCGCGTACTTCATGGCCGCATCCAGCGCTTCAGGTTGGTCAAGTCCATGCCTCCCCTTGTGTGCGGATAGCTCAGAATTCCTCGTATTCCTCGACCACACGGATACACACCGGCTCGCCCGCGATCACGTCCAGCGCTGCGATCTGTGCGAGGGCCTTGCGAACGTTGCCCTCGCGGGCCAGATGCGTCGTGATGATGATGGGGACAGACTCGTCCTTGTGATCGACGGGCGGCTCGTGCTGGACGACCGCGGACAGACTGATGTCGTGCTGGCCGAAGACCTGGCTGATCTTGGCGAAAACCCCCGGACGATCCTGTACCATCATCCGGAAGTAGTACCGCTTCTCGACGTCCTCGATCGGCATGTACTGCGCGGGTGGGCAGACGTCGCTCAGCACCCGGAGCTGATCGAACGTCCGCTGCGCGTTGCCGATCGCCACGTCGATCACGTCTGCGACGACGGCGCTGGCCGTTGGCGTCCGCCCGGCCCCGCGCCCGTAGTAGAGTGTATGACCCACCGCGTCGCCGTAGACGCTGACCGCGTTGAACGAACCGCTCACGTTGGCCAGCGGATGACGCTTGTGGATGAATGCCGGGTGCACGCGCAAGCTCAGCATGTCGCTCTTGCGTCGCTGTCCGATGGCCAGCAGCTTGCACACGTAGCCCAGCTCCTCACCCGCCCGAAGGTCGGCCAGTTCGATCGCTTCGATGCCTTCCACTGTGATGCGGTCGTAGTCGATGTCCACGCCGAAGGCGATCCCCGCCAGAATCGCCAGCTTGTGCGCCGAGTCGGCCCCGCTGACGTCCAGGGTCTCGTCGGCCTCGGCGTAGCCGGCTGCCTTGGCGCCCGCCAGCGCCTCAGCGTACGTCTGCCCCCCGGCGACCATCTCGGTGAGGATGTAGTTACACGTGCCGTTCACGATGCCGTAGATCGCCTGGACCCGGTTGCCCACCAGGCCTCGACGGATGCTCTCGACCAGCGGGATTCCGCCACCGCAGCTTGCCTCGAACGCGATGCATCGGCCCGCCTGCCGCGCGGCGGCGTACAGCTCGCGACCGTGGTGGGCCAGCAGGGCCTTGTTGGCCGTCACGGCGTCCTTGCCCGCCGCCAGACACCGCAACACGATGTCGCGGGCCACGGTCGTGCCGCCCACCAACTCGATGGCGATCTGCGTCTCGTCGTCAGCGAGAAGCCGGCCGAGGTCATCGGTCATCAGTCCTGGGGGCAGCTTGACGTCTCGCGGTCGGTCGAGATCTGTATCGATGACGTGACGCAGTCTGATGGGCACCCCGACCTTGCTGGACACGACGCCGTCCTGTTCCAGCAACAGAGAGGCTACGCCTTCCCCCACCGTTCCGCATCCGATCAAGCCAACACCTATCGCACTCATGCCACGTCCCACCTGACAACTCTCGGGTTATCGTAGACGTTCTACAATATGTGGCCGGGACCGCCTTACGCAAGCCCCTGCTGAGGTCCATTGTCGGTGGGGGCGCATCCAGCGAATCGTGGCGTTGTCCTCGGGTCCGAACGTGGTCGCCCGAGCCGCATGCTAGAGCAATCCAAACTCGTCCTCGTCGCTGGTGGGGCCCGGGTCGATACCGAACTCCTTGAGCCACTGCTCGACTTCACCCGGCGGCAGGCCGCGGAACTTCTCCGGCGGCTCGCGCTGGGCTCTTCTCTCCGCACGATCCAAGTCGGTTAGCACCCTCGTGATGAACGTACCCGAATCGAGGGATCGCGCCCGGCGCCGCCGGGCGGCCGTTCGCACCGCTCGATCGCTGCTGACCACGAGGAGACGGCGCGGGGCGGACGATGATTCGATGGCTTCGATGATCAGGTCGTCGGCCGTCTGCGCGTCGCTGTAGCGGATGGTCAATCGACCGACTGCAGTCGGCCCATCTCCCGGACTGTCCGGCCGGACGCCGTCGAAGAGAATTGTCACCTGATGCAGGCCCTGGGGATCCCACGATGTGAGGAGTCGGCAGAGCCACGCCCGACCGGCGCTTTCGGCATCGTCCACGACGCCCCGCGCCGCGTGGAGCAAGTTGTCGCCGTCGATCAGAACAGGCATGATCGCCGTCAGGCGCTCGCGATGGCGTTCGGACCCACCAGATTCCCCACGACGTGCTTGATCTGCCCATCGACGATCGTGACGACCGCGCGCCCGCGGACCTGCCAGCCGTGGTACGGGCAGTTCCGGGACCGCGACGCGAATCGCTCGGCGTCGATGGTCCAGCTCAGCTCAGGGTCGATGATCGTCACATCGGCGTCTGCGCCCTCGACCAGCGTTCCCTTCGCCAGGCCGAGGATCTGGGCGGGACGAATCGTCATCGCGCGGACCACGTCCGGCCACTCCATCAGCCCTGGTTCGATCAGGGCCTTGACGTACACCGGCAGGGCAGACTCCAACCCAATGACTCCGAACGGCGCGTACAGGAATTCCAGTTCCTTCTCCTCCTGTCCGTGGGGCGCGTGATCGCTGGCCAGGCAGTCGATCGTCCCGTCGCGGACCCCCTCGAGGCACGCCTCGACGTCCTGACGGGTCCGCAGGGGCGGGCTCATCTTGTAGTTTGGGTCGTAGTCGCAGCAGGCGTCCTCGGTCAGCGTCAAGTGATGGGGCGTGGCCTCAGCCGTCACCCGAATGCCCTGGCACTTGGCCTGGCGGATCAACTCGACCGCGCCCGCGGTCGAGACATGGGCCGCGTGATACCGGGCGCCGCTCGCTTCGGCCAGAACCAGGTCGCGCTGGAGCATGATGATCTCGGCCATCGCGCTGGCGCCGGGCAGCCCGAGGCGCAACGCCGTCGCGCCGCTGTTCATCGCACCGCCGCCCGACAAGTTGCTGTCCTCGCAGTGCTGGATGATCGGACGATCGAACATGGTGGCGTATTGCATCGCGCGCTGGCAGACGCTTGCGTTGGCGATTCCGTCCCCGTCGTCGCTAAAGGCGACCGCACCGGCACGGACCATCTGGCCCATCTCGGCGAGTTCCTTGCCTTCGCGTCCCTTCGTAATGCAACCGATCGGATAGACGTTGCACCGCCCGGCCCGGGCGGCCTGTCGGTACACGAACTCGATGCCCGCCTCATTGTCGAGCGGAGGGTGGGTGTTGGGCATCGTCGCGACGGACGTGAACCCGCCCGCGACGGCCGCCGCCGTGCCAGACGCGATGGTCTCCTCCTCCTCGTGGCCCGGCTCGCGCAGGTGGACGTGCATGTCGATCAGCCCCGGGCAGACGATCAAACCGGTGGCATCGATGACGTGATCCACGCGCGTGGTCGTCGCCCGGGCGAGGGGAGCGATTCGACCTTCGTCCAACAAGAGATCGCCGACCCGGTCCACGCCCTCCGACGGGTCGATCACACGGCCGCTCTTGATCAGAATCGTCCTGGCCGCCATGGTTTCCCTACGATTCACTCGCAGCCGCCTGATTGACCAGAAACAACACGGCCATCCGAATGGCCAAGCCGTTACTGACCTGCTGCAGGATCGTGCTCCGCGGTCCGTCGGCCACCTCGCTGGCCAGTTCCACCCCTCGATTGATGGGGCCCGGGTGCATCACCAGGACGCCCGGTCTGGCCCGCGCCATCCGCTCCGTCGTCAGCCCGAACAGACGCGAGTACTCCTCCATGCTCGGGAACACGCTCGAGCTGATCCGTTCCTTCTGGACCCTGAGCATGTTGACCACGTCCACGTCGGGGATGACCTCGTCGAAGTCGTGGCAGACCGTCGCGCCGAGTTGCTCGAAGCTCTTCGGGGCCAGTGTGGGCGGTCCGACCAAAACGACGTCCGCCCCCAGTTTCCGCAGCGCCCACAGGTTCGACCGGGCTACCCGGGAATGGACGATGTCGCCCACGATGGCCACCTTCAGCCCCGCGATCGATCCCCGAGCCTGTCGGATCGTGAACACGTCGAGGAGCGCCTGCGTCGGATGCTCGTGTTGGCCGTCGCCGGCGTTGATGACCGGACAATCCACGCAACGGGCCAGATAGTGGGGCGCGCCAGCCGCGGGATGGCGGATCACGATGATGTCGACGCCCATGGCCTCGATGTTCCGGGCCGTGTCGCGCAGCGTCTCCCCCTTGCTAAGAGACGACGACTTCGACGAGAAGTCCAGCACGTCGGCGCTCAAACGCTGTGAGGCCAGCGTGAAACTCATGCGCGTCCGCGTCGAGTCCTCGAAGAACAGGTTTACCACGACCTTGCCGCGCAGGGCGGGAACCTTCTTGACGCTCCGCGTACTGACCTCCTTGAGGCCCTCCGCGGTGTCGAGGAGACAGGTGATCTCCTCGCCCGACAGCTCCTCCAGGCCCAACAGGTGCTTCCGTCGCCAGACGAATTCGCCTTCCGCCGTAGACGGGTGCTGCGATGGAGGTGCGGGCGAGCGCTGCGTCATCCAACTTCCACCCTGTCTTGACCGTCCGACTCGGTGACCATCACGTTGACGTGTTGTTGACCGTCCTCGGTTCGAACGCCGACGAAGTCCGCCTGGATCGGAAGTTCCCGCCCGGGCCGCTCCACCAGAACCGCGAGCCGGATCGCGCGCGGTCGGCCCAGGTCCACCAGGGCGTCCAGCGCCGCTCGAACCGATCGGCCCGTCCAGAGCACGTCGTCCACCAGGACCAACGTACAGTCGTTCAAATCAAAATCGATCTCCGTCGAACGAACCACCGCGGCCGCGCCCTTCTCAGCCAGATCATCGCGATACAGCGTGATGTCCAGCACGCCCCGTCCGACCTGCTCGCGTCCCCGATCCTCGAGCAGACGGATCAGCCGATCCGCGAGGACCTCGCCACGGCTGCGGATTCCGATGACGGCCAATCGGCTGTCGTCGGGGATGCTTCCGACGATCTGGTCGGCCATAGCCGACAGCGTATCCGCCATCCCTTGTTCGTCGAGGATCATCCTCACCAAGACGCATCCTCCTCAACACGGCAGCCTACACGCCGTCCGGTAGCCCGGTCAAGCGTGGCTGCAGAATGGCTCACGCATCATAGCCGGCTTCGATCCATCCGCCCCCCAGGACGATCTCGCCGTCGTAGACCACCACGGCCTGGCCTGGGGTGATGGCCCACTGCGGCTCGTCGAACACGACGTCCATATGGTCGCGGTCGACGGCCGTCACCGTCGCCCAGGCCGCTTCGTGGCGATACCGAATCTGGGCCCGAGCCCGGAACGACCCGGTCGGCGGATCGATTTGCCAACTGGACCCGACGGCGGTCAGCCTGCGCTGCAACAGCGCCTCCCGCTCGCCCAATGTCACGACGTTCGAGGATGGGTCGAGGGCGGCTACGTACATCGGACGACCCAGAGCGATCCCCAGGCCATGACGCTGGCCGATCGTGTAGTTGGCCAGACCCGCATGCTCGCCGACCACGCGCCCGCCCACTTCACACACCTGCCCGGCCTGCAGGGCATCGGGGTGATACCGCCTGACGAGTTCGACGTAGGGGAATCGGCTGGCGAAGCAGACGTCCTGAGACTCGGGCCGATCGAGCACGGGCAGACCAAGCGCCCGCGCACGCTCGCGCGCCCGGTCCTTGGTCATCTCGCCCATGGGCAGTCGCAGTCGGGACAGGACGCGGCCGCCGATTCGGAACAGGTAGTACGACTGGTCCTTCTGGCGATCCAGCCCGCGGGCCAGTGAGGCGGCGCCGTCATGTCGCAGGGCGCGAGCGTAGTGCCCGGTGGCCAGGACCTCCGCCCCGATCTCGTCGGCGTGCTCCAGCAAGTGAACGAACTTGAACCGTTCGTTGCACAGCACGCAGGGATTGGGCGTTCGCCCGCGGACGTACTCGTCCACGAACGCCCGGACGATCCCCTGAAACGAAGCGTGTCGTTCCAGAACGTCGACGTGAATGCCCAACCGATCGCCGATCCTCTGCACGTGCTCGGCGGTCGGGGGGCAAGGCGAACCCTCCGGTGTGCCGTTTAGAATCCGGCCGCTCTCGACGCCCGTGTCGAGGAAGACGCCGATGACCTCGTATCCCTGGTCCAGCAACGCTGCAGCCGCGACGGAAGAATCCACCCCGCCGCTCATCGCCACGACGGCCTTGGATCGCATCGACATGAACCCGAGCTACCCCCACCAGCAGGCCCGCTGTCACCGTTGGCCAGTCAACGCCTCGGCGCTCGACCGAAAGGCCTCCCGGTGCCGCACCATCTCACAAGCCAACCGGATGGCCCGCTTCATCGGCGCGACGCTGACACGGTCCTGACCCACGAGTTCGAACGAGGGCCCGATCTCCGGCGCCAGATGGATCACGGGCAGTCCCAGCGTGGCGACCACGGCGCCCTCGGGCGCCATCATCCGCACGGCCACGGACCCTTGGTCGTAGTAGAGTGCGACGATACCGTCGTACCTGCGCCCATTCCACTGGGCAAAGACGTCCGCCGCCGACAGCGGGCCCTCGACACAGAATCCGGCTTCGCGGGCCATCACGATCGCCGGTTCGATGATCCGGCGTTCCTCGTCGCCGAACCGTCCGTCCTCCACGCCGGGCGGGTTCAGGCTGCAGACGCCGATTCGCGGTCGCTCGATGCCGAAGTGCTCCTGTAGAACCCCGTTCAGATAGTCGATCGGATGGAACACCACGCCGATGGAGAATCGGTGCCACAGCGCGAAGAACGGTTCTTGATCGCTCGCCAATGCCACGCGCAGCGTCCCGCCTACCAACATCTGCGTGACACGGCGGACCCGGAACACCTCGGCCAGCATGGACGACACCGACTTGAACCGGATTCCCGCGTGCTGCCAGCTCTCCAGCGAGACAGGTGCGGTGATCAGAGCGTCGAGCATCCCGACCCGGGCCCGCTCGGCCGCCTCCTCCAGAAACCGCAGCGAGGCCTCGCCTCCCTGACGCGTCGGCTGACGAATGGCACGGGGAAACAGCGCGTACTCATCGAAGTCGGCGACCACCACGCCCGTCTCCACACGACGGACGGCCTCGTGCGGACGGCGGAACCAGAACGGCGACACTTCGGATCGGTCAGCGGCGTAACTGATGGCCTCGTGCAGTCCGTAGATGATGAACCGTGCCTGACGACGCAGTTCGACGTCGTCGAGCGCGCGGACGATCAGCTCCGCCCCGATTCCGACCGGATCGCCCATCGCAATACCGATCAAGGGCCGCCTCGGTGCGACCTCGTCTGCGTGCGAGGTGTCTGCTTCCACTGCCATCTCACGAGGCGGGCCCGCGGTCATGCGAACCCGTTCTCCATCAACCGTTCCATCGTCAGACCGCGCTGACCCGGCGGTGCCGCCGAACCACCAGAAGACTGACCCTCCATCTGCCGAACCACGATCCGTGCAATCAGGTCGGTCTCGATGTTGACCAGGTCGCCGACACGCCGCCGGCCCAACGTGGTCCGATCCAACGTTGTCGGGATCACGGCCACGCTGATCGCCCGATCGGTCACGTCCACCAGGGTCAGGCTGATGCCGTCAATGGCCACCGATCCCTTGACGACCATGTAGCGCATCAGCTCAGCAGGGGGCTCGCACCAGAGCTTCCACTCCCCGCCGCCCGTGTCAATCCGGCTCACCCGGGCCATCCCATCGACGTGGCCTTGCACGAAGTGCCCGTCGATGGCCCCACCCATCCGAAGCGACCGCTCGACATTGACACCGTCCCCAGCCTGGAGCTGCCCCAGGGCGGTCCGCCCGACGGTCTCGGCAACCACGTCGAAGGTGGCCGACGTCCCATCGATGCTGGCGACGGTCAGGCAGGCACCGTTGACGGCCACGCTGGCCCCGAGCTCGAGTCCGTCAGCCAACGCGCCGAGCTCCAGTGTCAGCTGGATCCCGGTCGACACGCGGCGAACCGCTCGCACCGGCACGACGTTCTCGATGATGCCTGTAAACACTTTTGTTCCTGAAACTTAGATCCAGAAATACCCACAAATCACAGTCTCGATCGTAGGGTTTGGGCCCTCGGGTGTCAAGCCGATCGGCCGCTAGCGGGGGAAGTCGAGCTCGAGCTGCCTGCCGGGCGGCAGGTGGATGACGGTTCGGGCTGCCTTTCCGACGCGCCGCTTGGGCATGGCGGCGGCTACGAAGCGGTCGAGGTCCTGGAAATCCCAGTCCTCGCGGGGCACGGGTTCGCCCGATTCACCGCGGACGACGGCACCGTAGACGTCGACCAGGACACGTGCGGCGAACCGATCGCACATCGATTCCTTCTGACGCGTGTTGCGTCGCGCCCGCTTAATCAGCCAGTGAAAGTACTCGTGCAGGAAGACGAACAGGGCGAGCTCGCACCCATCCGACACCTCGACCGAGTAGATGTCCTTCCACCAGTAGTGACGGTTCGACTGGGCGCGGGCAATGTGAGTCCTGATCGCATAGGGATACTGGACGTGCCGGCCGATGTTGATGTAGATCTGGTGCTTGCCGTAGTAGCAGGTGCCCGAGAAGTCGGCGCCCCGACTATAGCGGACCGACACACTCAGCCGGTCGTGTGGCCAGGGCTCAGCGTGGCGGCGCAGCATCTGCTCGAGTCGGTTTGAGTCCAGGGACGTGGTGTTGCGGAACTTCATGCCCTGCCTTGTTAGGAATGAACGTCTGACGCCAGCAACATCACACTTGAACCGGACCGTGCTGTCAATACTGAAGTCGACGGAGTCCGGCCGCTGATCGCCGGGGATCGTGTGACGCCTGCCATCGGTTGACACCCGGCTTGGCCCCCTGCACAATAAGGCCTTTAGATGGAGGCGTCCCGTGAACGAGAATCACACACGTCATCCCAGGCGGCTGTGGCGACGTTTGGCCTTGGCCAGTTTGATCACCGGCTCGCTCGGGGGCTGTCTTGGGACGATCCAGCGTGAGCTGGAGGTCCTGTTCGCAGCCGACGCGCTGGAGAACGCGCTCCTGATCCCGCAGAGCATTCTCTACAACACATTCGGACAGGTGATCTTCAGGATCGCTGAACTGCTCTAGCTGCCCGTCGCGTCCACGTGAAGGCCATGGCTGAGCTTTCCATCCAAACCGCCAGCGGGCGAAGTCGTACGGTTCGTCTTCATCGTTCGGAACTGCTCATCGGTCGTGACGCCACCTGCGACGTGATCCTGGACGACCCCACCTGTTCGCGCCGGCACCTCCGGATCCACTCCCCACGTCCGGGCCTCCACGTGCTGGAGGACCTCGGCAGTCACAACGGCACGTTGGTCAACGGCGAACAGGTTCGCTCGAAACCGCTGATTCACGGGGACGAAATCCGGGCGGGGCAGAGCATCCTTCGTTTTCTCGATCGTCCGGCGGCAGGGGTCGCAACGGTGACGCTCAGCGACGAGGAGGACACCGGCACGGTCAGCGTGTACCGTCACCAACCGTCGCTGTCCGAGGCCCGTCTGAATCAATTGCTGGAGCTCACGAGCCGGCTGGTCGGGACGTTCGATCGAAAGTCATTGCTCGAGCAAGCCATGGACATCTGTATCGAGGCACTCAGCTTCGAGCGGGGCCTGATCCTCGAGCTGCACGAGCGGCGCGCCAAGTGGCGACTGCCGGTTGTCCGAAACCTCCGGACCGGGGGGGGGGACGACACCTTGACGGTGAGCCGTTCGATCCTGAACCGCGCGATCGAGCGCGGGGAACGAAGCATCATCAACAACGCGGCGCCCGGTGCGCAGGACGTGACCGAGAGTATGGTCCAGCACAGAATCTGTTCAGCTGTCTGCGTGCCCATTACCTGGCAGGACGAGACGTTGGGCGCGGTGTATGGGGATCGCCTCACGGTCGGCAGGGAGTACCGCGAGGAGGACGTGAATTTCTTGGCTGGCCTGGCGACACAGGTCGGCGCGGCGCTGAGGACCTGTGAGCTGGTGCAGGAGGTCCGGGCTCGCCAGCAGCTGGAGAACGAGCTCACCGTCGCCCGTCAGATCCAGGAGGGCCTGTTCCCGCACGAGCTGCCTAGCCGGGCGGACTTCCAGATCGTCGCCTTCAACAACCCCGGACGCAACGTCAGCGGCGACTACTATGACGTGATCCGGCTGGACGAAGACCGGATCGCAATGGTCATTGCCGACGTCAGTGGGAAGGGGGTGCCGGCGGCGATGCTGATGGCCAATCTTCAGGCTGCCGTTCGCGTCGCCCTGCCGGACGCGGAGGATCTGGTCGACGTCGTTCGCCGCTTGAACCGGCTCGTCTGTGAGAATACCCGCGAGAGCAAGTTCATCACCTGCCTGGTCGCGGTGGTCGATCTGTCCGATCGGGTCCTGCGATACGTCAACGCCGGCCACTACCCGCCGTATCGGACACGGGAAACCGACCGTGTCGAGTCGCTGCCGCCCGAGGCTGGCCTGCCGCTGGGCCTCGATCCCGCCGCCGACTACCCGCTGGTCGAGGTGCTGCTTGGCGACGACGACAGCGGGCTGTTTCTCTTCACCGACGGGATTCCCGAATCGCTGAACGAGCAGGACGAGTTCTTCGGCTTGGGTCGCATCGAAGAGTTGCTGAGACGCAACGCTGCCGCGTCCCCGTCGGAACTGGTTACGCGATGCCGCCGGACGATCGCGGACTTCGTCGGTGGCCTCCCTCAGAGCGACGACGTCACGCTGTTGGTGCTGCGCATCGGCCGGGCCAGCTCGTAGCCGTCCCACCCGACGCCGCCGCGAGGCCGACATGAGCAAACCAGCCACAAGGGCCCAGTCCAGCCGATCCAGCGAACGTCGCGCCGCCGCCAGTCCTGTTCGGAACGAATGCCCCGTCGGCGTCGAGATCGACCTGTCACGGGTGCGGGCCAACGCAATTTCGGTCGCCGATCGGACGGGCCGACCCGTCATCGCAGTCATCAAATCGGATGCCTACGGCCTGGGTGCCAAGGCGGTCGCCGACTGCCTCGGCGATGTGGTGGAGGGGTTCGCCTATTTCAGCCTGGCCGAGGCGCAGCCCCTTCGCAGGCCCGGTCTCATCCTGGGCCCGCTGAGCGGATCAGCGGACGCCCACCGCAAGCTATCGGTCAAGCCAGCCGTCGGATCCCTGAAGGAAGCCCGGGCCGTCAAGGGCCTGCCCGTGGCCCTCAACGTCGACACCGGCATGCGCCGGTTCGGTTGTGCGCCCGACCAGATCGAACCGATCTGCCGGACGTGCGACGTCGCCGAGGCGTTCACGCATACGGTTACCGTCTCGGGCGTGCGCCAGTTGAAGCGCCTGTGCGGGGGCCGTGTGCCTCGCCTGCACGCGGCCGGCACTGCGTTGTTGGGACGTCCTTCCGCCTGGTTGGATGCGGTCCGGCCCGGCCTGGCGTTATATCAGGGCGCGATGACGGTGACGACGCGTCTGAGCACCGTGCAGTCCCTCGGCGGGCCGGCAGGTTACCGACGGTTTCGGGCCCGCCGCGCCGGCGTGATCCTGTGCGGCTACGCATCGGGATTCGCGCCGGCGATGGTGCTCGTCAATGGGCGCGTTCGTCGCGTGCTGGAAGTCGGCATGAACACGGCCTTCGTCGAGACCGGGCCTGACGATCATCCAGGAGATCGGGTCGTTCTGCTGGGAGACGGCCTCACTGAGGCGACGGTCGCCAAGCGCATCGGCTGCTCGCAGCACGAGGTCCTGTGCCGATACGCCCGCCTCGGCCCGCGGCGATACATCGGTGGAGAGTAGCTCCCGACGGAATCGACCTGGCGTTATGCGAGTCGTAGCAACAGATCCATGATCATGGTGCGGCTGTTGAACAGGACGTGGATAATGACGGGCGCGACCAGCGACCCGGTGCGTTCGTAGACATAGCCGAGCGCCAGGCCAAGCACGGTGAGCGGAACCACGTATTGAGGCTGCGCCGTGTGCATCGCGCCGAACGCGATTGCCGCCAAGGCAATGGCCGCCCAGGGCAGATCGACGTAGCGGCGAAGGACCGTCTGGAGCATTCCGCGGAAGAACACCTCCTCGGCCACGGGCGAGATGAGGACGGCGCTGACCCACAGCAAGACCGTCCCCCATAGAGGAACGTTGCCAGTGTGAACCAAGTTCAAGACGCCGTGGGAAGGCGGCGGGCCGCGTAGCAGGACGGCGAGATAGGCCAGGCCCTCGCAGACGGGCCAGATCACCAGATAGCCCAGAACGGCCCAGACCAGGTCGCGAACGATGCGGTCGCGCCGCCATCCAAAACTCGTCAGTCCCCCGTCGAGCGCGATCGCAGCCATGACGCACACCGCCCCCACGATGACCAACTTCGAGATGTTGTTGGCGAGGATGGGCCAGAGACCCGGCATCGATGGCGTACCGATCCAGTGCTCCTGGGACATCTTGCCCGGGGGTGCCAGCACCGAGCCAAGGCCTTTCATCCCGATCATCAGCACGAGAAACAGCACGATCGCAAAGGTGAGGTAGAGCAAGTCGAGTTCGCCGGACCGACGCGGCCCAAAGGAGAAGGCCGCACGCCACCGACGCCGGGCCGTCACGATGCTCGCGACCGCCAGCATGATCACCACGCCGAGGGCCATCAGCCCGATGTTCAACCACTCCACGAAGCTCATCTGAGAGATCTGCATGGCGAGCACTATAAGGCCAAGGGCCCGCCGCCGCCAACGGACTACGGGGGGGGCGGCACGTCGGCCTTCCCGAAGATGTAAACGGCTTGGTCCGATCGGTCGAAATCGGCGATCGGTCGGAAGGCATGATAAAACAGCTCCGGCCGGATCAGGTCAGCCCAGAAGCGGTCTATCGTATCGATCTGTCGATACCTCCCACGCAGAGCAGCTTGGACCGTAGGCCGCGTTACGGTCGGACCGAAGACGATCACGAACTCGGGCAATAACCTACCCCTGAAATGGATCGGACCTAGACGCTTGAACTGCTCCTCGGGGGGCCATCCGAGCTGCCAGGCGTAGACCACCTTGGGGGCGTGGAACATCAGGGGATAGGTGGCGTAGTTGGGCAGGACCCAGACCTTCTGCTCCTCCTCGAGGTTTCGGTTGATCCATTCGGCCGTGGCGCCGTAGGCGGTGGGTAGGCCCGATCGCAATTCTCCCACGTAGTCGACGAGGGTGGACCGCAGCCGACGCGTGTCGACCTCATCGGCGAAGGCGGTGCGGCGTCCCAATCCTGACCAGGGCCCACCGTGCAGAAGATTGCTGCCGAAGGCGATAGCCGCCAGCGGAACGGCGAGCCACGCCCTTCTTGCAGTCACAGCCCGGATGGCAACGACCGCGATCAGCATACACAGCGGAATCGTCGGCACGAGGTAGCGGACGGTCGCCACAGACGTCATGCCGACCTGCTGCGGTGAGGCGATCGTGATGACCAGCACATAGACGAGCAAGGCGAGGGGCCCGCGCACAAGCCGCCGATCCCGGACGGCTAGGTACAGGACCGGGGCGAGCACGATCAGAACGCCCACGCCGAACTCACAGCCGTTCATCTCGCGGAGATTCCACCCAAACAATGTGACCCGATCGCTGAACCAGGATGACGTGTCCACATGCCAGATGCGTACCGCCTGCAAGGGATTCCAGATGTAGAGCAGCGGCGCACCGAGGATCAGCTGTGGCGTCCAGATCCCCAGCCAATCGGACCTTTTCAAACGATGCGCCCTGCGTCCCCAGAGAAGGTAGTCCATCAGGAAGCAAGCATACAGCGCAGCGTAATTGAGGTAGTTTGACGCCAGCAGGCAAACGGAGACCAGGCCGATCGTCCAAGCGACCCAACGCCGGCCGGCGCGGTGCAGATACAGATACGCCAGCGCCATGCTGAGGAACATGGCCAGCGGATAGTAGCGGCACTGTCGCGAGAAGAGCACGAACGAGACGTTGCCCACGATGGCCATCGCTATCAACACCCAAGTCAGGATGTCGGCGTCGTCTTGCCACATCCAATAGACGATCAGCGCGACGGTCAGCAGGCCGCAGACGGCGAAGGGCAGGCGCGCCGCGAACGCGGTGTCGCCCAGAAGGCCGACGAAAGGCGCCGCCACGGCATAGCCCAGGGGCGGCATGTACCGATTCCGCAGGTTTCGCAACTCGGCGCCCGATCGGAAGGCGATGAGGTTGTGGCCCACGAAGGCAAACGTGTCGCCGTGCAGCCAGATGGCTTTGCCGTACAGCGCCGTCGTCGCCTCGTCGTCCCACAGGGGATGATGGCCCAGACGCGCGAAGAGCAACACCCCCACGCCAAACAGAAGAAACGTACCGATGAGGAGCTTGGCCTTGGACATGCCCATGCCGTTAGCCACCGTCTCTGGGCCTACATGGTCACCCGGTAGATCCAAAGCGAGGAACGCCCGCGAGAGCCGACGATCTCATGATCGGGTTTCCGTCCGCCGAAGTCGCCGAGCTCCCCCGGGCGGATGATCAACAGGCCGCGATCCGGACGACCGTTTGCCTTGAGCTCGTTCAGGACCGATCTTTCCGGATGACCGAGCACGCGACCGTACATGAAGTTCATCTTGCCGTAGCGAGCGTAGTTGTCGAACTCGCGCGTGGTGCGGACGGTCTTGACGTCCGTGAACCATTGATTGGGATCATACCCCAACTTCACCAGGGTGATGACATAGGGCATGTTGGTCATCCGGGTCGTGACGAAGACGGCGTCGACCTCATCGAGACGCGGGCGGAGCCATTCGCAGGCCTCGAGCAGGTCCACGTGATAGCCCAAGTAGTACACCCGCTCCCGCTCGTTGTAGGCACCGAAGAACGTGTGCAAGAAGCGCGCGTTGAGGGCGATCACGATCACTGCCAGCAGGCCACCAAGCGCCAGCGCCATCGCCCGCTGACGTTTCCACAACCAATGGCCCACCGTGGCGAGCCCCACCGCTGCAAGAAAGATGAGCGACGTCATGCCGGGCGAGGCCCGCAGTGCGTGCATGCTTCCCTTGAAGTGAGAAGTGAGACAGTCGCTGATCGGATAGGTCAGCATCCAGACGAGCAACACCCGGGCCGGCCAGGACGACCAGACCCGCCGCAGCACGACGATCAGCCCTACGATCATCATCGGCAGCATGTACCAGTGGAACTGCCCAAACTCCGGCACGGACTGGATTTCGTAGCCGTCGCCGTTGACAAACAGGAAGTCGAGTCCGAAGTGGCCCGGATACCGGCCGAGGGCAGCAGACACCTTCTGGCCGAACGAGTCATCCGGCTTCCACACCATCGTCGTCTTGCTTCGCTTGGCGATCCCAGTCTTGTCCCTGTCGGTCAGGTGCTGCCAGGCCAGCGGACCGAACGTGACGGCCACGCCGATCGCCAGGGCCCCGATCCCCAGCGCGCCGTTTCGCGTCTTAAGACGATGCCACCACCCCCGCCACGTGACCGCCGCCGCCAACACGAGGAAAGCGGGCAGGAAGACCCGGACCGCCGGATACCCATAGCAGCACACGCCCGTCAGGACGCCGCCGAGCCCCGCAGCCCAGATGCGCGTCCGTCGTTTGTCATCCGGTCCGCCGTCGAAGGCTAGATTGGCCCACAGCAATACGGCGAAGGGGGCCATGACCAGCAGCGTGCATAGGGCGGCCTCGTGACCCCAGCGGCTTTGCTGGAGATGCCACGGATTCACGGCGAGCATCGCCGCAGCCACCAGGCCGGCCTTGCGACCGAACAGACGCGATCCCACGACGTAGGTCAGCAAGACCGTCAGCACGCCCCCTAGGGCCGACGGGGCTCGCGTGGTCCAAACGTTCAGCCCGCCGATCGCCTGGAACGGCAACAGGATATACAGATGCAGCGTGCTGCGATTGGCGCCGAGGCAGCGGCTGTAGAAGATCGGCCAGCGAACGCCAGCCTGGTCCTGACCGGTCTTGAGCAGGCAGTAGGCGTTCCAGGCGTTGGAGGCCTCGTCCTGATTGAGCCCGGGCGGGCCGTACTGCCCCAGCCCCACGAACCGAAGCACAGCGGCCACCAAGAGGATCATCACGAGCGCGGTCGGCCACCGACGCCAGATCGGAACCGTCGTCACCACCGCTGGCGGGGGTGTCTTGGGCCGCGCTCGCTTCGACATGGCCGCAAGCTACTCGGTGGATTGTGCGGAGTCAAACCGATCGTCGCGCCCGTCGGGGGACTGGTGTAACCGCCTACCGGCGTTGCTCGAGTCTCTTCTGGGCCTCGGCCATCTGCTCGGCGGTGGGGGGGCGGCGGGTCTTCATCATGTCGATGAAGCAATCGAAAAGGTAGCTGGCATCGTGCGGTCCGGGGCTCGCCTCCGGGTGGTACTGGACGGCGAACATCGGCAGCTCCCGGTGTGCGATGCCCTCCAACGTCTTGTCATTCAGGTTGATGTGCGTCAGCTCCACGGCATCCGGGTCGAGCGAGTCGATGTCGACGGCGAAGCCGTGGTTCTGGGCGGTGATCTCGACCCGCTCGGTGGCGAGATTCTGGACGGGTTGGTTCCCGCCGCGATGGCCGAACTTCAGCTTGAAGATCCGCCCGCCCAATGCCAGCCCGAGCAACTCCATCCCCAGGCAGATGCCGAACGTGGGGATTCGGTCGGGGATCAGGCGCTCGAGCGTCTCGATGGTGTAGGTCACCGGCTCGGGGTCGCCCGGTCCGTTGCTGACGAACAGACCGTCGGGATTGAGGCTTCGGATCTGCTCTGCCGAGGAATCGGCGGGGACGACCGTGACGCGGCATCCGCAGTCCACCAGGTTGCGCAGGATGTTCCGCTTGACCCCGCAGTCGATGGCGACGACGTGAAGCCCGGGCCCGCCCTGATGCCGCCGGGATGCCGCCGCGAAGGCGGATTCGAAACCGCGATCCCAGTCGTAGCCCGCCTCCGGGCCAACCTGCTTGACCAAGTCGCGTCCGACCAAGCCGGGCGAGTCGACCGCCCGGCGCACCAGTTCCTCGTCGTCAAGAATCTCGCTGCTGACCACGCCTTTGAGCGCTCCCTGAATGCGGAGCTTCCGGGTGATGGCGCGGGTGTCGACACCCGCCAACCCGATGATGTCGTGCTCCGCCAGGTATTCGCCGAGGGATTGCGACGCGCGGAAATTCGAGTGGCGACGGGCCAGCTCCTTGACGACGAATGCCTCGACCTGCGGCCGGACCGACTCGGTGTCCTCCTCGGTCACGCCGTAGTTCCCGATCAGCGGATAGGTCATCGTGACGATCTGACCACAGTAGGACGGATCGGTCAGGATCTCCTGATAACCCGCCATGCTGGTATTGAAAACGACCTCGCCGTCGCGCGTGCCCGGGGCGCCGAAGTGCCGACCCGTCAAGACGGTTCCGTCTTCAAGCGCGAGTTTGCAGATGGACATGGACGACCCCGAACGCGGTCGTCGGTTGGCCTCAACGACCGATAATCATCCCTCCCCCAGTGCCCGAGGCTTTTCGCCCCGTCGTCACTAAAGGAATGATGCCAAGTTGACGATACTTACCGTGAGGCTGTGGGTCTCCGCTCGATAGAGCGGACAGCCTGGCTTGGAGGGTCCGAGTAACGGCGAGCTCGGATCCTCTTTTTTACTGCGCGCCCGTCGGACGAAGCACCTCACAGCCCCACGGTCCGCAAGTCTACCGCGCGCGCGGCAACGGGATCAATCACGAAATCCGGCTTCAGCATCCGGCCAATCGGCACCGTTGCACGACCGGTTTCGCCAGAGCCTCGGGTCGCGGGATTTCCCTTAATCGAACCTTCCCTTGAGGTCGGGGTGCAGCAGCTCGGCGAATCGCCTGGCCAGACGCGGCACGCGCGGGCCGGGGATCATCGCAAAGTCGTCTATCACGAAGTAGACGCGGCGCGCGGCCACGGCCGGAATCGAAGGGAGCGCTTCCCATTGCCCCAACATCCTGCTGTGGTCGGCGTCGGAGATCGGCCTGCCGGTCACCTCGATGATGACCTCCGGCCGACGTCGGACCAACTCGTCGAGAGAGACCTTCGGGTAGAGCACGTCGGTGTTGGCAAAGACGTTCTGCCCGCCGGCGGCGTCCAGCATCTTGGAGACAAATCCCTCTCCATTGGTCGTCGGCAGCGACGTGATGCGATCCGGACTTCGGGACATAGAGAGAAACACCTTCGCTCTGGGACGGCCCTTCACGGCCGACCGGACGCGAGCGATCTCGCGGGTCATGCCTGCGACGAGGGCATCGGCCTGCTCGGTGCAACCCAGGCCCTTCCCGAGGGCCGAGATCGCTTCATACAGGCTCTTGAGATCGTTCGGCGAGGTCCTGAGCATCGGGATGCGGTTCTCGCGACACAGCTGCACGGCCGTCGGGTGCTGACCGTGGATCAGAACCAGATCGGGCTGAAGGGTCAGGATCTTCTCAAGGTCCGTGTCCATCGCCCCGCCGCACTTCGGGAGCCGAGCGGCCTGAGGGGGATACTTGCAGTAGCTGGTGACGCCCACCAAACGATGGCCCTGACCCAACGCAAACACGATCTCGGTGATGTTGGGCGAGAGCGAGACGATCCGTCGCGCCATCGGCTGAGTCTCGGTTCGGCCTCGAGGTTGGATAGGTTGGGTAGCGGACGGGTGCGGCTCGCGGCGTTCGGCTCGATCAGCGGCTCGTGGCGAGCCGGGTTGGCTACGATCACAGCCGAACACGAAAGCCGCGACACCGACAGTCAGGGACACCACCAGGCACGTCAGGGCTGAAGTACGCATGCCGTCCGGTTCCTCTCGGGAATCTGGCCAATCGCCCGCTGAAGACTATCCCAGTATCCTACAAGCTACCTGCTCTTCAACCCAGGATCAGCTTTCGGGCTTGAGGATTGCACATTCGAACACGCCGCCCGTGTTGTTACCCTTGTGGGCGCGGAACTTGACGGTGACCTTCTGACGGCCCTGGGTCAGGTCGGGCGGGATCTTGTACTCGACCTCGAAGAACTCGTTGGGCTTGTTGCGATTCAGAGACTGCGTGGCGATCACCTTGTCGTTCACCAGGATGTCGAACGTCCGCGGAGGGACGTCGCTGCCCCAGTAGGTGCAGACCAGCGTCATCACCACGTCGGGCAGAACCTTCAGGTCCCAGCTAAACCAGCCGTCCGGCGCGTGCCGCCAGCCGCGGTTCCGGAACGGTCCGGACGCCGTCTTCTCGCCCTGTAGATTGTGCGCGGACTCGGAGACTTGGTTGTTGGCAAAGACGCGGTCGACGATCCGTGCGGCGCGCCTCCGACGCGCCTCTTCGTCTGCCAGGATCTTGCGATGTCGCGGGCTTCCCTCCTTGACGACGGGCCAGTACACGCCATACGCCTCGTCGAGGACCCTGTAAAACGGGATCAAGGTCATGTCTTTGCCCTGACCAATTGTGCGGAACGTCAGCGGCTTGCCGTCGACGGGTCGGATCCACGCATCCAGATCATTCACGTCGGCCAGGAAGTAGCGGTTCTCCTGTGTCAGGCCGCACAGGACAACCGGGCCGTACATGATCGCAACCAGCTCGGGGTCGTCGGGCATGGGGTGCGGATGCAGCTTCATCGGCATCCGGACCTCGGCCTTGTCGCCGTCCCGCCATTTGCGCTTGATCGGCAGGTAAGACGTAGGTCGAGCCTGCACCGCAAGCACCTCTCCGTTGACCTTCACCTCAACACCCCGCGTCGCCCAGTAGGGCACGTGGACGTGAAGCGTCAGTTCGGTCGGCCTTGACGCGTGGACGACGAACGTGGTCCGGTCCTCATCGGGAAACCGCGTCCGCTGCTCGAGCTGCACGCCCTTCTCGGGCCAGTTCACCGTCGAGGCGATGAACAGGTTGACGTAGAGGCCGTCCTGGTCGTGGAAGTAGACGCTGTCGCCCAGCTTGGCGAAGGACTCGATGCCGGTACCCGTGCAGCACCAAAAGGAGTCGTTCGGCGTGCTGAAGCCGCGTCCGCCCCTGGCCTTGGTGTGGCCCGTGGCCAGCGGGACGAAGTACATGAGCATGCCCGTCTCGGGATGTTGCGTGCCGAGGATGCCGTTGTAGAACGCGCGCTCGTAGAAGTCGGCGCACGCAGGACCGCCCGTCCAACGGAGCAGGTACCGCGTCACCTTGAGCATGTTGTACGTGGTGCAGCACTCCTGGGTAGTGTCGGACAACGTGTCGGCCAGCCGGTTGGGCTCGGGCCAGTGCTCACCCATGTTGCTGCCGCCGGTACAGTAGGAGCGCGTGTGGACGACGCGGTCCCAGAAGTACTCCACGACCGTGCGGTACCGCGTGTCGCCGGTTAGCTCGTAGCGTCGGGCGGCGCCGCAGATCTTGGGGATCTGCGTGTTGGCGTGGATGCCGCTGAGGTTGTCCCACTCGAGCGCCAGCGGACCCAGGAACGCGCCCTCGTCGAACTTGTGGGCCAACGTGAGGTGATTCGGATCGCCCGTCACGCCGTACAGGTCGTGCAGGACCTCGGACATTCCGCCGAACTCGACCGTCAGGATGCGGTCCCATGTGCGGAGGGGGAGCTTGTCGATCCGCTTCTTGAAGTAAGCCGCCATGCCCTTGACGACGTCCAATGCCTGCTCGTTGCCGCAGAGGCGGTGCATGTCGAGCAGACCGGCCATAATCTTGTGGATCACGTAATAGGGCGCCCAGGGCGGCTTGGCCATCTTCTCCAGCCGATCCCAAAACGTCTGCGGGTAGGCGGCCAGGTATTCCCCGCCGTGCGCCTGCTGACACTTGGCGAACTCGGCCACCATCGCATCGGCCTTGGCCTTGAGCGCCTCGTCCCCGGCGCTTGCGTACATCAACGCGCAGGCCGACAGGTAATGCCCCACGAAGTGCCCGCGGACCTCGCACTCGGGCCGTTCCCAGCCGCCAAGCGGCTTGCCCGGTGCGGGCAGCCCCGCCGTGACGCGAAACGCCCGCAGCATCCGATCGGCCTCGAGTGCGTGCAGGTAGCGCCGATTTGCTTCCTGGGCCACCTTGCACGGGCCGTCCAGCAACCGAACCTGCTTCAGGTCAAACGCCTCGAGCTTCATCGGGATCTTGTTCCCTGGACCGACCCCAGCGGCCGTCGCCGGGACGAACGACACCCCGCACCACGCCGCACCAAGGTACACACAGACAACGCGTCCACCCATACCTGATTCTCCTGTGCCCTCGCCAATAGCATTGTCATCCACATGCCGGTATCCTACCGCGCGCGTCGAAAAGGAGCACACCAATGAACCCTTCAGGTCTTCTGGCGAGCACTGTAATCGCCGTTGCGTTGTCGCTACCCGCGGGCCTTCAGGCAGAACGGCTGTCTGGGGAGGATATCCTCGCTGACGCGGATGCGCGGATTGAGAAGCACCGCAAGGGCGACGCGGTGGTTCAGGTCGTCGATGCGGCCGGCAAGGCGGTGGCGGGCGCGACCGTTCGCGTCGAACAGACCCGTCACGCGTTCCTTTTCGGGAGCAACGTCTTTATGTGGGGTCGGTGCAAGACGCCCGAGCAGGAGCGCACCTATCGCCAACGTTTCGCCGAGGTCCTCAACTACGCAACGCTACCCTACTACTGGGCCTGGTACAACGCCCAGAAGGATCAGCCCGGTCACCCGTACCGCGAGCAGGTCGCACGCTGGTGCAAGGAGCACGGAATCGCCACCAAAGGCCATCCCCTCGCGTGGAACTGCGGGGACCCGCCAGGGCTGCCGGACGATCCCAGCGAGGTCTTCCGATTGCAGCTCGGGCGGATCACCGACTGCGTCCAGCACTTCCGCGGTCTGATCGACCGCTGGGACGTCGTCAACGAGGCGACCCACTTCGAGCGGCAGAGCTTCTGGAAGCGCTCGCCCAAGCTGACGAAGGCCTGGGACCACGTCGGGCGGATCGAGTTCACCAAGCAATGCTTCGCAACCGCCCGCAAGGCCAACCCGAACGCGACGCTGCTCATCAACGACTACCGCGCGGACCGGGACTACGCGGCGTTGATCGAGAAGCTCGTGGACAAGAACGGCAAGCGGATCTACGACGTCATCGGCATTCAAAGCCACATGCACGCGGGCGTCTGGCAGACGCGGCATGTCTGGGGTGTCTGCGAGCGGTTCGCGCGATTCGGCGTGCCGTTGCACTTCACCGAGACGACCGTCATCTCCCGGTTCGGCAACGCCGAGGGCGAGGCGTACCAGGCCAAGGAGACCGTTCGCTTCTACACGGTCCTGTTCAGCCACCCGGCGGTTGAGGCCATCACGTGGTGGGACTTCAGCGACCAGCGCGCCTGGAAGGGCGCACCGGCGGGCTGGTTGCGAGCAGACATGAGCCCCAAGCCGGTCTTTGGCGAGATGAAGAAACTCATCAAGGGCAAGTGGTGGACGAAGTTCGAGGGCAAGACGGATCGGGCCGGCGAGCTGCGCTTCCGAGGCTTCCGCGGATCTTACAAAGTCGAGGCGGTCACGCCGGACGGCCGAAGGGGGGAAGGGCAGTTCGGGCTGTCCAAGACCGGCAGGCTCGTTGTTCGCGTGGGGACCGGCGGACGCTAGGGAGCTTACTTCGCCGACTCGATCGCCGCTGCCAGCTCCGCCCGGATCGCCAAGAGCTTGGCGGGGTCCGTTTCCCAATCGCGCCACGTCCGGCCGACCCGCTTGGCAAACGTCATCGCCTTCTGGCGACCAGCCTTGGTGGCCAACAGGTGGAGGTACTCGTAGTCCTCCATCCCCTCGCGGATCTGCTTGAGGCGCATTGAGACGACCGGTCCGTCGAAGCCGGCGTCCCGGCCGGGATAGAACAGCATACCCTCGCCGTTGTAAGCCAGCCGGAAGCTCGGCTGGTCGAGCCACGGGTCCTTCACGTGACTCCAATAGACGCTCGACCAGTACAACAAGCCTGTCATTTGATAGCGGTAGTTGATCCACGCCCAAGCCCGGTAGTTGAGCAGCGGGAAATCGAGCTGCCAGAACAGGGCGGGGCCCCGTTGGCACAGCGCGGTGTAACTCCACAGCTCATCGCCGGCGGCGAGCCGCTTGACCGCCGTCGGTTCGTCGTGCAACGGCCAGAGCGGCACCCAGATATCGATGGCATCATTCAGGTCGCCCCACTCCGGCCGGCTGGGGAGGGTCTGCTCGGTGCACAAGACGCGGAGCTTCGGCGCGGCCTCGTGGACGACGGCGGCACGCTGGCGGACAGTCTTGTACGCCACCTTGTCGTTGGGTTCATCAAGGATGTAGACGTATGCGCCGTCCAGCCAGCCGTGTTTGGCAAGGTAGGCCTGCATCGCGACGAGATAGCGCTGGGTCAGTTGGCGGTTCTTGCCGGCCGGATCGGCGGCGAATCCGAACGGCACCTGGATCGCGTTGACGTGATAGCGCTCGATGAAGGCGGCCAGCTTGGCGTGCGAGGCCGACGGATCGATCGAGCCGTCGGGCTTGACCTTGGGGAGCAGGTGTCGAGGCACGTCCGGCGTGATGCGATGACGCGCCATCGCCGCCAGGTACCGTTCCTCGATCGCGTGGTACTCGGCGCTGTCCGGCTTGACGCCATGCGAGGACGCGACCCGACCGAAGCCCCCGAAGTGCGACTGGACCGTCGGCGTATCGGGCAGCGCGAACGACCAGACGTGCAGCTCGATGGGCACCACAACGGGCTGGACGCCCGCGATCTTGACGCGGGCCTCGCCTTTGTAGTGCCCCGGGGCAGCGTCCGCCGGCACGTGGAGATCGATCCAGAACATCTCGGTGAACCCCGGGAAGATCTTGCGTGGGATCGCGTCGTACTTCGCGCCTCGCTTGTTCTTCCTCGAGTTCCATTCGGTCAGCTTGCTGCCGTCTATCGGGTTGACGAACGGCACGAGCGCGTCGGGATACAGGCCCACGGGAGCAATGCTCGTGTAGCTGGGTCTGCGGACGTAGACGCAATGCTCGCGATAGCAGACGGCGTTCTTGGAGGCGATCCTGCGGTCTTCCTCGCCAACCAGATCACCGACGACGATGTCGCTGACGGTCACGGGCTTGCCAGTCGCCTGCACCGCGATCTGGAAGGGCTCGTATTCGTTGCGGGCCGCGGTGATCCGCGCGCCGGGCCCTCCCAGCTTGGCGCCCAACGGATTCACGCGCGCCATGCCATGCGTCGCCCACACGCAAACGTTGCCGGTTGTCTGCCCTCGGACCCCACCCACGCAGCACAACGCAACGACGCAGCTTGCGCCGACAGTTGCGATCCAGCGGCTCATGTCACAGATCTCCTTGGTTCGTGTGGCGTCGACGGCCTAGCCGTGCAGACCCGCGTCATCAAGCGTTCGGATCGGCTCGGCCGGCACCCCGACGCACAGCGTGTTCGGCGGCAAGTCGCGGTGCACGACCGCACCGGCCCCGACGACGGTGCCTCGCCCGATCGTGCGTCCCTCCAGGACCACCGCGCCCATGCCGACGTGCACCTCCGTCTCGAGGGTGACATCCCCGCCGAGCACTGCCCGAGGCGCGATGTGCGCGTGGTCGCCGATTCGGCAACCGTGCTCGACGACGGCGGCCGTATTGACGATCACGTTTTGCCCCAGAACGGCCTGTGCGTTGACCACCGCCCCTGCAAGCACCACAGCGCCGTCGCCGAGTTCGGCGGTCGGCGACATCGTCGCGCGAACGTGCGAGACGGCCGGCAGAACGAAACCCAGTTCCCCCAAACGTTCGAACAGCCGCACCCGTTGGGTGGGACGCGTCACCGACCCGACCCCCACGAGCGCCGCTGCGATCCCCTGCGATCGCAGCTCCGGCAGGACATCGTCGTCGCCCACCACACTCACACCAAGGACCTCGCCGCGGATGACCGGATCGGTCAAGGCGGCCACGATCCATCGGCCTTGGGTCCGAACGGTCTCGATCAACACCTGCGCATGACCGCCCGCCCCCGCGATGACCATCTGGCTGGATAGCTGCATGCTCGATCTCCGCTCCCGACCCGCAGGTCGACGCGATCAGATTGAACGCCAGGCGACCGGCCGTCAAGCAGGTCGCGCTCGATTGTCAGCTGACGCCGCCCAGATCCCACCTCGATCCAGGGCCGCCCATTCCCAGGCGTCTCTGGCCACTTGGGGCGGCGCCGGTCCGGAACCGGTGTTGAAACGCCCCCAGCGCCGCGACCAGGCGTTGAGCCCGCTCAACGCCTGTAAGGACCTGTCAAAACAGAGCTAACAGACATGGACGCCCGCTCGGTCCGTCAGATGTTGCCCCCACACCACACGGCCCGCACAAACGGAACCACCCGATTTCGTCGTTCCCCGAACTCGAAGGCGTAACGCTTTGTAAAACAGTAGGTTAAGACTGACTTCTCGGCGAATGTCGTTGCGAGGGGAATGGAATGCCAGTTGCAGCAGTCCCGTACGACGGGGAATCTGGAGCACGATGATGACCTTCCACGACAGACTCAGTCAGCTCAGCTGGTTCTTCCAGCGCAAGTACCGCATCATGTTCCTGACGGTCATGTCCTATGCGGCCCTCTGCTAGGATCGCCTAGGTCAGGCCTCACAGGACGTCTCTTCCGCTTCGAGCACTGCCATACGTGGTCACCTTGCAGCCGCACTGCCGCCCCGGTAGAACCTCCCATTCTGGGAGGCGCGTCCGCGGATGGCCCGCTTGATCATCCAACTCATCAGCCTGGCGTTGGGGCACGGGTGCGTCGACGCCTGCGCGACGATGGTCAACCCCCTCATTCGAGCCCGGGTCGATACGTTCGGGATGTCGGCCGAGGCCCTCGCCTGGCTGGTGACGGTGGTCATGACCATTGCGTGCTCGTTCACGCAGCCGCTGTTCGCCCTGTGGTCTGATCGATGGGGAGCCCGATGGGTGGCGTTGACGGCGCCGTTCGTTGCCGGGGTGGGGATGGCAGCCGCCATCGAGTCGAGCGGACCGATCTGGATGGCGATTTGGCTGACGGCCTGCGGGCTGTCCGTCGCCGTCTATCACCCCACGCCAGCAGCCATCGTGGGCGATCTGTGGCCAGCCCGTCGGACGATGTCGCTGGCGATCTTCCTGGGAGGCGGCATGCTCGGGCTGGGGTTCGGGCCCGTAGGCGTCTCGTATATCCTGGAGCACCTGGGACCGGACGGCGGGTGGTGGCTGCTGGTCTTCGCGGCGCCGGCGACAATCGCTCTGTTGGTGAGCTGCGGCCGGGCCGGCCATCTCGGGGGGCAATCCCAAACGCTCGGGTCGCTGAGACAGGCCTTGCGCGGGCAGGGGGGAGCCATGCTCGTGTTGGTCACGATCTCCAGCGTCCGTGCGCTAACGACTATGGGGGCGACGCTGGGCATCACACTTCTGACCGAGCGCCAGCAAACCAGCATCACGTGGACGGGCGTGCTGCTATCGGCGTTCCTGTTCAGCGGGGGGGTGACGGGGTTGGCGTCCGGGCTGCTGTTCCACCCGAAGCGTGAACGGACGGTGCTGATCGTCACGTCCGTCGTGGCGTTTGCGGCCGTCGCGATCATGCCGTGGGGCGGACCGGCTCTGATGCTGGTGTGCTCGGTAATCGCCGGATCGTCGCTGCAGGGCGTCAATCCGATCATTGTGGCGATGAGCCAGCGGATCCTGCCGTCCGGCTCGCGGATGGCCTCATCGTTGGTGATGGGGTGGTCGTGGGGGGTCGGCGGGTTGGCTGCGTTGGTGGTGACGCTCGTCGACCCGATCGAGTGGGCCTTTGCCGGCGTGGGATTTGTCATGATCCCGGCCGCGATCCTGACGCTTCGATTGCCCGTGGTGCCGCACGATCCGGCACCGATCTAGTGGAGCAGACTCCCATGCCTGAAACGGTTGCCATCATCGGCGACGGCGCGATGGCCACGGTGTGTGGGATCATTCTGGTGAGCAAGGGGCACCGCGTTCATCTGTTCAGCATGTTTGACGAACAGCTGGTCGAGATGCGCTCGTCCCACGAGAACCGCCGTTACTTGCCAGGCGTGCGCATCCCGGCCCAGATCGAGCTGGTGTCCGACGTCGAAGCAGCAGTCGACGGCGCAACGCTGATCCTGTCCGCCATGCCCTGTCAGTTCATCCGGGCGTGGTGGACGCCCATCGCGTCGCAGCTATCGATTGACGTACCGGTCTGCAGTATCACCAAAGGGATCGAGACCGAGACATTGCTCCGACCGACGCAGGTCCTTCGGGACGTGTTGGGCCCCGTGACCGTCTCGGCGCTGAGCGGCCCGAACATCGGTCCGGAGCTGGCCAACCGACTGCCCGCGACGGCCGTTGCCGCCGGGGAGGACCAGGCGGTGGTGGAATTCGTGCAACGCACCATCGCGACCGACTGGTTTCGCGTCTACACCAACACCGATCTGGTCGGGGTGGAGCTGGCGGGCGCGACCAAGAACATCATCGCGCTGGGGGCCGGGATGATCGACGGGCTAGGCGTTGGCTGCAACGCCAAGGCCGCGCTCATCACGCGAGGACTGGCCGAGATCACCCGGCTGGGCCTGGCGTTGGGCGCGCGGCGGGAGACGTTCGCAGGCCTGGCGGGGATGGGCGATCTGGTCACGACCTGCATCTCGCCGGTTGGCCGAAACCGATCGACGGGTGAGCGGATCGGGCGTGGCGAGCCGCTCGAATCGGTCCTGCAGACGACCGAATCGGTGGTGGAGGGAGTCGAAACCACCCGAAGCGTCCTGCAGTTGGCGCGACGGCACGCCGTTGAGATGCCGATCGCGGCTGCCATCCATACGGTGTTGTTCGAGGGACGCGGCGTCGCGGATGCCATTGGCGAGCTGATGTCCCGTCAACTGCGCCGTGAGGACTGATGGGGTGGGACATCCAGCGCGTGACAGCACAAGCGGGGTCAAATCTGGATCGGATACCGCCCCAGCCGATGAGCCGTCTCCAGGTAGTAGACGAGGTTCTCGGACACCTTCTCGGGTAGGTCGCGGCGTTGAAGGGCCGCGCACGGGCTCAGGATCAGCCCGCCTCCCCGCGCTCCGGCCTGCAGCACGGCTCGGATCAGCCCACCGATCCGATCGGTGCTGGCGCGGGCCAACTCGTCATACGGCAAGCTGGCGACGATGCAAGCGCGGTCCCCAATGCACGCCTTGAGCTGATGCAGGTCGCAGTCACCGCTCAACGGCGGATCAACTACGGTCAGCCCATCCATGCCGATAGAAGGCAGGACGTCGAGGAGCGGACCAATCCTGCCGCCGCCTTGCCAGATCACAACGGTTCCTTCGTAAGCGTGGATCAGCTCGACGAGCCGCCGTGCGTACCCAACGATGAGTTCCTCGATGTCTGTGAGGGGAAGATGCTCCAGCCCGCTCAGCCGGCCCCTCCGCGAGACGTAGAGGGGCCCGGCGCCGGCGTCAAGACACGTGCGCAGCCCGTCTGCGAGGCGCTCGAAGGCCGTATCCAGCAACTGACGCAACAGTCCTCGCTCAGACTTCCGCCAGGTCGCGAGGGTCCCTTCGTCGATCCAGTCGGCAAGCGCGATCGGCTCGCAGAAGGTGACCTGGCTGACGGCGCGTCCAGCCAATCGGGAGGCGGTGTTCAGGAAGTCGGACAGATCCGGCCTGATCGGGACGTACGGCATGGACAGTGCGCGGTCGGCGTCGTCGGCGGTCTGGATCCATCGCTTGATCACGTCGCGTTCGCGCCAACCTCGGTGAGCCACCTCGGTGAGTGGGCCATCAGGGGTATGGATGATTTGCTCGATCCGCCCGCCGCCCAGATCGCGCTGTTCGATCCATCGCTCGCCGGCCGTGAACATGAACGGCGCGGGCAGGTCCCAGTTGAAGACGACGTCGCCGAACCCGTTGGCTGCGGAGAGTGCGTCCGCGTAGGAAGGAACGTAGGTGTACCAGTCCTCCACGTATGGATTGATGTGCACGAGGACCGGGACGCGATCGGGCTGCCCGCACCGCAAGGCCGTCAGCACCCGCTGCTGGCTATCGGTCGCGAGATACTCAGGTCCGGAATCCATTTCTGCAAGCAGGTTCCATAGAGCGCGACAGGGCCACGCGACGCGACCCCGGGAGCGCAACGAGCCGACAAGGGAACGCCACGGCACGGAATCTAGGAGGCCTGCAATGGCGTGTCAACGGTTGTGGCCTGACTTGTCGTTCGAAGGGGTGTGATGTACTGTTTGACGTCAATCAGCGTCTCGTGTTCTATCGTGAGCCGCCCAAGACGCGAGCGACCTGAGTCGCTACACTGGAGGGTGGCGTTCACCATCGGCGCCGGGCCGCAGTCTGCCTGCTGATCCTGGGGCCGTTCGCCCGAAGCGCGGATGGTCGCACGGTGGATCGCCGGAAGGACAGGGCGTGATGAGGAAGTTCCTTCGCGAATGGCCTGCCCGTCATCAGCACCCGGTCAACCGTGTGCTCCATGCGTTGGGCATCCCCATGACGCTCATTGCCGTGCCGCTGGCCTGCTGGCAGTTGTACCAGTGGGACTGGGCATCGTGGTGGCGACCGGTGTTGTTGGTGGGGGTTGGTTACGGGTTTCAGTACGTCGGCCACCTGATCGAAGGCAACGACATGGGCGAGGTGGTGGCCATCAAAAAGCGTCTGGGCCGGCCATACGTCGAGATCGCCCCTCGCTACGTGGATCGGCCATGACGGGCGTGCGACGCGGTCGCGGATGCGTAGACGATACTGGCAGACGCAACGGGGCTGCATCGATGTGGGGTAAACGAAGATGCGAAAGCCTGGAATCCTAGGCTCGGTCCTGCTGTTCTGTGTCCCCGGCGCCCTGGCCGCGGACTGGCCGACCTATCGTGCGGATGCCGGCCGGACCGGCTACACGACAGATGAGTTGGCGGCGAAGCTGTCGTTGCGATGGACCTACATGTCGCGACAGGCGCCCACGCCAGCCTGGCCGCATCGGTCGCCGATGCCGGGCCGGCCGCGTGCATCCCGCCTGCCGTTCGATCGCGCCTATCACACCGTTATCGCCAAGGGGACGCTGTACTTCGGGAGCTCGGCGGACTGCAAGGTCTACGCACTCGACGCCGCGACCGGCGAGCAGCGGTGGGCGTTCTTCACGGGGGCCCCCGTTCGGTTTGCCCCAGTCGTCTGGAAAGACCGGCTCTTTGTAGCCAGCGACGACGGCCATCTGTACTGCCTGGCCACCGCGGACGGCAAGGTCGTGTGGAAGCGTCGTGGCGGCCCGGACGACCGCATGGTTCTGGGAAACGGTCGCATGGTCTCGCGATGGCCGGCGCGGGGCGGCCCCGTCGTTGTTGATGACGTGGTCTACTTCGGCGCGGGAATCTGGCCCACCGACGGTATCTACCTCTACGCCCTCGACGCCACCACGGGACGCGTGTTGTGGTGCAACGATCGAACCGGCGGGATCAAGATGCCCCAGCCTCATTCCACCGCGGTGGCCAAGAGCGGCGTGTCGGCGCAGGGATATCTGGTCGCCAACGACAGTCAGCTCTTCGTGCCCACCGGCCGGGCCGTTCCCGCCGCCTTCGGTCGCGCCAACGGGGAGTTGGCCTACTTCCACCTTCAGCGATACGGACACAGAGGCGGGACGCCGACGGTCGTCATCGACCAGCATTTGTTCAATGGCAAGGAGGCGTACCGCACCAAAGACGGCATCGTCATCGCCGGGGGGATCCCCGCGCTGGCCGTTGCGGCTTCGGCGGACCGCGTCGTCTATGCAACACCCGAGGGCGTCGCGGTCGTGGAACGGGCTGCTGTCTTCCGTCAGGAAGAGCGAACGCGAGACGAGAAGACGTTCTTCGTGCCGGTGCCCGACGTGGTCTGGACGTGTACGGTCCCCGACGGGAACGCCACGGCCCTCATCGTCGCGAACAGGACCATCATCCGATCCGCTCCAAACAAGGTCACGACGATCGGGCTGGATGCCAAGGCGATCCTGTGGTCGGCGTCGGTCGACGGCGACCCCTACGGCCTGGCGGTCGCCGATGGTCGGCTGTACGTCAGCACCGATCGCGGGTTGATCTATTGCTTTGACGGCGAGCGCACGTTCTCACCCGCGCTGCTCCAGGCTGAGACAGAGGCGGCGCCCTACGGCGAGAACGCCCTCTACGCAGCGGCAGCTGAGGAGATCATCAAGACGAGCGGCGTCACCGAGGGATACTGTTTGGACCTCGGCTGTGGTCACGGCCAGCTTGCCTACGAACTGGCCAAACGCACGAAGCTGAGGATCTGCGGCGTAGACGCCGACCCCGTTGCCGTGGCGTCGGCGCGCCAGAAGCTGGACGCGGCCGAACTGTATGGCACACGCGTCACGGTGCACCAGGCCGACCCCGCCAAGACAGACTATCCAAAGTACTTCGCAAACCTGATCGTCTCATGCCGTTCCGTCAATGAAGGCGTTGCGGTCGTACGGACCAACGAGATTGCTCGGATTCAGCGGCCTTACGGCGGCGTGGCGTGTCTGGGCAAACCCGGGTCGATGACCAAGCGGGTGCGCGGCCCGCTTAAAGGGGCGGGCAGCTGGACGCATCAATACTGCAATCCGGCCAACACATGCTGCTCGAGCGATACTCTGGTGAAGGGGCCGCTGGGGATCCTGTGGTACGACAGCCCGGACCTGCGAACTCCTAACCGCCACGGACGCCCGCCCGCGCCACTGTTCATGGACGGTCGACTTTTCGCCGCCGGTTTGGATGCGATCCGTGCGATGGATCCGTACAACGGCCTGGTCTTGTGGGAATCCCCGGTCAAAGGACTCGGCTGGCCCTACCATCAGGAGCACCTGATGGGCACGGCGGGCACGAACAGCAGCTACTGCGCCGCGAACGGCAGCGTCTATGTCGGCGTCGGGCCGCGCTGCATCCGAATCGATGCGGCGACGGGCGAACAACTCGCCGAGTTCGAGGCGCCGGTGAGGCCTGACGACGAGCCTGGCAGGTGGGGGTACATCGCATGCGAAGACGGCATCCTCTACGGGACGCTTGTGAACGAAGCGCACCTGGTTCCCTACCGGTTCGAGGAAGCCGACATGCGGAAACAGTTCACTGAGGCCGTTTCGGTCTTCGCGCTGGACGCCAAGACCGGCAAGTCGAAGTGGACCCACGTTGCAAAGAGGTCCATCCGGCACAACGCGATCGCCATCGGGGGTGGGCGTGTGTACTTGATTGATCGAGCGCTCGCCTTCGAGCCGCCGCGCAGGAGCAAAGAGACCAAGCCCCATCCGCTGGGCGAGCTGATCTCGCTAGACGCCAAGACCGGTCAGGTGCTTTGGCGGAGCGACGTGCACGTCTACGGCACGATGCTCGTCCTGAGCGTTGAGCACGACGCGCTGCTGATGTGCTATCAGGCGACGCGGTTCCGGTTGGGTTCGGAAGTTGGCGGTCGGTTCGCCGTCTACCGTGCCAGCACCGGCAAGCGGCTGTGGGAGAGCCTGGCCAGGTACCGTTCGCGTCCATTGATCAACGGCCGGACCATCTATGCCGAACCCGGCGCATGGGATCTGCTGACGGGCAAGCCCAAGCGGCGAACGGCGTCGCCAGCCGACAAGAACGCGTCTTGGGAGTTCACGCGGAGCTACGGGTGTGGCACCATAGCCGCCTCGCGCAACTTGCTGGTGTTCCGGTCGGCTACGATGGGCTACATCGACCTCCTGCGAGACAACGGGACGCAGAACTTCGGTGGGATCCGGCCGGGGTGCTGGGTCAATACGCTGCCGGCCGGTGGCGTGGTGGTCATGCCCGACTTCACGAATCTATGCAGTTGCAGCTACCTCAACAAGGGGTCGGTCGCGCTGCAACCGATGGAATAGCAGACCCGATGGACACGGATCAAGGACCGGACGATGATGGAGGTGATCCCCAGGAATGTCGCCCGATCACTCGGGAGGAGAGATGAGATGCAAACAGACAGGCCCAGTCGTCGAACGTTCATCATGGGGACGGCCGCCGGCGCCGCGGGATTAACCGCCAAGCGGGCGCTGCCCGCGAGCGGCAAGGTCGTCGGTGCGAACGAGCGGATCAACGTCGGCATCATCGGGTGCGGGCATCGGGGCACAAGCTGGTGCATGAAGAACGTCACCCGGTTGGCCAAGACGCACAATCTCAAGATCACGGCCGTTTGCGACGTCTGGCGACCGGCGCTGCGCAAGGCCTCGGCGACCGTGGAGAAGGCCTTCGCCGGCAAGCCTTTCGCCAGCACGAACTACGAAGACGTCCTGGCCCGCGACGACGTCGACGCCGTCACGATCGCCACGCCCGATCACGCCCATTCGCCGATCCTCGCCGCGGCGTGCAAGGCCGGCAAGGACGCCTACTGCGAGAAGCCCATGACCGTCCGCCTGGGGGACGCCAAGGACGCGCTCCAAGCCGCTCGGCAGAACAAGCGCGTCGTCCAGATCGGCACGCAACGCCGCAGCGACGGCAAGTTCCAAGCCTGGGCCGACTTCTTCCAGGCGGGCAAGCTCGGAAAGGTCACCAAGGCCGAGATCGGCTGGCACGACAACAAGGCGCGTTGGAGCGTCAATCGAGACTACCGACCGTACAAGGCCAAGGACGTCGACTGGAAACGTTACCTGATGTACCTGCCCGACCGTCCCTTCGATCCCAAGCGCTTCCGACAGTGGCACCTGTACAAGGACTACACGCTCGGGCCGGTCGCGTTGCTCGGCAGTCACTACATCGACGTCGTGATCTGGTTCCTCAGCGCGAAGGTGCCCACCAGCGGCGTCCAGCTCGGCGGGACGTACATCTGGGGCGCCGACGGCCGCGAGCATCCCGACACGTGCGACAGCCTGCTCGACTATCCCGAAGGCTTCCTGTGCCTCTACCTGAACCACTTCGGCAACAGCTACAACAGCGGGCAGATCGCCTTCTTCGGCACCCACGGGACGTTCATCAACTGGAAGGTCGTCAAGGACGGGGCGGCCGAGGGCGCGAAGCACTTCCCCAAGCCCTTCGCGGTCAAGGCCAAGCCCCATGAGAACCACGTGGAGAACTGGGTCGAGTGCATCCGGAGCCGCAAGGACCCCAACGCCCCCATCGAAGCGGGCTACTACCACTCCGTCGCGTGCGTCCTGGCCGCCGAGAGCCTCTACCGCGGGAAGCGAATGGTCTACGACGCCAAGACGATGACCGTGAAGGAGGCCTGACCGCCCGTCTACGCCGGTTGCGTTGACGAGTTCTTGAATCTGCGTCCGCGCACCCAGGCCAGCACGAGTGTGCCCAAGACGATTCCCAGCGCTATTACCGTGACGACCAGGCCGTGCTTGAACCGGGTGGGCTCGAACCACCACGTGATGCGGTGTTCGCCGGCAGGGACGCGGACGGACATGAAGACCCAATCCGTCCGATGGATCCCGGCCGGCTGGTCGTCGATCAGGCACTTCCACTGCGGGTGGTACGACTCGGTGAGCACGAGCTGTCTTGGCCCCTGGGCCGAGGTCCACATCTCGTACCGACCGGGGACGCCCTGAAGGCCTAAGACTTCGCCCACCTCAGTGTCGTAGACGCTGTCGATCAGGAGCGGCTCGATGGGCTCCTCCTCCAACAGCGCCACGTCCGACAGGTCGCTGGTTCCCTTGCGAATCTGGTCGGCCAGCTGGTTCGGGTTGTCGAACACGCGGATCTGCCTGGCCAGGAACGCACGGGGGAGCACGCGCGTGTTCTCATGGACGAAGACGCCCGGGCCGCGAAGCGCGGGGCGGATCCCCCTCCCTCCCATGGGGGTGGACGCCACGATATACCGAACGCCTGCCAGGTTGCAGAACCTGGGATTGCGGCCCCACAACAACCGGACGAACTTGTCCTGACGCGGCGAGTGAGAGACGCCGACGCCGCCGGCGATCGCGTGGCGGATGCCGAAGAGCATGCCCCGGTGCAGCGACGTCTCACCTACGCTACGCGGGCGCAGGCACAGGTACCGGTGAAGTCCGAGGCGCTCCTGCAGAAACTGGACGTGTGGCGGGCGGGTCAGCACCATGCGGTCGGCCGTGCTGCTGTAGTTGACCATGCCCGCGGAGAACATCCCGAGGTCGAAGACGAGCACGGGGGTGAGCATCGCGCCGGCGCGAAGCGCCGACCGCTTGCGGGACGCGGTGACCAGGATGCACAGCGCACACGATGCGGCAGCGGCCGCGATGCCGAGCCTTGTCACGAGGTCCCCTTCGTACATGACCGCACGGGGCATTCGTTGGACGGCCTTGATACGCTGCTTGCGCTCGTACGTCAGGATGTCCTCGACCTCTTGGAGGTGGCGGATGGCTGGCGCCGGATCCCTGGCCAGGGCGTGCAACGACATCATACAGCCAGCGATGATCACGACGATGGTGACACCCGCGATGCTGGCCGTGATCCCGGCGCGTCTTCGGAGGTTCGGACCGAGACCGACGAGGGTCTTGTGCAGCCCGATCGCGGCCAGGCAGGCCACGCCGAAGTCCACCCACACGTAGAATCGGCACGGGCCGCGGATCTGGTCGAACACGGGGACGACCTTGTACAGCACCCAGTAGAAGGGCAGGAACTTGCCCGCGCCGAGCGCGGCGCTGATCAGGCAGAGACCCGTCAATCGTGCGACCCACCGGTCGCGAGGAGCAACCACCACCGCGACCGCTGCGAAGACGAGCGGGATGATCCCGGCGTAGATGCACGGGTCGTTGAAGCGGTCGTCGCCCCAGTAGCCAAGCCGATGATCGCCCCAGTAGAAGGGCGCCACGAACAGCACGATGGCTCGGAGTGGATGGGCGCTGAGCTTGGTGATGAACGTCCAGTCGGCCCCGGCACGAATGCTCAGGGACGTCTGATACAGGGCGGGGTATATCTGGGCCATCCCCAGCGCGCCGCCCAACGCGAGCGCGAGGGCGACCGCGCCGGGGAACCACAAGACGTCTTTGACCCTCGCGCCGCTGCCCCGGACCCTGCCGACCAGGACGATGCTGGCCTCCGCGACGGCCCAGAGGGCGAGCCCGAACGCGAGGATCGCCGGGACGTTCCCGTCGCCCGTCAACGTGGTCAGTCCCACCGGGATCGCCGCGGCCACCGCCCAAACCCAGCTCGGCCGCTCGCGTGCCTCATTCAGCAGCAGGACAGACAGGATGAACCACGGATACGCCTGAAACCGGCTCGGGTGCGACGCGTGCCCCATCGCAAAGCCGCCGAACGTCATGCTCAGCGCCCCGATCAGCGCCGGCACGGGCCCGCACCGCAACGTCCTGCGAATGAAGATGAACGTGACCACCCCGGTCAAGAAGAAGTGCGTCCACATGCTCAGCGTCATGCCCAGCGGATAGCTCATCCAGAACAGCGGCCAGCGAAGGGGGTACAGAAGAGCGCCCTGCAGCCCGTTGTGAAACGGCAGGCCGCACATCCCGTACGGGTTCCAGTGCGGAAACCGCCCGGCCCGCACCTCGGCGGACGCAAACTCATAGTAGCACTGGAACACATACGCCGCGTCCTGTCGGATCAGCTCGACACGGTCGAAGAACCCCTGCCAGAACATCCCGAGCGTCACGACCAACAGCACGCCGACGCAGACCCAGTCCGCCCGGCAAATACGTCGAGGTCGGAGGGTCATTGCCGGAGTGTCCGTCATGGCATCGCGGTCCCGTCGAGGTGACTGGCAAATCCCTGCTGCACGGGCGCAAATGATTATAGCGGAGATACAGATACGTCCACACGCCCGAACGCAGCGCCGTCCGCGGGTGAGTCCAAGTCGGACCATCCAGGCATTGGCCCAGCCAGCTCAATCGAGCTTCGGCCGGCCGGGATCGTAGAGGGGGTAGTGCTCCAGGCAGAGCCAGAGGTAGCCGCCTGTCGGTGTGGGCACACGCCGCACGGCGCCCCAGCGCCTGTCGGGGTCGAGCCGGACGAGCAGCGCGTGCAGCTCGCGGAGCGCCGCGCCTTCGGGCTTCTCGCGGAGGCCAGAGTCCAGATCCGGTCTGCGGGGTGCGTCGAATTGCACTTCCAGAAGCGATTTGGCCGTGCTGGGCATACGCAAAACTTCCCTGACAGCCCCTCTTGTCCACCTCTTCCTGTGTGTTCCTGTCCCTAGAGTGAGAAGCGAGCTCGTCAAGAGCTGGGACGATCGCCCTGGCTGAAAGACGACACTCTCGCGAAGAGTCGCTGGTGAAGCGGTATCTTCTCAAGCGAAGTCGGTTCTCCCAGGTAGATCCACTTGTCCCATGCACTGCAGCGTCGCCACGTTCTCTTCCAGGACCTCTCCGCAAGCACCGAGTAGAAAAGCAGCCCAGTCAAGAACCCAGCGACAACGGGCGGGACGTTCCACCAGGATTTCGTTGCGCCGTACAAGGCCATGACAGCCAGAATGAGCCAGGATCCCTGGTACAGCTTTGGCTGAAAAGCCCAGAGGGTCCGGAACGCAGCGTATTCTGGGCCCTCTCTGAGCGAACCATCGAGAACTCGGTCACCGATCCGCGCAAGGGCGCGCACAGCTATCAGGTTCCAGCTTTTGGTCATCGCTCTGTAGAAGAACTCGAAGAGCAACGATGCGACGAAGAGCGTCAGTACTTCCGGGAGGGACGGATCGGCGGCCTCTGACAGCACCAACCCGACGAAGACCAAGACGAAGCCGGACAGCAGGGCCGATACGGTTATGCTGCCGCTAACAACCGAATCTAGCTTCGCGTCCTCATTGCCTACTGAATCAGGATTCATGTGTGACACCCCTTCGCTCGTCAGCATTCCCATCTGGATGCGTCCAGCTATGAATCAGCCGTCATAGTGCCGCTCAGCGGATCGCGCGGCGCCATCGCGCCCGGCAACGCCCACACGACAACGGCGAGTAGTTCAGCGGCGAGGTATCGGACACGACGATCATCGGTCCAGGAGCTTCCGCAGCCCGGCGACTTGGGTCGCGTGCTCTTCACGCGTCAGCAGGTCCTCCGTCACGCCGTGCCGCTTCAGGAGGTCGTCGGCCTGGCAGCGCGACAGGCCCAACGCCTGGGCGAGCTCGAAATGCGTGATCTTGCCCTGACGGTAGAGCTCCACAAGGGCGGCCTCCTTGGCGGCCTGGTCGAGATCGGCGAACTCCTCCCGCAGGTGCTGCTCAACGGCTTCGGGGAGTCGGAACGTGATGGGCATGGGATCTCAGTACCTCTGTCTTCACAGAATTGTACCGCGCCCCCGCCTCGGCGGCCAGACGGAGAGAACGGGGACAGGTTCGTTTGTTGACGGTGGACACCACGTGGGCCCTGCTCAGGCGTAGTGCGTCGCGTATCGCTCCATCGCGTCCATCAGGGCTTGGACGTTCTGTAGGGGGACGCCGGGGTATAGGCCGTAGATCATCATCAGGCCGCCGTCGCGGCTGCCGAGCTTCTCGACCTCTTCGCGGATCAGGGCGTCGACGTCGGCGGGCGTGCCGTGGGGGGTGATCTGCTGGCGGTCGATGTCCAGGTCGACGCAGATCTTCCCGGCGAGCTTGGCCTGGATCCAATCGATGCCGTTGACCCGATCCTGCAGGTTGATGACCTCGACGCCGCCGCCGATCAGGTCGTCGAGCAGCGTTCGGATATCACCATCAGAGTGCATGTGGATGATGCAGCCGGCCTCGCGGGCGGCGTCCATCATCCTCCGGTAGCTCGGCAAGATGTACGTCCGGAAGTCCTGCGGCGAGAGCATGGGGCCCTGCTGCATACCCAGATCCTCGGCAAAGCCCAACCACTCGACGCGGCCCCGATCGATAAAGTTCCGCACCAGCCCCATGTTGAAGGCCTCGACGATCTCGATGAGCCGCCAGAGCCGGGGCTCCTCGACGGCCATGTCGACCAGCAGGTTCTCGTACCCGCGCAGGTCGCAGAGCCTGAGGAACGTGTGTCCATGGCCGATCTCACCGGACCGGAGCTGCTTCATGAATCCTACCGGGTTGGCGACCGCCTCGGGATCGTCCCAGTCGACCGGGCCGAAGTGGTTGAACCGGTTCGGGTCGGGCGGCACGTAATCGGCCAGGGCGGCCCAGTCGGCCAGCGGGTGATCGGTGACCACGCCCATGATGCCGTCGTCGGACGTCTCGTGGACGCAACCCCAAGGGTCCACGAACGGCGTGTCCGCCCGGGCGTAGGTGGGCGTCTCGGGCACGGCGTGATCGGCTGTGGCGTCGAAGTCGGGGAACAGCATCGGATGCGCCGCCATCAGGTCCCACAGCGCCTGCGGCGGGTAGTGATGCCAGCACGCATGGTTGATGTGGAAGACCATCGGGATGGTGTCCGGCCGCTCGAACCGGACAGTCCGCAGCAGGTTCTCTCTGGCATCCAAGGCTATGCTCCGCTGCTGGAAGAACCGACCACGCGATTATACCGCGACATCGGGTAGGGGAGAGGCGCACGTGTACGGCAGGTCCTCCGGTCCCGCATGCGTCTGGCGTGATTCGGTTAGCCCCGCCGCGTGCGGCGGGGGAGGGGCCGCACGCGGCCCCGCTAAACGAAGGCAAATGGTGGGTCGAAACGACCCGCCCTACTTGTTCGTGAGCTCCTTGCCGCAGCGCGGGACGATGACCTCTGCCGCGACGCGGTCGTAGTTGAAGATCGTAAAGCCGCCGGTCTTGAAGCGGCGGGTGATCTCGATGTGTTTGGCGAGCTTGTCGAAATCGTGGGAAGGGCGCCAGACGCTCAGGCCGATGCCGGGGTAGCAGGGAACGTCGCCGGCCCACTCGAGCTGGCGCTTCACTCTGTCCTCGAATCGAGGGGTCTCGCGCGTGTAGATCATCGGACAGACGAAATCGAGGTAGCCGCGCTTGCACCAGAGCCGCCAGTCCTGGCCGAACGCATCACAGTACTTGTCCCAAGCGAAGACGGCCGCTGAAATCTTGACCTTGGGCTTGGCCTTCCGGACGGCCTTGGCGACGCCGGCGACGATCGTCGTGATCTGCTTCTTGCGGAACGCCAGCCAGGCGGGTCGGTGCTTGCTGTTCCTACGCAGGCTGTTCGGCCAGCCGTCCACCTTCTGGCCGATCGTCTTTTCGAACCGCTCGCGGCACCCATCGCAGAAGCAGGCGAACGCGCCGGGATAGCGGATGTAATCGAAGTGGATGCCGTCGACGTCGTACTTGGTGGCCACTTCGACCATCGCATCGATCTCGAGCTTCTGGTTGGCCGGATGGGACGGGCACAGCCAATTCACGGGCTTGCCGTCGAAGCGGACCTGCGTGCGACCGGCCTGTGTCATCTTGTCGATGAATGGCTGGGGCGTTCCGCCGGGTGTAGTCCACATCTCTGGCGGTCAGGCGGCTGCGTGCTGCCAGAAGGTGTCCCACAGGTCGCTATAGAGCAGTGCCCGGAGGGCGGCCATGTTGTCTGCCGCCTCGAC